>BFBZ01000027.1_pt16 | contig 147586 bp, 138 predicted proteins | sample 1888401 | NCBI WGS metagenome assembly BFBZ01 (sample SAMD00112614, study PRJDB3348) | symbiont metagenome | host: Chara braunii
GTTCTTCTTCGACTTCGACATCTTCTCGATCGGGCCGATCGCGATGTCCTCGCCGGTCGCCAGCAGCACYGCGCGGCGGCCATTGCCGCCRACCTCGATCTTCACCTCGGCCGGGGTSACCCAGGCGCCGTCGGCCTTCTGGTAGGTCTCGTGCACCACCATGCCCTGGGTGAACATGCCGGCGAACGGCTCSGTCATGTCGATGTGGCCGGTSGCCTTCATCGCGCGGGTGAAGAAGCGGCTRTARAGCAGATGMAGGATCGCGTGCTCGACGCCGCCGATATACTGGTCGACCGGCATCATCCGGTTGGCGATCGCSGGCGTGGTCGGCGCCGTCTCGTTCCACGGATCGGTGAAGCGGGCGAAGTACCASGACGAGTCCACGAAGGTGTCCATCGTGTCGGTCTCGCGCACSGCCTTGCCRCCGCACTTCGGACAGYTGACGTGCTTCCAGGTCGGRTGATGGTCGAGCGCGTTGCCSGGCTTGTCGAASGAGACATCCTCCGGCAGCGTCACCGGCAAYTGGTCGTCSGGCACCGGCACCACGTCGCACTTCGGACAATGGATCACCGGGATCGGGCARCCCCAATAGCGCTGSCGMGAGATGCCCCAGTCGCGCAGCCGGAAATTSACYTGMCGYTCGCCGACCGGYGCATTGCCSCGCAGTTCRGMTTCCAGCCGYTTSGCGACCKCTTCCTTSGCMGCTTCGATSGTCATGCCGTCGAGGAAGCGCGAATTGATCATSCGGCCRTCGCCRTCATAGGCGACATCGSTGATGACGAACGWSTTCGGGTCCTGGCCCTCGGGGCAGACCACCGGCACGTTGCCGAGRYYGTAYTTGTTGACGAAGTCGAGGTCGCGCTGGTCGTGCGCCGGRCAGCCRAAGATSGCGCCGGTGCCGTATTCCATCAGCACGAAGTTCGCGACATAGACCGGCARCTTCCAGCTCGGRTCGAACGGATGCACSGCCTTGATGCCGGTGTCGAARCCCTGCTTCTCGGCGGTGTCGATGATCGACTGCGCGGTGCCGATCTTCTTGATGTCGGCGATGAAYKCRGCGAGCTYRGGGTTCTTCGCGGCAGCCGCCTGCGCCAGCGGATGATCSGCCGAGATCGCCATGAACTTGGCGCCGAACAGCGTGTCCGGCCGCGTSGTGAAGATCTTCAGCTCGGTCTCRCCGGCCGGCGTSGTTGCCGSRTCCAGCGCGAAGCGGATCAACAGGCCYTCRGAGCGGCCGATCCAGTTGCGCTGCATCAGCCGCACCTTGTCGGGCCAGCGGTCSAGACCRTCCAGYGCCTCCAGCAGYTCCTGSGAGTAYTTCGTGATCTTGAARACCCACTGGCTCATCTCGCGCTGYTCGACGACGGCGCCCGARCGCCAGCCGCGGCCGTCGATCACCTGCTCRTTGGCGAGCACGGTCATGTCGACCGGGTCCCAGTTCAGCTTGCGCTTYTCRCGCTCGGCGAGGCCGGCGGCSAGCATGTCCAGGAACATCTTCTGCTGATGCTTGTARTAGCTGGGGTCGCAGGTCGCGAATTCGCGGCTCCAGTCCAGCGACAGCCCGATCGACCGCAACTGCTTCTTCATCGCGGCGATGTTGTCGTAGGTCCAGGCCTTCGGCGCCACCTTGCGCTCGATCGCGGCGTTCTCCGCCGGCAGGCCGAACGCGTCCCAGCCCATCGGGTGCAGCACGTTGAAACCCTTGGCGCGCATGAAGCGGGCCAGCACGTCGCCGAGCGTGTAATTGCGGACATGCCCGATATGGATGCGCCCGGACGGRTACGGGAACATCTCGAGCACGTAGTATTTCGGCCGTTGATCGTCGTTCTTGGAGGCGAAGATCGCCTTTTCGTCCCAGATGGCTTGCCAGCGGGGTTCGGATTCACGGGCGTTGTAGCGTTCGGCGGTCATGAAATCGCAGGGTTTTCGGTGATTTTCGGGTCCCATCCGGGGACGGCGGACTAGGCCACAAAAACGCCCATGGGGTCAACGGCTTGGGGACCGCCGAATGGTCATACCGCCGAATGGTCATTGTGACGGCCCGCGCGTAGTTCCCGTCGTCCCGGCGAAAGCCGGCACGGATGGCGGCCGCGAGGCAACCGGTCCGGAATCCGATCGGGATTGGGTACGCCGCGGCCTATCGGCCCGATACCGGCCATCTCCGGAATACTGCATCACCGGTCGGGCCGAGCGATGGCTAATGGAGAATACATTTCCGGAACGTCGCAAGATCGAACGGCCGCTGGCCGTGGCTAAACGGGTCCTTGCCCTGCTCGAACTGCGAGATCCAGTCCAGTGGCTTGGACAATTCAATATCGTGATCGCCGCCGGCGTCGTACTCGCGGAGAATGCGACGGGCGAAATTCAGCTCCTTGGTGCCGTCGAACGAGAGATATGGCGGCGAGTATAGCTTGACGATCTGCTTGCAGAGCGCGACGACTTTTATGATCTCGCCCTGCGCCTCCAGAATCTTGGCCCGCTCCCAAATCGCGGCGATCCGGTAGCTGTGAGCTTGCATCTCGGTGAAACGATCATCGAGGACACCCAGCAGGTTCAATGCCTCGGCCGGGCTTTCGAGCTTCGCGAGAATTCTCGCCTGCCGCAGACGGCAACCGACCGCAGATAGCGTATTCCCGGTGTCGAGATACTCGCGTGATATATCTCCAATTTCGCCAAACGCTTCGGAAAGCAAACCCAATCCCACCTTGGCATCGCAGGCATGCTCGCGCCAGGACAGGGCCTCTCCCGAATTGCCGGCCCTTGAGAAATAATCGGTCATCTCCTGACTGAACGAGAGAGCTTCTTCATGGCGGCGACCTCTCTTGAGGGGGCCAAGTGCCAGCTCCGCGATGAAGCCACCGGTGTTGTCGGTCACATCAATATCCAGGCCGGAACCGATGATGAAGCAGGCCCTCCGAGTGATGTAATCGCAGAGCCGATCGTCCTCCCGATCATCCGCGCAGTCGTATAGTTTCGAAAGAAACTTGAGCTCGGTTGCGGCATATTCGGCTCGCCAGTAATCGGATTTGTCCTCAAGGTCGATCCAGTACTCCGCCTTCAGACTGTCCAATACGGATTTCACGAGCTCCTCAACCTTCACGTTGTAACCCGAGATCGAGTAGATGTTGGTTTGATGGAGCAGGCAGATCGGCTCCCTGCATAGCGAATTGTGATACTCGAACAGCCGCAACGCCTTTTCGAACTGGCAGTCTCTTGCCACGGCATAGGCGTAACACAGCGAGCCCATACGTTGATGGTCCGGCGACAACAACTTTGATGACACGCCCGATCCGTGTCGCGTGACCTTGAACAGCGGCGCGAGGCATTCCTGGGCAAGCGTGGACATGCCGTTTGAGTGGAGGAAGTCGGCAAGATTGCTCTCGTAGAAGTCGAACGCGTCGTCGAACTGTTCGGTCTTGAGATATGCGTTCATGATCTCGAGCTTGCTCTCGAGGCGTCGCCCTTCGTCGCCGGCAACGTCGTCTCCGAGCGCACCCTCGGTGTTGTCGAGATTGTCTTCAAAGACCTCTCGGATCATTTCATAATTGCTCGTCAAGGCGTCGTGATCGATCGAGCGCAGGCCAATGTTGCGGATGACCGGATGCATATCGAAGCGGTTCGACAAGGGGCTTCGACCAATGAGGCCGCGATCAGCCAGGTCGGCCAGCGCGGCTATGAGATCGTCCTCGGTCTTGACCGGTCCGTTGCCCAATCGAAGCATGTGGTCAAGAACCGCATAAGTCGGCGGCTTCCTGAACAGCGCGACGACCTGGAAGACCTGTCGCGACAACTCGCTGAGGCCGAGCACCGCATGAGACAGGATATGCGAGTGCCTTTGCAGCAGCGGGAGATCGGCCGAGGGGTTAAAGTCGGGGCGCCTCAGGATGTATTGGTCGTAGTCCCGGTTGGCGGGAGGATAATCCGCCAGTGCGGCGGCTGCGGCCTGGATGACGAGCGGGTGACCGTCGATGCTCTGGAACAGCCCGCGCAGGCTCTGCGGTGAACCCCGCATCCCGTAGCTTTCCCACAGCAGGAACGCATCCCCGTCCTCCAATCCGCACAGGTTCAGCGTCTTCACGCCGGGCCGCGGCCGGCCGTCACGCGTCTCAAGGTCGGCGAGGTGAAGCCGCGTCGATATCAGAATGCGGCTGCTTGATTTCATCGCGGCGAGCTTCTGGAGAAACTCTGCCGCCCTCGAGTCGTTCAGCGATCGCTTTTTCCGTGTGTTTTGTGCCGCATCGTCCTGTAGCAGCCCCTTTCGCCGGCTTTCCCTGACGCGAGGTTTGCTGTCGCCTTCGAGCTCGTTCTGGCGGTTGGGCTCTTCCACATACTGGTTGAGCTCGCGTTCGAACCCGTCGAGCACGACCAGGAACCTATTGGCAGCGAGCGACTGCAAGAGCGGCTCTTCGAGATCGGACCAGCTCTTCTTTCGCGCGTCTTCCAGCGAACATTGGAAGCAGTAGCAATAAAGATGCGCCAGGAAGTTGCTGAAATAGGCGGAATGCTCATAGAAGCTCCACCACATCGCTCCATCGAAGCCGTGGCGGGTGCCGTCCTTGATCTGGGAATTGAAGAAGGACCAGGTGAGAGCGCTCTTGCCCATTCCGCCCATGGCCTGGACCGCGAGAATTGGGGTTTCCGCATCCTTGGCCCAGCCGGACAGCACCTCGAGCTCCTGCCTGCGGCCAATCAAGGTCGACGATTCAAGCAGGCTGTATGGATGGGCAATGTAGGGCTTTGGCGCAACCGGAATGCCCGTGAATTGGACCGGCTGCTTTGGCCGAACGTCGATGTGATCGCGAAAAGCCTTTTCGACCTGGAGCTGGAGGTGCGTCACGTTACTGAAATAGGACGGCACGCGATCTTGCCGCGCCTTGGTGGTGAAGCGCTCAAGCAGTTCCGGGGAATTTGCCTTTCCGAGGGCTGATCTTGTCAGCGGGTATTCCTCCGACATGAGGAACAGCAGACGGTTCTTTCCGAGCGTGACCGCGCGATCATACTCAATCTCGGTGATCGACCGGGGATCGCCTGGCAAACTGGATCCGTACCGGTAACCGATCACGAGGATGTACCAGTCCGCCTCCTCGACCATGGCCAATGATTTCTCGACAACGTCGCTGTTTGCGGCGGCCTCGTGTTCCATCGCTATCGGTTGAAACTCAAATCGATTGCAGGAGTCGATGATCGCCTTCCGCGCGTCCTCAAGGTCGAGCAGGCTGCTGCTGATCATTACCTTCGTCATCGCAATACACTCGCTCTAGGAAGCGGCGATCAAAATTCAACGCCAGACCACGCGGTCCGGCGACGTCGACGAGAAACATCGGCACATCTTCAATGACGCAAGGGTACATCAGCTATACTTTTGATAGCAATACGTCCGGCGCGGCGGCTGGGTGATATTGATCAATTTCGGGCAAGGGCGCTGATCATGGGTAGCGCCAAACCGTGCGGCCGGCGGCCTCGGGGGGCGGCCGCGCGGTGTAGCAGTCAACCTCAGCTCGCCAGCGCCATGCCGGCTTCGTCCAGCGTCTGCAGGAAGCCGTGCTCGATCACGGCATTCCTGCCACGGCGCTTGGCGGCGTAGAGGGCGGCGTCGGCGGCTTCGATCAGGTCGCCGGGGCGCTGGGTGTCGTTCGGTTTCGTCGTCGCGACGCCGACGCTGACGGTGACGACGCCATGGCTCGAGGGCGCGTGCGGCACGGCGAGGCCGAGCACCGCCGTGCGCACGGTCTCGCCGATCGCGAGCGCATGCGCGGCGTCGGTGTTCGGCAGCAGCAGGCAGAACTCCTCGCCGCCATAGCGGCCGGCGAAGCCCATGGTGTCGGCAGCGATCCCCGCCAGCGTCGCGCCGATCCGCGTCAGGCAGGCGTCGCCCTCGGGATGACCGTAGGTGTCGTTGTAGAGCTTGAAGTGATCGACATCGATCATCATCAGCGACAGCCCGCACTCATACTGCTGCGCCCGCAGCCACTCGAAGTCGAGCCGGCTCTGGAAGCCGCGCCGGTTGGCGAGGCCGGACAGCRYGTCGATCGAGGCCATCACGGTGAGGCGGTCATTGGACTCGACCAGCTCGCGCTCGCGCTGGCTGAGCTGCGCCGCCATCGCGTTGAAGGCGCGYGCCAGCGGCACGAATTCCGCCGGCAGCTTGTGCTTGGCGACGCGSGCCGACCAGTCGCCCTCGCCGAACCGCCGCGCCATGCCGGTCATCAGCTCGATCGGATGGATGACGAGCCGCTCCGCGCCRACSAGGGCRCCGAGCARAACGAACAGGCAGACGAAGCCGAGYTGCAGATAGGCGGTGCGGATCTCGCGGTTGATYGCCGCCGTCACCTTGGCCTCGTCCATGCTSACGATCAGGCGRGACTGGGTGCCGGCGATGMGCGCGAARCTCAGCGTGCGCTGTSCGCCGTCGACGCCGGTGAACGACACCGAGCCGGACGGYTCGTYGTARCTSAGGGCCTTCTCGGCAATCGCCGCCATCAGCGGGATGGTGTCGAGCGAACGGCCGATCAGGCTCGCCTGATCGGTCGGGGCSGCGATCACGACGCCGGTSSWGTCGACSAGAACGGCYGCCATGCCGGGCTGGCCGCCGAGATTGGCCATGATCTGCGACAGCCAGTCGATGTTGATGCCGGCGACCACSACSGAATCCAGCTCCGGATTGATCGCKGCCACCGGATAGGCGGCCATCATCATCGGGCGGCCATTGGTCTTGCCGCGCAGATARTCGCTGAACACGAAGCCGCGATTGTCCTGCGCCTTCTTGAAATAKTCGCGGTCGCCGAGATCCATCCCGACCTGCATGTTGAGCGTSGAGCACTGCACCAGYCCGTCCCTGGAGACGAACATGATGCTGCGGATCCAGGGCAGCACSGTCGGCAGGCTGGCGCGCAACACCTCGCAGCTCTGYGCWATGCCGCCGGAGGCGCGGATATAGGCGGCCGATTTCAGCATGGTCTCGACCGAGGAGACCACTTCGCGYTGGGTYTCGGCGGCGYGCGCGGTCARRTTGGCATAGCCTGCCGCGGCCTGCGCGATCTGCGAGGTGCGGAARTTCTCCAGCGTGCGSACGCGATCGAGCATCAGSGGTGCGACCAGCATSACSGCAAGCAAGGCCAGCCGGGCACGGATGCCCAGAACCTTCTTGAGTCTGACGCGATTGCGGTTGAAAGTGACGCCCGACATTCTGATCCCTTGCCCGTGTGCAGGGTAGGATGAAGGGCTTCAAAAAGCCTTTCCCGAATTTGGTAAAATTCGAGCCAACCCCCGCATCTGTCTGAGAACGGCACAAGCATGACCCAAAGCCCGAGCACGCCGTTACCGGCTGATTCACCACACGCCCCCGCAACGGCCGGCCTCGCCGCCGTGGAGAATGAGATCGCGCAGGCCTGCAAGGAAGCCCGGCGCGAGCGCGGTTCGGTGACGCTGATCGCGGTGTCCAAGACCTTCGCAGCCGACGCGATTTCGCCTGTTATCGCCGCCGGACAGCGCGTATTCGGCGAGAATCGCGTGCAGGAAGCCAAGGGCAAGTGGCCGGCGCTGGTTCAAGCGAGCCCCGATGTGAAGCTGCATCTGATCGGGCCGTTGCAGTCGAACAAGGCCAAGGAAGCCGTCGCGCTGTTCGACGCGATCCATTCGGTCGACCGCGCCAGCATTTGCGAAGCGTTAGCCAAGGAAATCAAATCCCAGCAGCGGCTGCCGGACCTGTTCGTCCAGATCAATACCGGCGAGGAGCCGCAGAAGGCCGGCGTCGCGCCGCAGGACGCCGACGCCTTCATCGCGGCGTGCCGCGATACCTATGGTCTCGCGATCTCCGGGCTGATGTGCATCCCGCCGGTCGACCAGGCGCCGGCGCCGCATTTCGCGCTCTGCGCCAAGATCGCCGCGCGCAACGGGCTGAAGCATCTCTCGATGGGCATGAGCGCCGATTTCGCCGTGGCGATCGCGATGGGCGCGACCCATGTGCGGGTCGGCTCGGCGATCTTCGGGACGCGGACGGTGCCCCACAACTAACGCGAAGCGTGCCGCATAACCAATGTCGTCCCGGCGCAGGCCGGGACCCATACGCCGCGGCCTTCGTAAAGGGCACGCGGCTAGCCAATGCGCGACAACCGAGTTCAGTGGTAATGGGTCCCGGCCTGCGCCGGGACGACATTGGTTTGTGCCGCGAGAGCTGCGCTTTAAGCGAACTTCACCGACACCTTTCCGATCGCGCCGAAATCCGCTGCGAACACGTCGCCGGCCTGGATCGGCAGCGGYGGGTGGCAGGTGCCKGTGGTGACGACTTCGCCYGCGTGCARSGTGATGCCGAGCGCGCGCAGYTCGTTGGCGCACCAGGCCAGCGCCACGCGGGGATCGCCGAGCACGTTCTTGCCGTGGCCGGCRTAGCGCTCGCCGCGCAGCGTGATGGYCGGGCGYTCTTCGACCAGATCGATCGCGCGCCAGTCCGCCGMKGTCGCRGSTCCAAGCACGAACCGATGCGCGCAGGCATTGTCGGCGATCARCTGSGCCTCGCCGGCGGMGACGAAATCGGCGAACCGTGARTCCGGAATCTCGATCGCCGGATGCAGCGTGGCGACCGYCTCCAGCACCTCCTGCACGCTGTAGGGCRWSGYGCGCGGCRCSAGATCGCGCGCCATGCGGAAGGCATATTCCGGCTCGCCGACSCGCATCTCATTGCCYTTCATSGACGCGGTGCCGCCATCGRCGATRACCGTYTCGGCGAGGATSCGTCCGGCSAGCGGCCCSGCRACATTGATGTGCTTCTGGCCGGCGGCGCTGGTCGCCGCGATCTTCCAGCCGAACAGTTTTTCACGCGACGTTTTCYCGAGCGCGGCCTGCACCGCGTAACCYTCGGCGCGGTCGCGCGGCCGCATCGCGCCATCGAGCGCGYCGAGTTTCGTTCCGGCGTGCCAGTGGTCRGTCAGGACCTTTGCGGCGGCGGTGATCTGGTTGGTGTCGAGCATGCTGGTTTGCTCCCGCGGGAATTATTCTTGGTTGGGTGCGATCTCARCACAAACGCGCMGCGCCTGTCGCGTGGGAAAACCGMTGCCCTGYCATCTACTCGATGATGATCCTTGTCTTCGGCGACATCCGCCGCAACAGCCGCAGCATCGAYGCYTTGGTCATCGAGACGCAGCCCGCGGTCGGGSCGAAATTSGGCCGYGCCAGATGCAGGAACACGGCGCTGCCGCGRCCGGCGATGCGCGGSGCGGCGTTGTGGTCGATCTCGACGATGAAGTCGTAGAGATGGTCCTCGCGGGTCAGGCGGTCGCCGSCCTGCTCGCGGYCGAGCCGGATCGGCTGGTTGTAATGCCGGTCGGCCGGATCCTCGCACCAGGCRTCCTCGCGGCGGATCGGTCGGGTCGGCAGCAAGGTGGTGGGCCGYCGGTGCCGGTCGGCGCGCCACCAGAGTTGCCGCGGATGGAAGATGCCGCGCGGGGTGCCGCCGTCGCCYTCGCGCTTGTTGGCGAGGATTCCGCCGCGACCGAGCGCCACGGGGACGGTCCAGCCGKCGGCYGTCAGCCAGCCCCGSCGCGGATCRCCGGCGGCGCTGCGGACCTCGATGGCGGAGAGCGGRCGATCACGYTTRGCTGTCRTATAAGTGATTGAAATAGCTTATCTTCCTTTAAGAATCGTTCCARAYTGAACTTGCCTTGGRYGCCCCAAACATTCTATTCCCCGGCATTACAGGACATTCACGTCCTGCCCYGCYSGATTTGAGGTARACTGSCYCGCCTTGTGAATCGGTAACAATCGCCTAMCTGAGCACATATCTAGCCGATGTTACGGCCKTAAGCGYCCTCCGCTTCYGACCGCCCYGCCCCCGAAGGATTGTACCTATGGCCAATGCCCGCAAGATCTTGATCGTGGATGACGATACCGATCTGCGCGATACGCTGGTCGAGCAGCTGTCCCTGCACGAGGAATTCGAGGCCTCCGCAGTCGACACCGGCGCCAAGGGCGCCACTGCCGCCAAAGCCAAYTCCCCCGATCTGGTCCTGATGGATGTCGGCCTGCCCGACACCGACGGCCGCGAAGTGGTCCGCTCGCTTCGCAAGGGCGGCTTCAAGGCGCCGATCATCATGCTGACCGGCCACGACACCGATTCCGATACCATCCTGGGGCTGGAAAGCGGCGCCAACGACTATGTCGCCAAGCCCTTCCGCTTCGCGGTGCTGCTGGCCCGGATCCGCGCTCAGCTCCGCCAGCACGAAGCCAGCGAGGACGCGGTGTTCTCGGTCGGTCCCTACTCGTTCCGGCCCGGCTCCAAGATGCTGACCGGCGCCAATGCCAGGAAGGTGCGGCTGACCGAAAAGGAAACCGCGATCCTGCGCTTCCTCTACCGCGCCGGCCAGATGCCGGTGTCGCGCGAGACCCTGCTCCAGGAAGTCTGGGGCTACAATTCCGGCGTCACCACCCACACGCTGGAAACCCACATCTACCGCCTGCGCCAGAAGATCGAGAAGGACGCCGCCAACCCGGAAATCCTGGTCACGGAAGCCGGTGGCTACAAGCTGGTGCCGTGATACGCTTCGCGCTCAACGATTCGTGAAATCGAGGCGCACCGCGGTTACCGGCCCTGAATGTCGATCGATGATGACGTAGCCCTGCTCGAGCGGGTCCCGACGATGCGTCTGTTGGGCGACAGCTCGCTGCGCATGCTGGCGATCGGCTCCGAGCAACGTGATTTCAACGCCGGTGACGTGCTGTTCAAGGTCGGCGACGCCGCGGATGCCGGCTACGTCGTGCAGCGCGGCACATTCCGTGTCGAGGAAGGCGGCGCCGAGATCATCGCCGGCCCCGGGGCGCTGATCGGCGAGCTCGCTTTGATCGTCGCGATGAAGCGGCCGTCGACTGCGACCGCGCTGGAGCGCGGCAGCGTGATCCGCGTCGCGCGCAGCCTGTTCCAGCGCGTGCTGGAAAGCGACCCGCCCGCCGCGCGCCGTCTGCGCGACGAGCTCGCGCTGCGCACCAGCCAGCTCGCGAGCGATATCCTGATGGCCGGCGGGAAGTTGAGTACATAACTGCCGAGATTTGGCCGACAGCGGAGCCGTCGTACTCCACCTCTCCCCTTGTGGGAGAGGTCGGATTGCATCGTGAGATGCAATCCGGGTGAGGGGTGAGGTCTGTCCGCCAGTGCAGTCCCTCGAGGGACCGCGACCCCTCACCCGGATCACATTCCGCTTCGCTTCATGCGATCCGGCCTCTCCCACAAGGGGAGAGGCAGACCATGCAAGCTGATAGGTCGGAGAACTAAACCTCCATCACTGCCGTCACCGGCACATGATCGGACGGACGCTCCCAGCTGCGGGCGTCGCGGGTGATYTTGAAATCGCTGACGTGATCTTTCAGCGCGCGCGAGACCCAGATGTGATCGAGCCTGCGGCCGCGATCGCCGACGGTCCAGTCCGCGGCGCGATAGCTCCACCAGGTGTAGACCTTCTCCGACATCGGGATCCGCTCGCGCGCGACGTCGAACCATTCGCCATGCGCCTGCGCCGCGAGCAGCTTCTCGGTCTCGATCGGCGTGTGCGAGACCACCTTCAACAGCTGCTTGTGCGACCACACGTCGTGCTCATGCGGCGCGACGTTGAGGTCGCCGACCAGGATGTGGCGGTCATCGCCGCGCGGATGCAGCGGCTCGCAGCTCTTCATCTCGTCGAGGAATTGCAGCTTGTGCTCGAACTTCGGGTTGAGCGCGGGATCGGGAATGTCGCCGCCGGCCGGCACGTAGAAATTATGCAGCACCAGCGGCTTTGAAAGCTGCGCCTTCTCGCCGAAGGAGACCGAGATGTGCCGCGAGTCGATCTTGTCGCAGAACGTCCTGATGTCGGTAGACTCGAACGGCAGGCGCGAGACGATGGCGACGCCGTGATAGCCCTTCTGCCCGTTCAGCGCGACGTGCTCGTAGCCGAGCCGCTTGAAGCGCTTCAGCGGAAACGCATCGTCGATGCATTTGGTCTCCTGCAGGCACAGCACGTCCGGCCGGGCGCTCTTCAGGAATTTGGCGACGATGTCGATGCGCAGGCGCACCGAGTTGATATTCCAGGTGGTGATGGAGAACCGCATGAGAGCTGCGTCTTACACGGTTCTCAGTGCGGATTTCAATTGTCCACAGCCGGGGAATCGCTGGTCCCGCTATCCCGGCGAGGTGCCCGGATAGGTCGTGAAGTCGATCTTGAACAGCGACGGATCGGGCTTCTGGGTGGCGTCGAGATTGTACACCGCGACCGTGGTGTCGTAGCCCTGCGGATCGGTGACGGTCCACTGCTTGAGCTTGCCGTCCTTGGCGCCGATCATCAAAAGGAAGCGGCTGGTGCCGACCAGCGCCTGCTTCTCCTCGATCGTGATGCTGACGAACACGTCGTCGGCGGTGACGCTGATGACGTTGGTGTCCTTCATCAGGTCGATGCGGTCCGACAGCAGATAGCGCAGCGGGGTCTGCGACAGCGGGTAGACGTCCTGGGTGGCGAGCCTGCGGTCGCGCACCGCGACCGAGGAGCCGTCGGCGATCACCTCGATGGTGCTCGGATCGTCATATTCGAAGCGCAGCTTGCCGGGCTTCTGGATGTAGAAATCGCCCTTGGTCTTGGTGCCGTCGGGGCCGACCTGGACGAAATTCCCGACCAGCGTTTGCAGCGACGACAGATAGGCCGAGACCTTGGCGGCCTGCGCCTTCTGGTTGGCGTCGAAGGTCTGGAAGATGTTGGCGGGCACGTTGCGGCGCGGATCGGGAATCACCGGATTCGGCGGTGCCTGGGTGGCGCCGGTGGTCGTCGGGCCCTTGTCCGCGTTGCTCTGCGCGCCGGCGTCCTTGGCCTTCGGCGCAGTCTTCGCGGCACCATTGGGCGCGGATTTCGGCGGCGTGTTCTGCGCCGTCGCGGCGCCGGCGATCGCGGCGGTGACGAGGAAAGCCAGCGCGATGCGCGTGCCGCGGTCAATGAGTTGATTTGCCATCAGATATGTCAGGTCTCTGTTCGACGCTCGTCCCGCTTGGCCGGATTCTATCCCGCCTCTTCCGAGGGAGATATGGTTTTTCCGTGATGATCGCTCCCGATCAGAACTGGCCCTCTTCCTCCGCRACCAGGATTTCGCGCTTTCCGGCGTGATTCGCYGGTCCCACGATGCCTTCGAGTTCCATCCGYTCCATCAGCGAWGCGGCGCGGTTGTAGCCGATCTGGAGCCGRCGCTGGATGTAGGAGGTCGACGCCTTGCGGTCGCGCTTGACGATCGCAACCGCCTGCGWGAACAGATCGCCGCCGCCRTCGCCACCCATGCCGGTRGCGTCGAACACCGCGCCGTCCTCGTCGGTCGGCTCTTCCGCAGTGACGGCTTCGAGATATTCCGGCTGTCCCTGCGTCTTGAGGTGACGCACCACCTTCTCGACTTCCTCGTCGGATGCGAACGGGCCGTGCACGCGGCTGATGCGGCCGCCGCCCGCCATGTAGAGCATGTCGCCCTGGCCGAGCAGCTGCTCGGCGCCCATCTCGCCCAGGATGGTGCGGCTGTCGATCTTCGACGTCACCTGGAAGGCGATGCGGGTCGGGAAGTTCGCCTTGATGGTGCCGGTGATGACGTCGACCGACGGACGTTGCGTCGCGAGGATCACATGCAGGCCGGCGGCGCGCGCCATCTGCGCCAGGCGCTGCACCGCGCCTTCGATGTCCTTGCCGGCGACCATCATCAGGTCGGCCATCTCGTCGACGATGATCACGATGCGCGGCAACGGCTCGAGATCCATCTTCTGCGTTTCGAACCGCGCCTGCCCGGATTTGTCGAAGCCCGTTTGAACCGTGCGCGACAACAGCTCGCCGCGCTTCTTCGCGTTGCGCACGCGGTTATTGAAGACATCGATGTTGCGCACCGAAAGCCCGGCCATGCGCTTGTAGCGCTCTTCCATCTCGCGCACGGCCCATTTCAGCGCGACCACCGCCTTCTTCGGATCGGTGACGACAGGCGTCAACAGATGCGGGATGCCGTCATAGACCGAAAGTTCGAGCATCTTCGGATCGACCATGATCAGCCGGCACTGGTCCGGCCGCAGCCGGTAGACCAGGCTCAGGATCATGGTGTTGATCGCGACCGATTTGCCGGAGCCGGTGGTGCCGGCGATCAGCATGTGCGGCGTGCGCGCGAGGTCGATGATGACGGGATCGCCGCCGATCGTCTTGCCGAGGCAGAGCGGCAGCTTGGCGACCGAATCGACGCTCTCCTTGGCCACCAGCAGCTCGCGCAGATAGACCTTCTCGCGATGCGCGTTCGGCAGCTCGATGCCGATCGCGTTGCGGCCGGCGACGACGGCGACGCGTGCCGACAGCGCGCTCATCGAGCGCGCGATGTCGTCGGACAGTCCGATCACGCGCGACGATTTGATGCCCGGTGCGGGCTCCAGCTCGTACAGCGTGACCACCGGGCCCGGATTGGCCTTGACGATCTCGCCGCGCACACCGAAATCCTGCAACACGCCTTCGAGCGAGCGCGAATTGGTTTCGAGCTCGGCCTTGCTCAGCGGCTGGCGATCGCTGGCCTTCGGCGCGCTGAGCACCGACACCGACGGCAGCTCGAACTTGTCGGAATTCTTCTTCTTCGGCTTCGGCTCGGCCTTCTTGCGCGGCGCGCGGGCGACGGGAGCTTGCTCCTCCTCGTCCTCTTCTTCCTCGTCGTCGCCGGGCTCTTCGGCGTCATCCTCGTCGTCGTGATCGTCATGCGCGGGCGCGATCGAGGGCGCCGCGCGGCCGCTGCCGATATTCGGCTCCTGGCGCTCGAACGCGCCAGCGCGGCCCTGCGATCCGCTCGAGACCAGCGACTTGTAGGCTGATGTGAACAACCAGCCGAGCCGCGCCTTCGCGCTCATCAGGGCGTGGAACAGCCAACCCAGCGAGACCGAGCTGCGATCCTCGTCCTCCTCGACGAACGGCTCGTCGTCATCGGCGATCGGCGTCAGCTCCGGATCGCGCTCCTTGGCGCCCCAGCCGCAGGCGAACAGGAAGGTCACGGCCATCGCCGCGAACAGGATCAGCCCCAGCACCACCCGATAGATGAAGCCGGGCGGCCCGAACACCACGGCCGGCGTCCGCAGCAGCGCGTCGCCGACCACGCCGCCGAGCCCGGTCGGCAGCGGCCATGCGATGTTGTGTGGCCAGCAACTGGCAAAGCCCGCCGCGATCACCGTGCACAGGATCCAGCAGCCGAGCCGCAGCGCCTCGCGGTCGAATGGACGGTGCGTCAGCATCCGCCAGCCCCACACCGCGACCGGCAGCAGCAACATGATCGAGCCGAGACCGAGGATCTGCATCAACAGGTCGGCGCCGATCGCGCCGGGGTAGCCGAGCACGTTGCGGATCGCGCGCGAGGTGGCGTGGCTCAGCGACGGATCCTGCACCGACCAGGTCATCAGCGCGGCAGTGATGGCGCCCGACAGCGCGATCAGGCCGAGCCCGGTCAGTTCGCGCAGCCGTCGCGCCAGCGCCTCGCGCAACGAGAGCGGCAAATGGCCGACCAGGGGGATGACACGTTCGATCGCTGGCATACTCAATCTTCGCGCTTCGCGATTAACCCAGGGTTTCGACCAGGCGATGCATCGCCTCGGCCGTCGATTCACTGTCGGAGACCAGCGCRAGSCGGATATAGCCYGCGCCCGGATTGGAACCGTCGTTCTGCTCGCGCGCCAGATAGCTGCCGGGAATCACGCGAACGCCGGCGTCGCGATACAGCCTCACCGTCGTCGCCTCGTCGCCGCCGCGATCGGAAACGTCGAGCCAGACGCAGAACCCGCCGGCCGGCCGCTTGTAGCCGTAGCGGCTGCCGAGGATCTGGTCGGCGAGATCGAACTTGATGCGATAGAGCCTGCGGTTCTCCTCGACATGCGCCTCGTCGCCATAGGCGGCGACCGCGACATGTTGCAAGGGCACCGGCACCTGAGGTGCCGCGACATTGCGCAGCTCGAGGAACGCGGCCATGAACTTCCGGTCGCCGGCGGCGAAGCCGACCCGCATGCCCGGCAGGTTCGAGCGCTTCGACAGCGATTGGAACGCGACCACGTTGGTGAAGTCGGGGCCGGCACATTCCAGCATGCTGCCCGGCGCTTCGCGGGTGTAGATCTCCGAATAGCACTCGTCGCTCAGGATCATGAAGCCATGGCGATCGGCGAGCTGCTTCAGCCGCGTGAAATAGGCGCGCGAGGCGACCGAGCCCTGCGGATTGGCAGGCGAGGCCAGGAAGAACGCCACGGTGCGCGCCAGCGTCGCCTCGTCGATCGAATCGAGATCGGGCAGGAAGCCGTTGCTGAGCGTGGTCGGTAGATAGATCTGCTCGCAGCCGGCGGCGCGAGCGCCGGCGCCATAGGCCGGATAGAACGGATTCGGCATCAGCACCGCCGGCCGGCCCTTGCGCGGCGCGACGTAGCGGGCCGCGGCGATCGCGGCGAAGAACAGCCCCTCGCGGCTGCCGTTCAGCACCATCACCTCGCTCTCCGGATCGAGCGGACGCGGCAATTGGAACCGGCTCGACAGCCAGGTCGCGGCCGCGCGGCGGAACGGCTCGATGCCCTTGGCCATCGGATAGCGGCCGAAATCGGCGGTGAATTTCGACAGCACCGGCCCGACGAAGTCAGGCACCGGGTGCTGCGGCTCGCCGACCGATAGCGTAATCAATGGCTTAGCCGGCTGGTACGGCGCCAGCAGCTCGGTGGTCCGCACGAATGGGGAACGCTCGGCCTGGCCGGCGGATGCGACATCGCCGGCGCCCTGCGCCAAGCCGGATGAGGCGGTCATTGCCATGGTTGAAATGCCAGCACTTTCACTGCGGTCGGGGTTGAGGGGCGCCGACCGTAAACCGATCAAGTCACCATAGATAGGGCGAGGTTAAGACGCGATTAACCATCGGCGCCGGGCACGATCGGCCGGCGCGTGATATCAGCGCTGGTAATGCGTCAGTTTGAAAATTCTGGCCCAATCCTCGTCGGGGATGGCTCGTCTTCCGAAGTGGATGCCAGCGAGATCGCGTTCGGGGTCCGCGTATTCAGCGCAGCTTGGGCAGTAGTTGTGCCACCCGTTCTCGCGCTTACGGTTGTCCCAGCTTTCTGCGCGACTGATGTAGTTGACGGCTTGATGGAATGATCGGAGTCCAGTGTGGACCGTAGCGCCACACTCGCCGTCGCAATAGGCGACGTATTTCCCCCTTCTTGCCTAAACATTTCTCCCTCCGGTTAGCCGATTTAGGAGAGCGGCCAGATGGGAGCACTTCTCGACGGCAGCTTGTTCATGGAGAACAAACCAGAACCTGTTGTAGTTTTCGTCAAGCAAAAGTTCAGTTTGAAATTATTGATGGTTTTGTAGGTCGCAAAATCCTACGGCTTAAGCCGTTGATTCGTTTAGTATTTTAATAGCTCACCCCCTTGAAAAAGCTACGCATTCTCCTACAATAAAGGCGTGCACCGGACTGGGCTCGAACCAGCGACCCCCCGTTTAGCAGACAGGCGCTCTATCCAGCTGAGCTACCGATGCACGCAGGCAGAAGGAAGTCCGGCGGGGCGCTACTCCCGCCGGTCGTCGTGATCAGAACTAGCTGGTGTCGTGCACGGCTCGGCCCTCCTAGTTACTTGAGTAGATCGAGAAGACCCGGCGGTGGATCGCCGGGTTTTTTCGTATCCGCAGGAATCTGCGGCACGAAAAACCATACGTGCCCCAAGCGGCGCACTAGTCCCTTCTTGAGAAGTCGGTACAGCGTCATACCGACGGTTTTCTCATGAATTTCAATATTATAAGTCTGCTGGATATAATCGCGCAGCGGCGCGGCCTTTGAGCCATCGGCTGCGGCTTCTTGCAGCCGCTCTAGCAGAATCTCTTGGATGGTCGGCATCTGCGGCTTCGGCGGCAATCCGTGTCCGGCCTCGCCTTCGGTTGAGCCCTCAGCCTGCTCGAGCGTGGCCGTACGGGGCACGAAGCCCTCCAGCTTGAGCACCTCGAAAACGCGCTCACGGTACTTTTCCATGAGGGCGGTCCACGCCTCATCGGTCTCGATGTCACAGCCAAATATCCTCAACGACGCTTCGCAGGTCGCGATGATCCTGCTCTCCTCTTTGATCTCGGCTTTCGCCTGCTCGATGACCTTCTCAGCGGCATGCCTGCGGAAATAGGCGCGCGCATGCTTGACCATGATGGCCAGCACACCCGCGTCATCAAGAGAATCGGTGGTAAATGTCATGGGTTTGATATATCGCACAATCCGCGTTCCTAAGCAATCTGAATTAGGAAGCTGATTGCTTATCACCGATTCCCACGAACTAATGCCGGTCGCGGGCGATCTATCGGCGCTCTTCGGAGGATAGTTTGCGGGCGCCGGCCTTTCCGCACATCTTGCCACCGCCGCGCCGTCAGGGCGCTCATCATCACCGGCGAACGCGAAGTGCTGTTGTTGCGGATTCGTCCGCCACATGGCGGCGACACCTTCTGGGTTGCTCCGGGCGGTGGCATCGAGGGTGACGAGACGCCTGAAGCGACGCTGCGGCGGGAATTGGCCGAGGAAGTCGGGTTGACCGCGTTCGCGCACGGTCCTGTCGTCTGGCGGCGCCATCACACCTTCAATTGGGGCGGCCGGCGGTTCTCCCAGAAGGAAGAGTACCGGATCGTTCACGCTGACCGATTCGAGCCTGTGATGGCCGACCAGGCCGAAGCGGCGGTGCTCGACTGCTTCCGCTGGTGGCCGATCGCCGAGCTGTCCGGCGCGGAGGAGCGGCTGACGCCGCTGTCGCTCGCCGCGATTCTCGAGCGCTATTTGCGCGACGGCGCGCCGGCCGAAATTCCGGACGAGGAAGTCCTGATCGACTGACCGCGATCGCCGCGCGCCGTCGCGCATTTGAGCGATCGGCTTTACCGGCCATTAACGCCAGCGCGCGCTGCCTCGGTTCCTTCAGCAATTGGCAACACCGCCCGGATCAAGGATTCCAGGGATCACCGGGGCGTGCGCAGACTGAGATGACCATCAAGATCGAGACCCGCGCCGATGTCCTGCGCCGTACCGGCAAGGTGATGGCGATCGCCGCGCTCTCGACCGCGGTGATGTCGTTCACGATGGGCATGCTGGTGTTCGGCCGCAGTCTCGCGGCGCCGATCACGGTCGGCCAGATGCAGCTGTTCGGGCTCACCGCCGGGGTCTTCATCTCGATCGCGCTCAGCGGTGCGATGTCCTGGCGCGCCGGCCTGTTGATGCTGGAGCTCGCGCAGACCCGGCGCGAGCTCGCCTTGATGTCGCAGACCGACCAACTGACCGGCCTGTTGAACCGGCGCGGCTTCGATGCCGAGGCGGCCGCCGCTCTCGACCAGGCGCAGACAGACGGTGCGTCGGCGGCGGTGCTGATGTGCGACATCGATCATTTCAAGTCGATCAACGACCGCTACGGACACGAGATCGGCGACAAGGTGCTGGTCGAGATCGCCGACGTGCTGCGCCAGTTCGCGGTCCGGCACGGCGCGCTGGTCGCCCGCTACGGCGGTGAGGAATTCGCGGCGGTGCTGACCGGCCTGAGCCACGAGCAGGCCGCGCATGGCGCCGAACAAATCCGCCGCGATTGCGCCGAAAGAACCATCCTCGACGGCGTCACCCAATTGCCGGTGACGATCAGCATCGGCTTCACCGTCAGGCAAAGCGGTTTCGATCTCGGCGGCCTGATGCGCACCGCCGACCAGGCGCTCTACATGGCCAAGCGCCACGGCCGCGACCGCGTCGAACACGCGCGGGATGCGGCGTGATTCCCAAAGACCGGTAGCCCGGATTGCGCTGCACTCCGTCCGGACTACCCAATCAATGCGCGGCGCCTTACCGCGCCGGCAGCTTGTCGAATGACGGCTTGCCTTCGGGCACGTGGTGGAAGAGCTGCTTGTCGCAGGTGTAGATCGTCATCTGCGGGGTGAACACGCTGGGGTCGTCGAAGGTGCCGACCTTCAGGATCGTGGCGGGCAGGCCGGGCACCTTGGTCACCAGATGGGTGCCGCATTCCGGGCAGAATTCGCGGGTCACGGCGCGCTCGAGATCCTTGCGCGTGAATTGCTTGGGCTCGCTCGCGGTATATTTGAAGCCGGTGGTCGGCATCGCCATGAACATGTTCGGTCCGCCGCCGGTGATGTACTGGCATTCGCGGCACAGGCATTGCGCCGCCATCATCGGTTCGCCCTCGGCCTCATAGCGCACGTTGCCGCAATAGCACTTGCCTTGCACCTTCATGACGTCCTCCCGTTTTTGTTGTCGGTTTCGTTGTTTGTCGCCCGCCATTCCACAATGGCAGGCAATTCCGACATTATTTTCTCAAGCCGCAAAAAAAGAAAGGGGCTCCAACTTGCGCTGGAGCCCCTCAACGGCCCGGACATTGCCGGGTATGTGCCCGGACCGTAGTTCTGGGAACGACCGCTTGGGGAGGTCGCGCCCCGGGAGAACCCTCAAATCAACGGCCCTCGCGGACCGTCAATTTTACATGTTGTAGGCGCGCTCGGTGTGCTCGGTGATGTCGAGACCCTCACGCTCGGTCTCGACATTGGCGCGCAGGCCGACGATCACGTCGACGACCTTGTAGAGGATCGCCGAGCCGATGCCGGACCACACCAGCGTGGTGCCGACGCCCCAGCACTGCGAGATCATCTGCGCAGCGAAGTCGTAATCGGCGACCTTCGGCGGGATCGCGGTGTAGTCGATGATGCCMGCACCRCCGAGMGCCGGGTTGACCAGGATGCCGGTGCCGAGCGCGCCGACGATGCCGCCGACGCAGTGGACGCCGAACACGTCGAGCGAGTCGTCATAGCCGAGCGCGTTCTTCACCACGGTGCAGAAGAACAGGCAGACCACGCCRACCACGAGGCCGAGCACGATGGCGCCCATCGGACCGGCGAAGCCGGCCGCCGGCGTCACCGCGACGAGGCCCGCGACCGCGCCCGAGAGCGCGCCGAGCAGCGAGGGATGGCCCTTGATGATCCACTCCGCGAACATCCACGACAGCGCCGCCGCGGCGGTTGCCACGAAGGAGTTGGTCATGGCGAGCGCAGCGCCGCCATTGGCTTCGAGGTTGGACCCGGCGTTGAAGCCGAACCAGCCGACCCAGAGCAGCGAGGCGCCGATCATGGTCATGGTCAGCGAGTGCGGAGCCATCAGCTCCTTGCCGTAGCCGGTGCGCTTGCCGATCAAGAGCGCGCCGACCAGGCCGGCGATGCCGGCGTTGATGTGCACGACGGTGCCGCCGGCGAAGTCGATGGCGCCCTTCTTGAAGATCCAGCCCGCGTCGGCGTTGATCTCGTCGAGCTTGGCCTGCGCCGCGGTCTTGGCCGCGCCGTCAGCCGCGGCGGCGAGCGCCTTGGCGGCATCCTGGATCGCGTCCGGGCCCGGCCAGTACCAGACCATGTGTGCGATCGGGAAATAGATCAGCGTCACCCAGAGCGGGATGAACAGCGCGATCGCCGCGAACTTCATCCGCTCGGCGAAGGCGCCGACGATGAGGGCCGGCGTGATCGCCGCGAAGGTCATCTGGAAGCACATATAGATGAGCTCCGAGATGTTGGCGTCGACCGAGAAGGTCGCCGCCTTCGAGTCCGGGGTGACGCCCATCAGGAAGGCCTTGGAGAAGCCGCCGATGAAGTCGGAGCCGCCGGTGAAGGCGAGGCTGTAGCCGTAGAGGGCCCAGAGCACGGTGACGAGGCAGACCGTGTAGAACACCTGCGCCAGCACTGAGAGCATGTTCTTGGAACGGACCAGGCCGCCATAGAACAGCGCGAGGCCGGGGATGGTCATCAACAGCACCAGCACCGTCGAGGTCAGCATCCAGGCGTTGTCGCCCTTGTTGACGGTTGGCTCGGCGTAGGCGGCGGTCGCGGCGAACAGGCCGACTGCAAGGGCCGCCAGTCCCGCGCCATAGGGACGCTTGAACGTCATGTTATTTCACTCCTGAGGTCTTAAAGGTTTGAGCGCGAAATCAGAGGGCCGCAGCGTCAGCTTCGCCGGTGCGGATGCGCACGGCGTGCTCGAGGCTGATGACGAAGATCTTGCCGTCGCCGATCTGTCCGGTCTTGGCGGCGGAGGTGATGGCGTCGATGGTCTTGTCGACCTGATCGGAGTTGACTGCGACTTCGATCTTGATCTTGGGCAGGAAGCTCACCGCATATTCGGCGCCGCGATAGATTTCCGTGTGGCCCTTCTGACGGCCGTAYCCCTTGACTTCCGTCACCGTGAGACCGTGAACGCCAATGGCGGTCAGGGCGTCACGGACCTCTTCCAGCTTGAATGGCTTAATGATCGCCATAACAATTTTCATGAGTCCTATCCCCGCTTGGGCCCGGCGCGAACGAACGCCGGGAGTTTCGACTGAGGTTCACCACGCGGAGGACTTCCACTACGCGGGCACAGCCGGGACCCTTAGAATCAAATGCCGTGCCAACCGGCCGGAGTTCGCTAATGGATTATGAATCCGAATATTTTCCCGCATTGCGGGAGGCGGGCAGCCCTGCGCTATTCCGCCGCGCCTAAAATCTAATCAGACTGGCTCAATTCGTGGGCAAGCCAGGGTCCGGACACAATTCTGCTCAGCAGGGGAGCAGCAGTAGGTATTTAGATGGGGTTATGCTGGGCCATTAGGCGGCATCGCGTGCCGCAAACACCTTGTCGATCAGCCCCCATTCCAGCGCCTGCTGGGCGGACATGAAGTGATCGCGGTCCAGCGTCCGCTCCACATCGGCTTCGGAACGCCCGCAGTGCTGGGCATAGAGCCGGATGATGCGCCGCTTGGTCTCCTGGATCTCGGTGGCGTGGATCAGGATGTCGGTGGCCTGGCCTTGGAAGCCGCCGAGCGGCTGGTGGACATGGAGGCTGGCGTTCGGAAGCGCGGCGCGGTGGCCGGGTTCGCCGGCCATCAGCAGGAACGAGCCCATCGACCGCGCGGTGCCCATGCACAGCGTGTGCACCGGCGCCTTGATGAACTGCATGGTGTCGTACATCGCAAGTCCGCTGGTGATCACGCCGCCATAGGAGTTGATGTAGAGATTGATCGGCTTGTTCGGATTGTCGGCCTCCAGGAACAGCAATTGCGCGCAGACCAGCCCGGACATGGCGTCGTTGACCTCGCCGTTCAGGAAGATGATCCGCTCGCGCAACAGCCTGGAATAGATGTCGAACGAGCGTTCGCCGCGGGTGGATTGTTCAACGACCATCGGGACGAGTTGCATCATGTCGCGCATCGGCGACCTCCATGTCTGCAGGTGATGACGTCTCAGCGGGTGAAGTCTGGGATCAGGCCGCGCGCATCAGGCAGCGGCCGTTGCTGTTGGCCGCCTGTGGCCGTTGTGCTCGCTCGTCGCAGGTTTGCTGGATGATGCGAAAGCGGGTGCCGCCGGCCTCGTTCGGTTCGATCCGGAAGGTGACGCGGCTTTCGCGAAACGGCGGCTCGGACTCGCGGAGCCGGTAACGAACCTCTTCGCCCGTGATCGTCGTTTCCGGCTCGGCGCCGGCGAGATCGGCATCCGGCAGCCAGCGTTCGCGCAGCGCCGGAATGGTGACGGCGCGCCATACCTTCTCGGGCGGAGCGTCGAGCTCGTATTCGAGCACGAGGGCTTGCACCAGAGCTTGGTCCGCGTCAGGCTCGACTGCATCGCTCATTGATCCATGTCCTTCAGCAGGTCGGAGAGCGCTTCGATGCGCTTCGGCCAGTAGGCGCGGTAGCGGGCGAGCCAGCTGCCGATGCTGGCAATGCCGTCCGGGTCGACCTCGTAATTCACGAAGCGGCCCTGCCGTTGCTCACGCACGAGGCCGGCCGCGCGCAGCACCGCGAGATGCTGCGACATCGCCGGCTGGCTGATCTCAAGGCCATCGCGCAGCGCGCTGGCGTTCAGGCTGCCGCCCGCGAGCTTTTCAAACACCTTGCGGCGGGTCGGGTCGGCCAGTGCCTTGAAGATGTCGGCTTCGATCATGGCGACACATAAGCATACACTTATGTGTTGCGCAAGCGCGAACTGACTTCACGCCATGCGGGTGCTTTGCATGGGGTTGTTTTACGAATTCGCCGTCGCGGCGATGGTTACTGCAGCGCCTCGCCGTGCTGAGAGATGTCAAGACCTTCCAGCTCCTGCTGCGTCGAGACCCGCAGCGGCACGAAGGCCGAGACCAGCTTGAGCAGCACGAAGGTGACGCCGCCGCACCAGACCAGCGTGGCCACGACGCCGTAGAGCTGGATCAGCAGCTGCTTCGGATTGCCCTCGAGCAGGCCGGAGGTGCCGCCGATCGCGGAGACTGCGAAAATGCCCGCGAGCAGCGTGCCGGTCAGGCCGCCGATGCCGTGCACGCCGAACACGTCGAGCGAGTCGTCATAGCGGAAGCGATGCTTCAGCCAGGTACAGGCCCAGAAGCAGACCAGGCCGGCGATGATGCCGATGATGATGCCATGCCACGGCGCCACGAAACCGGATGCCGGAGTGATGGTGCCGAGCCCCGCGACGGCACCCGAGATCATGCCGAGCACCGATGGCTTGCGGCGTGTCGCCCATTCGATCGCGCCCCAGGTCAGCGCGCCGGCGCAGGCCGCAAGATGCGTGGCGGTGATTGCAAACACGGCGCGCGAATTGGCTGCCAGCGCCGAGCCGCCGTTGAAGCCGAACCAGCCGACCCAGAGCAGGCCGGTGCCGACCACCGCGAGCGACAGATCGAACGGCGACAGATTGTCATGGCCATAGCCGTGCCGGTTGCCCATCACCTTGGCGGCGACCAGGCCGCTGATGCCGGCAGACAGATGCACGACGAGGCCACCGGCGAAATCCAGCACGCCCGCGGAAGCAAGGAAGCCGCCGCCCCACACCCAATGCGCCAGCGGCACATAGGCGAAGATGAACCAGCCGATCGAGAACAGCACATAGGCCGAGAATCGCATGCGGTCGGCGACCGAGCCTGCGACCAGCGCCACCGTGATGATCGCAAACGTCATCTGGTACAGCATGAACAGCGCTTCCGGGATGGTCTTTGCCGCCGGATTGACGCTGTCCATGGTGATGCCGACCAGGAACCAGCTGTCGAGCGAGCCGAGCCATGGACCGTTGCCGACGAAGGTCAGCGAGTAGCCGAAGGTGACCCAGAGGATCGAGATCAGCGCGACCGCGGTGAGGCTCTGCGCCATCGTCGCCAGCACGTTCTTCTTGCGCACCATGCCGGAGTAGAACAGCGCGAGCCCCGGGATCGTCATCATCAGCACCAGCGCGGTGGCGACGATCATCCAGGCGGTGTCTGCGGCGTTGATGCCGGGGTTGGCGGCTGAATTGGCCGCGGAGTCCTGCGCGAAAGCCGGCATCGCCTGCGCGAACAGCATTGCAGCAGTGATCGGCGCAGCTGATATCGCTGCACGAAGAGCCCGTGCCCCCATCATCATTCCCCGGCGTGTCGCAGTTTTTGGTGCGGATTTTTGCCGCGCACCGGCGTCGTTGCCGGCGGCGTTTTGATAGACTCAGAGCGCGTCGTTGTCGGTCTCGCCGGTGCGGATGCGCAGGGCGTGGTCGATCGGCGTCACGAAGATCTTGCCGTCGCCGATCTGGCCGGTGCGGGCGTGCTGGGTGATGACGCTGACCGCCTGGTCGGCGAGGTTGGAATCGACCGCGATTTCGATCCTGAGCTTGGGCAGGAAGTTCACGACATATTCGGCACCGCGATAGATCTCGGTGTGGCCCTTCTGGCGGCCATAGCCCTTCACCTCGGTCACCGTCATGCCGTGGACGCCGATCGCAGTCAGCGCCTGGCGTACCTCATCGAGCTTGAACGGTTTGATGATCGCGACGACGAGTTTCATGGTTCAGGCCTTCATTCCCTTGAGGTTTTCCGTGTGCGCCCGTCCCCGGAACGGCACCCGCCACCCCCAGACGCGGCAATTTGCCATCTGGAGCCAGCGTTTTCGCGTCCGCCAAATCTGGCAGCTTTCTGGGCAAATGGCATAAAAAAGTTGCAGGTTGAAGGGGAAAACGTGCGCGGCGCATGAACTCCGTCACTGTACGGGACGACAACCGTCGGCCAGAATATGGCTCTTTCCCGCCCCGGCCAGCGGTCCTGCTGGCCCGTTCTCGCCACAGCGCGTGCACCCGCGCCCCGAGGAAACAAGAAAATGTCGAACCGAAACTGGTTTTATGCATCCGACGGCCAGCAGAAGGGCCCCCTGCCGGAAGCTCAGCTCCGCGACCTGATCACCCGTGGCATGGTGGGTGCGGATACCCTGGTGTGGACCGAGGGCATGGCCGGCTGGCAGAAGGCCGGCGAGATTCCGGGCCTGGTTCCGAGCGCGGGCGCGCCGCCGGCGTTCCCGCAGGCCGGCGGGCCGCCGCCGGTGGTGGCATCCGGAAGCTATAGCGGCGGGGCGCTGTCGGCCGATTTCCCGATCTGGGGCCTGTTCGGACGCAGCCTGCTGATGTTCATCGGCCAGATCCTCGTCATCCCGGCGCCGTGGACCGCCACCGGCCTGTATCGCTGGGCCATCCCGTACATCCGCGTGCCCGGCCGGCCCAACCTCGGCTTCACCGGCCAGCCGCTCGACATCTGGTACGCCTTCATCGTGCTTGGTCTCCTGACCTATGCCGGAGCCGCCAACAGCAACATCGTCACGCTGCTCTCGCTGCTGCTGCAAGGCTTCCTGAGCTGGATGATCGTGCGCTGGATCATCGGCCGCCTCAGCTCCAACGGCCAGGAGCTGCCGATCTCGTTCAAGGGCAGCCCGCTGGTCTATGTCGGCTGGTACGTCCTGATGGTGATCGCGGCGATCACCATCGTCGGCTGGGCCTGGGTGCTGACCGCCTGGATGCGCTGGATCTGCAGCAATATCGAAGGCACCCGCCGCGAGGTCTCCTTCAATGCGTCCGGACTCGAGGTGCTGTGGCGGACGATCGTGACCTCGATCGCCTGCGCGTTCCTGATCCCGATCCCGTGGGTGCTGCGCTGGTACGGCAACTGGTTCGTCTCGCAGTTCGCGCTGACCGAGCGCAGCGCCTACGCAGGTAGCTAAGAGCTATTTGCGTTCGCGCACCGAACCTTCTTGCGCGACGGACGCCACCAGCGTGCCGTCGGGCTTGAAGATCAGGCCGCGGGTCAGGCCGCGGCCCGACTGCGCGCTCGGCGAATCCTGCGAATAGAGCAGCCATTCGTCGGCGCGGAACGGGCGGTGAAACCACATCGCGTGATCGAGGCTCGCCGGCATCATGCGGCGATCGAACAGCGTGCGGCCGTAGCGCGCCATCACGGCATCGAGCAGCGAGAAGTCCGAGGCATAGGCCAGCGCGCACAGATGCAGCGCCGGATCGTCGGGCAGCTTCGCCGCGGTGCGGATCCAGACATGGATGCGGCCGTCGTCGATCTTCTGGCCGAAATAGCGGCCGAGCTCGACCGGGCGCAGCTCGATCGGCCGGTCGCTCTCGTAATAGCGGCGGATGAACTCCGGCATCTCCTTGAACATCGGCTGCTTCGAGACTTCCTCCGCGGTCAGCTTCTCCGGCGGCGGCACGTCCGGCATCTTCTCCTGGTGATTGAAGTTGCTCTCCTCGTCGGAATGGAACGAGACCATGATGGAGAAGATCGCGTTGCCGTGCTGGATCGCAGTGACGCGGCGGGTGGTGTAGCTCTTGCCGTCGCGCAGCCGCTCGACCTGGTAGATAATCGGGATCTGCGGGTCGCCGGGCAGGATGAAATAGCAATGGATCGAGTGCGGCAGCCGGCCCTCGACGGTGCGGCAGGCCGCGACCATGGCCTGGCCGATCACCTGGCCGCCGAACACGCGCTGCCAGCTCGTCTTCGGACTGTTGCCGCGGAACAAATTCACCTCGAGCTGCTCGAGATCGAGGATGGACAGCAGGTCGATCAGGCTCTTGGACATGGGGTGCTCTCTTTCGTCATTCCGGGGCTCGCGAAGCGAGAGCCCGGAATCCATTCATCCACGCAACATGCGGCTTGATGGATTCCGGGCTCTCGCTGCGCGTGTCCCGGAATGACGACCGTTGAATTATGGCCTTGTTTCTGCCCCCTGTTTCGCCCAGCTAATATCAGGTAGCAAGCACAGTCTGATGGCGTGAGGCGCGTAGGGAAAAGGCATGCCGGCACAGCGAAGTATTGTCATCTGCGGGGGTGCATTCGCCGGTCTGGCGCTGGCCGTGGCGTTGCGCCAGGGGCTGGGGCCGAACGTTCCGGTGATCGTGGCCGATCCGGCACTGAGCCAGCGCCCGAGCCGCGATCCGCGCGCGACCGCGATCGTGGCGGCCTGCCGGCGGCTGTTCGAGACCCTCGGCGTCTGGGGCCAGGTGGCGCCGACCGCGCAGCCGATCACCGACATGGTGGTGACCGACTCCAAGCTGGAGGACGCGACCCGCCCGGTGTTTCTGACCTTCGCCGGCAATGTCGAGCCCGGCGAGCCTTTCGCCCATATGGTCGAGAACCGCTATTTGATCGATGCGCTCGCGGCGCGGGCCGAAGCCGAAGGCGTCGAGCTGCGGGCGACCGCGGTGTCGAGCTTCGCCTCGCGGCCCGACGGCGTCAGCGTCACCTTGGCCGACGGCGCCGAGATCGATGCGAGCCTGCTGGTCGCGGCCGACGGCGCGCGCTCGAAGCTGCGCGAACGGGCCGGGATCGCGACCCATGGCTGGGACTATGATCAATCCGGCATCGTGGTCACGGTCGGGCATGAGCGCGAGCATCACGGCCGCGCCGAGGAGCATTTCCTGCCCGCGGGCCCGTTCGCGATCCTGCCGCTGACCGGCAACCGTTCGTCGCTGGTGTGGACCGAGACGCGCAAGGACGCCGCGCGCATCACGGCTTTGAGCGCCGAGGAATTCCACGCCGAGCTCGAGCAACGCTTCGGCCTGCATCTCGGCGAGATCAAGCCGCTCGACAAGCCGCGCGCGTTTCCGCTCGGCTATTTCGTCGCGCGCTCCTTCATCGCCGAACGGCTGGCATTGATCGGCGATGCCGCCCACGTGATCCATCCGATCGCGGGGCAGGGACTCAATATGGGCCTGAAGGATGTCGCAGCATTGGCAGAGGTCGTGGTCGACGCGGCGCGGCTCGGCATGGATCTCGGACAGGCCGACGTACTCGAGCGCTACCAGCGCTGGCGCCGCTTCGACACGATGGCGATGGGCGTTGCCACCAACGCGCTGAACTTTCTGTTCTCCAACGAATCGACATTGCTGCGCACCGTACGCGACATCGGTCTCGGCCTGGTCGATCGCGCGCCGCCGCTGAAGGGCATGTTCATCCGCCAGGCGGCGGGACTGTCGGGCGAGGTGCCGCGTCTGTTGAAGGGCGAGGCGCTGTAGTCCTCGCTGCGCTACGCATCAAGGGCGCTGCGCCGTGACGAACTCTGCCACTGCGTCGATCATATCGGGGTCGAGCGGCCGCTCTGGCTGATTGTAGCTCGCCATGTCCTCGGCCTGGTCGGTGACGTCGACCAGCAAATGATTCATGTCCGGCAGCCACAGCGATTTGGCTGCCACGTCGGCGGTGGTGAGCGCGAGGAAATCGAGCCGCGGCAGCTGGTGGTCGCGGCCGCCGGCGATGATCAGCGTCGGCCCGGTGATCTTCCGCATCGGATCGACCGGATCCTCGTTGAAGCCGGACGCCATTGCGGGCTGCATCGCCGGCGCGATCGCAAGCCCTGCCGGCGGCGGGTCGACGATCTGCCCGGCCATGATGTCATCGATGGCCTTGCCGATCGGCGCGAACTTGTCCGGCGGCCTCTGCTTCTCGAGCTGCGCCTTCAGCACGTCGCCCTGCTTGCGCGCGGCGGTCGCCAGCAGCACCAGCCGGTCGATCGGCACGCGTTGCGCCGCGAGGATCGCGACCAGACCGCCCTCGCTGTGTCCGACCACCGCAACACGGGAGAACTTGCCGCTGCCGCGCAGATAGTCGATCAGCGATGTCGCGTCGCCGACGAAGTCCTTGAAGCGGAAGTCCTCGGGACGGCCGAACTCCTTCTTCCATTCGCCGGCGCCGCGCTTGTCGTAGCGCAGCGTCGCGATGCCGCGCGCGACCAGTTGCTCGGAGAGTTTCTTCAGCGTCGCCGGCTTGAGCTGCGGCCCGTTGCCGTCATGGTCGGTCGAGCCGGAGCCGGCGATCAGCAGCGCCACCGGTGGCTTGGCGATGTCGGGCGGAACCGCCAGCACCGCGTCGATCGGGCCGATGCGCAATTTGCTCTCGTCGGCCGACGCGCTCGTCAGCGAAACGAGCAGCAGCAGCCATGTGCCGACGGCGCGCATGTGGTCCCCTTATCGGAGCATGGTCGAACGTTTCGCGTTTGTCGTGGGGAAAACTGTTTCACAGTTTTTCGGAACACACCCTAGTCGATCTTGCGCGCCTCTTCCGGCAACATGATCGGGATGCCGTCGCGGATCGGATAGGCGAGTTTCGCGGATCGCGAGATCAGCTCCTGCCGCGCGGCATCGAACTCCAGCGGCCCCTTGGTGATCGGGCACACCAGGATTTCGAGCAGTTTGGGATCGGCGGTGCTTTCGAGATGGTCGGTCGTGGAATTCATTGCGGTCTCCGGCTTCCCACCGTGTAGCATAGTCAAATGCAGGCTGTCAGCGCTTGGTCATGCGAAGCAGCTCGTCGATCGCCGCCTGTTGCTGCGCCTTCGGCAAGGTCTGCTCGGACAGCGCGTAGCCGATGAACGCCCAATAGAAGATCTGGGCGCGGCCGCGCGCCACGTCGTCGGGGAATCCGGTTTGCAGCAGCAGGGTCTCGATGTAGCCGATCCGGCGCCGGTCGACCTCGAGCACGGCGGCCCGCGTCGTCGCATCGACGGTCGCCCAGCTGCGCACTGCGCGTTCCAGCGCGAGCCGCGCCGAGAAGGTCCGGCGCAGCAACAGCGCCAGCGCGTCGGCGCCCTTCGGAACCGTCTCGAGCTCGGCGATCACCTGCTCGGCCGCGACCTCGCGCCAATGGCTGAGGATCGCGCTGCGGTAGGCGGCGATGTCGGCGAAATGCCAATAGAAGCTGCCGCGCGAGACGCCCATCGCCTTGGCCAGCGGCTCGGCCTTGAGCGCCGTGAAGCCGCGCTTCGCCAGCGTCTTCAGGCCCTGGTCGAGCCAGTCCTTGGCTGAGAGCTGTTCCGTCATGGTTTTCCGTTCGCGCCCGTCGACCATACACAAGTGTATTGACAGGCGCCAGCGACGGATGTTCTATCTGCACTGTCCATACAGTACTGTACGGAGGTGTCGCGATGCGTGATCTGTTGCTGCAAGGCGCCGGAGTGATCGCCATCCTGGTCAGCCTGATCCATGGCGTGCTCGGCGAGACCAAAATATTCGCGCGCGCCACGATCGAGCCGCCGCGACTGCGTTTCCTGCTCCATCTGGTCTATCAGGCGGGTACGGTGGCCTGGATCGGCGGCGGTGTGCTGCTGGTCGCTGCGCCCGCAATGGCGTCCGACGCCGCGCGGCACTGGATCGTGGTGACGCTCGGCATCGTGTTCGGCTTCGCCGCGCTGGCGAATGCAGTCGCGACCCGCTTCCGGCACTTCGGCTGGATGGCGATGAGCGCCGTCGTGGCGCTCGCGGTCGCCGGCTATTAGCGGAGGGCAACCATGACGAATGATCGTGTCGGCCAGGGCGTCTCCAACGGTGCGGGATTCGATCTGGAGCGTTTGATTGCGACCAATGCGTCGGCGGCGTTCAATCGGCTTGTCGGCCTCGAAGTCGTCTGCGCCGGTACCGGTGAAGTCGAGCTGCGCATGCCGTGGCGCGACGATCTCACCCAATATGCGGGGCACCTGCATGCCGGCATGATCGCGGCTCTGCTCGATACCGCATGCGGCTTCGCCGCTGCGTCGATCGTAGGCTCGGTCACCGCATCGCATTTCTCGATGAACTGTCTGAGGCCGGCCGTGGGCCGCTGCCTCGTTGCCAAAGGCACCACGTTGCGTGCCGGGCGCCGGCAGGTTTTTGCGCGCGCCGAATTGTTTGCGGAGAACGAGCAGGGCGAGCTATCGCTGGTCGCAACCGGAGAGACCGTGCTCGTACCGCTCGAGGCTTGAAGCAACGCGAAGTGATGCGGCTACAGAATTTATGGAGCCATCAATTTCCGTGTGGAATCGGCTTACGCGCGGATAACCATGCGACCAAAAGTTGCAGAAAATTATCGAGACGACAATTCAATCGGCCTAGCTTGTCGGCACGGACAACCATGGACCGATGCATGTTTCGCGTTCTTACGTGTCTTTCAGGTGAGCATGACTGGCGGCTCGTTTTGCTCGCCGGACTGGTCTGCTTCGTCGCCAGCATTGTCGCCGTCAACATCTTCCATCGCGCGATCGCATCGCAGGCGCGGACGCGGCTGATCTGGATCGCGATCGCGGGGGCTGCGATCGGCTACGGCATCTGGGCCACGCATTTCATTGCCATGCTCGCCTACGAGCCCGGCGTCCCGACCGGCTACGGCATCTCGCTGACCGCGCTGTCGCTCGCCGTGGCGATGATGCTGACCTCATGCGGCCTCGGCCTCGCCGCCAGCGATTCGAGCGGCGGCTGGCGTGCACCGGTCGGCGGCGCCGTGATCGGCATCGGCATCGCCAGCATGCACTATCTCGGAATGTGGGCACTCGAAGTGCCGGGCCGTGTGGTCTGGTCGACCGATCTCGTGGCGGCCTCCATCGCGTTCGGCATGCTGTTCGGCTACGCCGCGCTGTCGGTCGCGGTCCGCCACCAGGATCGCTGGATGTCGCTCGTCGCGGCGGTGCTGCTGACGCTTGCGATCGTGTCGCATCATTTCACCGCGATGGGCGCGGTCGAGATCGTCCCGGATCCGTCGTTGAGTCCGGAAGCGATGTCGCTCTCGCCGGCGTTCCTTGCCATCGTGATCGCGGGCGTCGCGCTCTCGGTGCTCGGAATGAGCCTGGTCGGCGTGCTCGCGGACCGCCGGCTGGCGCTGCGCACCCACCGCTTCGAGGAGATCATCAGCCAGCTGTCGCTGGCGCGACAACAGGTCGAGGCGTCGCAGAAGGAGCTGGAGGAGCAGAGGCTCCGGCTCGACACTGCGATCAACCACATGGGGGAGGGGCTCTGCATGTTCGATGCGGAGAAGCGCCTCGTCGTGTGCAACGAACGCTACGCCAAGATGTACCGGCTGCCGCCCGAATTGCTGCTGCCCGGCACCGCGCATCGCGAGATCATCACGCATCGGATCGCCAACGGCGTCCTCAAGGGCGAGACCAGCGACAGTGCCGCGACCCAGGTGCTGGCGACATTGAATGCGTTGCCGGCCGACCAGATCAGCAGCCGGGTCGACGAGCTTGCCGACGGCCGCCTGATCTGCGTGACGCGGCACCCGATGCCCGGCGGCGGCTGGGTGGCGACGCACCGCGACGTCACCGAGCAGCGGCGCTCCGAGGCCAAGATCACCTACATGGCGCAACACGACGCGCTGACCGACCTGCCGAACCGCGTGCTGCTCAAGGAGGGGATGGAGCAGGCGCTCTCCGGCGCGAGATGCGGCGGACCAAGCCTTGCAGTGCTGATGCTCGATCTCGATCGCTTCAAGGAGGTCAACGACACGCTCGGGCATCCGGCGGGCGATGCGCTGCTCAAGTCGGTGGCCGCACGGTTGCGCAGATGCGTCGGCGACACCACGCTGGTCGCGCGGCTCGGCGGCGACGAGTTCGCTGTCATCGACTACGTCACCGATCCGGTTGCGGAAGCCGGCGTGCTTGCCGAGAAGATCAGAAAGGCGCTCAGCGAGCCGATCGATCTCGGCCACCACCGGGTGAGCACCAGCACCAGCATCGGCATCGCGATCGCGCCGCGCGACGGCACCGATTCGGACGAGATCCTGCGCAGCGCCGACCTTGCGCTCTACTCGGCCAAGAGCGGCGGGCGCGGCTCGTTCCGTTTCTTCGAGCCGGAGCTCGACCGGTTGCTGCAATCCCGCCGCGGCCTCGAGCGCGACATGCGCAGCGCGCTCGCCAACGGCGAGTTCGAGTTGCACTATCAGCCGTTCATCCATGTCGCGAGCGGCGAGACCTGCGGCTTCGAGGCGCTGTTGCGCTGGCATCACCCGCAACGCGGCATGGTGTCGCCGGCGCAGTTCATCCCGCTGGCGGAAGAGACCGGCCTGATCGTGCCGCTCGGGGAATGGGTGATACGTACCGCCTGCGCCGAAGCCGCCAAATGGCCCGACGATCTCAAGATCGCGATCAACCTGTCACCGGTGCAGTTCAGGAGCCCGGAGCTGGTGCCGGTGATCGTGCAGGCGTTGGCAAACGCCGGAGTTTCGCCTGACAAGCTCGAGCTCGAGGTCACCGAGACGGCGATCATCCAGGACAGCGAAGCGGTGTTTGCAGCGCTCAGCCAATTGCACGATCTCGGGGTACGGATCGCGCTCGACGATTTCGGCACCGGCTACTCGTCGCTGAGCTTCCTTCAGAAGTTTCCGTTCGACAAGGTCAAGATCGACCGCAGCTTCGTCTCCGAACTCGCGGGGGCAACCGACGAGTCGCGCAGGATCGCGCGTGCGATCGTTCGGTTCGCGGTCAGCCTCGGCAAGACGACGACGGCCGAAGGCGTCGAAACCAGGGAGCAGCTCGACATTCTCCGCGCGGATTCCTGCGTCGAAGTGCAGGGCTTCCACTTCAGCCCGCCGGTCCAGAGCGAGAAAGTCGCGCAAATGATCGGTGGACGGGCCGTGGCGGCCGCCGAACGTCCGGTGGTTCGCCTCGCAATGGCGGGTGCCGCGTCCTGATCGGGTGCGGATGAGGCGTAAGGCCGCAGCCGAGCGGCAAAACCGGATTGCGCGTGGAGATCAAAGCGGTTTTCGCGACCGCTAGAATGGCTCTAAAGCGCCGCGCAAACCGCGCTTGCTTGACTTGGCGATCACCGCAGTTTTGCTCACGCATGTGTCCGGGCGCGATGGCGCTATCGGGCATCATCGTCAATGGAGGGGAGATCCGCGTGAGAATTATCTTGAGCGCTGCGCTTGCAGCCTGTGTGCTCGGACTGGCGGGGTCGGCGGCGCTGGCCGACGGCTACAAGGATTGCACCAAGCTCGACAAGGCGTCGTGGAAGCCGGCGAGCGATGCCGAAGCCAAGGCCAAGGCCGCCGGCTACGAGGTACGCCGCTCGAAGATCGAGGGCTCCTGCTACGAGGTGTATGGCGTCAAGGAAGGCAAGCTCTACGAGCTGTTCTACAGCCCGGAGGATCTCAGCCTGAAGCACACGATCGCCAAGTGAACGGCCAAGTGAGCCACCGAGTGAAGCAGGCGCGATGACGAAGGCGGCGCCGGGTGCCCGCGGCGCGGCCAGCGTGCAGGTCTGGGACCTGCCGCTGCGGCTCTGGCACTGGGCGCTCGCCATCCTTGTCCTGATCGCATGGCTGACGCCCAATACCTATGACCGGCTGCACCGGATCGCGGGTTATGCGGTGATCGGGCTCTTGGCGTTCCGGCTGATCTGGGGCTTTGCCGGCACGCGCCATGCGCGTTTCGGCAGGCTCGGTGTCCGGCTGCGCGCCGCACCGCGTTACATCTGGAATCTGCGCCGCGGCATCGCCGGCTGCTATATCGGGCTCAACCCCGCCGGCACCGCGATGCTGGTGACGCTGCTGCTGTTGCTCGCGGTCTCGGCGATCACGGGGGCGATGGCGGTCACCGTGACCTTCTTCGGCGTGTGGTGGGTCGAGGATACCCATGCCTACGCCTCGGATGCGGTCATCATCCTGGTGGGGCTGCACGTGCTCGGCGTCATCGTGGTCGGCTTGCTACAGCGTCAGAACCTGGTGCGCGCGATGTTCACGGGACGCAAGCGGCTGCGCAATCGCTGATCGCGAAGCCGGAGGCTACTGCACCGGCGGGTCGCCCGACGTGCGCTTCTTGGCGAGGTCCATTTCGGTGACCGCGATCAGGATCTCGGCGCGGGTCTTCAGGTCGGGCGCCTCGAGCATCGCCTGCTTCTCGGCCGGACCATAGGGCGACATCATCGCCAGCGCGTTGACCAGCGCCTCGTTGGGCGCGGATTCGATGCCGTCCCAGTCGACCTTCAGATTGTTGGCTTCGAGGAAATCGGCGAGCACCTCGAGCAGCGCCTTGCGGTCGACGGCGTCTTCGCCCTTGCGCGCGGTGAAGTCGCCGGTGAACGAGAAGAAATCGACCTTGCACTGCCGGTACGGGGTCTGCACGGTCAGCTCCTCGACCACCTTGAAGCGCGCGACGCCGGTCAGTTCGAGGATGTAGCGGCCGTCGCCAGATTCGGCGAGCTGGGTGATGCGGCCGACGCAGCCGATGCGGAACAGCGCCGGCCTCGCCTCCTTGTGCGAATGCGCGACGTCGGGCTGGATCATCCCGATCAGGCGATGACCGTCGCGCAGCGCGTCGTCGATCATCGCGAGATAGCGCGGCTCGAAGATGTTGAGCGGCATCTGGCCGCGCGGCAACAGCAGCGCGCCGGGCAGCGGGAACACCGGGATCACCTCCGGCAGCTCGCCGGGCCCGCGATATTCGGCATTGATCGGCATTTGCGGTCCCGCTGCTGTGACGGGCGAATCTTACGAGAACAGGATGGTCGACAACCGCCTGCGCCCCTCGACGGTTGCTTCATCGGTGCCGCCCCACGCCTCGAAGAACTGCACCAGCTGCTTGCGCGCGCCGTCGTCGTTCCACTTGCGGTCGCGCTTGACGATGGCGAGCAGCTGCTCGGTCGCTTCAGTGCGCTTGCCCATCGCATTGAGCGCGGTTGCGAGATCGAACCTGGCCTGATGATCGAGCGGGTTTGCGGCGACTTTCTGTTCCAGCTCCGCGATCGGGCCGACCGACTGCGCCTGCTCGGCGAGCTCGATCGCCGTCTGCACCGCCTTCACCGCGGCGTCGTTGCGCTTGGATTCCGGGACCATCGCGAGCGTCTGCTTGGCCTGCTCCACCGCACCCGACGTCATGTAGCATTTGGCGAGGCCGGCGAGGGCTGCGATGTTGGTGGCGTCGTGCGCCAGCACCTCGGCATAGATCTGCGCGGCCGCCTCGGCGTCGCCCTCGGCGAGCACGGCGTCGGCCTCGGCCAGGATCTCGGTCAGATTGGGCTCGCCGGCGGCCGGAACGCCCTTGGTGATCTTGTCGATGAAGGCGTTGAGCTGGCTCTCCCTGTCTCTTATACACATCCAGGATCTCGGTCAGATTGGGCTCGCCGKCGGCSGGMACGCCCTTGGTGATCTTGTCGATGAAGGCGTTGAGCTGGCTCTCCGGCACCGCGCCCATGAAGCCRTCGGCGGGCTGGCCRTTGACGAAGGCGATCACGGCCGGGATCGAYTGGATGCCCATCTGGCCCGGGATCTGCGGGTGSTCGTCGATGTTCATCTTGACCAGCTTGACCCGGCCCTTGGCGYYGCGGACCGCCTTTTCMAGCATCGGCGTGAGCTGRCGGCASGGACCGCACCAGGGCGCCCAGAAGTCGATCAGCACCGGCTGRCGGCGCGATTCCTCGATGACGTCCTTGACGAAGGTCTGGGTCGTCGTCTCCTTGATCAGATCGGGCGCTGCCTGGGGCGTGGGGCCGCCCTGCTCCATTATCGTCACGTTGTCCTCGCCTGGTCGTCTGAGGTCAAAAATTATGGGGGCGTTCTAGCACGCTCCGCACGGCCGGTTCAGCCGTTCTGTCAGGCTAGAGCATGATCCCGGAAAAGTGGGAACCGGTTTTCCGCAAGATCACGCCCAGTAAATGGCCTGTCTCTTATACACATCTAGATGTGTATAAGAGACAGGAAGATCACGCCCAGTAAATGGCGGTCAGTCGGCAAATTTCAATCGCCGGCCGCCCGGCCGGGTTCGATCGGGGACTCCGGATTTCAACGCCATCCCACCGGGTGGACCTCGGCTCGAATCGCCCCGGAACGAGATCGCTTTGCGGCCCGTTCCGGCGGAAGCGCAAAAAGAAATCCAGCAGGATCGTCAAATTCGGTCGATTCGGGGTCAATTTTTAAGGAAACCACCCGATTTCGTGAGTCCCGGACCGCGCTCTTGTGTTGCATTCGCGAGCGGCTTTTGGCATAGGTCTGCCGTTGTCGGCGAGCGATCGCCGCCATTTCGGACGCGGGTGTAGCTCAGTGGTAGAGCACGACCTTGCCAAGGTCGGGGTCGAGGGTTCGAGCCCCTTCGCCCGCTCCAAACATCTCGCTGACCGAATATCTCGCTGACACAGCTGACAATCTGATGAAGGCCCGCCCGTCGAAGCGGGCTTTTTTGTTGTCAGGTATCGGCAGCGATCGCTGCTTCGGGGTCGAGATGTCTTGGCTGCCAGCCGAGGTCGTGCCGGGCCTTCGTGCCGCTCAGGCGCTGGTCGAGCGCGTAGCCCCGCGCCCACTCTCCGAGCTCAGCCGCGATCGCGTCGGCGGAAACGATCACCGGGTCTTGCGGCTTGCCGGATCGTCGCGCGAATGCACGGGCGATCCGCCCGACCGGGTGGCCTTCGATCGCAGCGCCGATAAAGCTTGATCGCGCCGGGGCGCGGTCGAGTGCAAGCGCGTAGAGCGTCGCCAGATCATGACTATGCACCAGCGGCCAGCGCACGCTCTCGCCGCCGACGACACGGATCGCGGCGCCCTTACATGCTTCATGCGCAAAGCGCCGGAAGACGCCGCCAGCGGCCTCATAGACCATCGCGGGATGAACGACGATGCCGTGGAGCTCGCGTGAGATCAGGACGCGCTCGAGATGCGGCAACATCCACGCAAAGGCGGGCAGCGGGGCCAGCGTCGCGCTCTCGTTCGCGACGACGTCGCCCGTCGGGCCGAACAACCAGCAGCCACCGGTGTAGATGAACCGAATCCGGCCCGATGGCGTCGCAAGCGCTGGCAACAGCGCGTCGAGCAGACGCCGTTCGATCGCCCCCATATCGGACGAAAAATCACAGGCCATGTGAATCACCGCGTCGACGTCGGGAAGCCGCGCGACCTATGTGTCCGGCGTGGCGATGTCGCCGGCCATCACGGCGGCGCCGCGTGCGGCAAGCCTGGCCGCCGCGGCGTCCGACCGAGCCAATCCAAGGACGCGGTGGCCGCGGGCGATCAGCTCGCACACCACCGCAGAACCAATGACGCCGGTCCCCCCCGTGACGAATACCCGCATCTGGGACCTCCCGCTCCACCACCGATCAAGCGTCGGCTCCGGACGGTATTGCGCCGCACCACAACCGACATGCATCGTTCGTCCGTGGCGGCGGCCTTTCGTTAACCGTCAAACCGCCGGTTCGTAAAACTGATAGAAATCTGTGTTGCTGTCGACGTCGAGGGCCGGCGCGAGACGGCCGCCCGCTCACCTTTCGGCCCGGCAGCAAGTGCAAGCAACCGCAAGAAATTGAATGATCGGTTGGACCCCAGCTTCCGGATTGAACCGCCGTCTGGCTCGCGCGGGCGTTGCTGTGCTGGTCGTGATCGTTGGCGGCTGGGCATGTCCGCCGGCTTCAGCGCAGCAATTGCCGAGCGACTCGGCCTACACTCCGGCGCCCAATTTCTTTGCCATGCCCGGCTTTGCGCCGGCGCCTGAGTTTGAGCCCGCCGAGCAACCGCGGCGGCGGGTCTACATCACGACGCGATCGGGCGGCGGCTGGCGCAACTTCTGCGTCAGGACCTGTGATGGCCGCTTCTTCCCGCTGCCGCAGGTGAGCGAGGCGGTGGATGTCAGGGCGTGCGAGGCCGCCTGCCCCGCCGCCGAGGTGAAGCTGTATTCCGGCTCCGACATCGACAGCGCCCGAACCGAAGCGGGCGAGACCTACAAGGCGCTGGCGAATGCCTTCCGCTTCCAGCGCGAGATCGTGCCGCAATGCACGTGCAACGCCAGTGCGTCGACCGGCCTGTCGCCGATCGCGATCGAGGACGACATGACGTTGCGGACCGGCGACATCGTCGCCGCCGATGACGGCTTCAAGATCGCGGCGATCTCCGGCGGGCAGCGCCGCAGCGTTTTGTTCAGGCCGCTGTCGAAGGCCAAGGCGCAAGCGCTCGGTCTCGCGCGCCTCTCGGCGCGTTAGCGGCGATTCCGAGCGTTAGCTTCATTCGAATATTACGCCGCAGTGCAGAATGCCTTGTTATCAGGCAGCGTGTGCGGGAAAATTTCGTTTCAAATTTCGTCTCAACTTGTTTTGACGCAGCGCACACTGCTGCATGCGCTTTTCAGCGTCGATGGATGTGCTACCATTTTGCCGTCTGACCTACCTCACAGACCRCGCCAACCAYCATCTCTCAGGGCGTTCAAAATCAATAACAGGCAAGCTGCAACGGCTTGCATAGGGGAGTGACTCGATGAAATCAGCTTTCAATCGATCAATACTTGCGTTCGCGGCGATCGCGCTGCTGGCGGGGAGCACCTTCGCCAATGCGCAGCAACARACCGACAAGARCCGCGCGCTGAAGAARTACGAATCCGGCAMCAAGGAATTCTGGACCCATCCGCCGGATGACTGGTTCCTCGGCGACGAGACCGAAGCGCAGAARGGCCTKGCCCCGCCGTCCGGTCCGCCRACCGGCGCYTCCGAYGCCGAACTCGCCACCATGATGAAGAAGATCAAGCTGCCGCCGGGCTTCAAGATCGAGGTCTATGCCTCGAACGTGCTCGCGGCGCGGCAGATGGCCTGGGGMGACAARGGCACGCTGTTCGTCGGCTCGTTCGGCCTCGGCAACGTCTAYGCGATCAAGGACAACAACGGCAAGAAAGAGGTCAAGACCATCCTCAAGGGCCTCAACATGCCGACCGGCCTSGCCTTCMRSGACGGCGCGCTCTACGTCATCGCRGTCGACAAGCTGATCMRRTACGACAACGCCGARGCCAATCTCGACAATCTCGGCMRSGGCAARGTGGTGTATGACGACATGCCGTCCTAYGCGGCGCATGGCTGGAAGTACATCGCCGTCGACAAGGAYGGCTGGTTCTWCATTCCGTTCGGACCGCCCTTCAACATCGGCATCCCGCCGACCTCGGTGTCGCAGATCCGCCGCGTCGATCCCAAGACCGGCAACGCGGARATCTGGGCGCTCGGCGTGCGCAACTCGGTCGGCGGCGACGTCGATCCGCGCACCGGCAAGTACTGGTTCACCGAAAACGCCCGYGACTGGATCAGCGACGATCTGCCGAGCGACAAGCTCAACATGATCTCGAAGATCGGCGAGCATTTCGGCTATCCCTATTGCCACCAGGGCAATTTGCCGGACACCAAGTTCGCGATGGGTCACAAGTGCTCGGAGTTCACCCCGCCGGTCTACAATCTCGGCGCGCACGTGGCTCCGCTCGGCATGAAGTTCTATACCGGCAGCCAATTCCCGGCCGAGTACAAGAACAGCATCCTGATCGCCGAGCACGGCTCCTGGAACCGGCACAAGTACCAGGGCGGCCGCATCGTGAAGATCACCGCGAGCCCGGACGGCAAGAATGCCAAGCAGGAGATCTTCGCGTCCGGCTGGATCGAGGGTGACCAGGGCTATCTCGGCCGTCCCGCCGACATCCTGCTCGACAAGGATGGCTCCATCCTCGTCGCCGACGACTGGGCCGGTGCGATCTATCGCATCAGCTACAGCAAGAAGTAACGGCTGAACGCATTGAGAGGCTGCGGTGGCCGTGAGGCATCCGCAGCCTCTGTTGCGATCAACCGCGGAACCACCTCGTCATGCCCGGACTTGATCCGGGCATCCATCCAACAAGAACCCTTTTCAAACCTGATGGATTGCCGGGGCACCCTCGACCAGCTCGAGGACAGACGCCCGGCAATGACCGCCGGAGAACTGACAATGCGCGTTGTGTCCCTCGGAATGCTGTTCGCGTCGGCGGTCGCGCTGACTTCGTTTGCCCAGGCGGCGGACAATGCTGCCATCAAGGAGAAGGCCGAGGTCTGCGCCGGCTGCCACGGCGACAACGGCATCTCGCAGACCGAGAACATTCCCTCGCTGGCGGGCCAGCTCGATCAGTTCATTCAATGGCAATTGGTGTTCTTCCGCGCCGGCGCGCGCAAGAACGAGCAGATGCAGCCGATCGTCGAGCAGCTCACCAACGAGGACATCCGCAATCTCGGCGCCTATTTCGCATCGCTGCCGCCGTTTAAGGGCGGCAAGGACGACAATCCGGACCTGTCTGAGAAGGGCAAGCAGGCCGCCGCCGGCCGCCGCTGCGCTTCATGCCATGGCGACACGTTTGCCGGCACCAAGGCGGTGGCCCGCATCGCCGGCCAGCGCGAGGAATACCTCGTCAAGGCGCTGCACGACTACAAGTCCGGACAGCGCTCCGGCGGCGCGCAGGCCGCGATGGCCGATGTGGCCTATCCGCTGAGCGACGAGGAGATCACCGCGCTGGCGCATTACCTGGCGCATTTGTAGCGGCAAAAATGGTGTCGTCCCGGCGAAGGCCGGGACCCATAACCACCAGCCTCAATTGTCCTAAACGAATATCGACCCACTTCGCCTCAAATCGAGAGGCCACGGCGTATGGGTCCCGGCCTTCGCCGGGACGACACCGATTGTGTGTCAGGCGCCCCGCTGCTTCTCATACGCCTTGAGATGCGTATAGGCCGTGCGCAGCTTCGGCACCGGGATCTTGGCGGCATCCGCGCGCACGATCAGGTCGCCGATCACGTGATCGGCCTCGACCGGCAGCCCGGCCTTGATGTCGCGGAACATCGATGCGGTCATTGGCGAGCCCTCGGTGGTCAGCAGACCGCGGGTGCGCTGGAAGAACGGGCCGCCGGGTTGATGGCCGGCAGCGGCGGCGATCGCGCTGCATTCGTCGAGGATGCCGAGCAGGAAGTCCTTGCCGCCTGGCGCGGCGAGGATGTTGCCGACCGAGGTCCGCATCAGACTGGTGGAGGCGGCGAGCGACGCCAGGAACACCCACTTCTCCCACATGTCCTGCATGATGTGCTCGCTGGCGGCCGCGCCATTGATTGCGGAGAAGGTCTCCGCGATCGCGCGCACCCGGTCCGACATCCCGCCGGCGCGCTCGCCGAAATTCAGCCCCTGCATCGGCTGTAGCTGCACCACTTCACGCTTCTCGTTCAAGGTCGCGGCGATCGCGCAAAGGCCGCCGAGCACGTGCTGAGCGCCGAACTTCTTGTCGAGTGCATCGAGATGCAGCATGCCGTTGAGCAACGGGATGATCGCGGTCTGGTCGCCGACCGCTGGCGCAAACGACTTGATCGCGTCCTCGAGATCGAACGCCTTGCAGCTCARCAGCACGACGTCGAACTTGTCCGACAGCCGATCGGCCTGCACGGTCGGCGGATTGTTCAGCGTGACATCGCCATTCGGGCTCTTGATCACGAGCCCGGCGGAGGCGAGCTCCGAGGCGCGGCGCGGTCGCACCAGGAAGGTGACGTCGCGGCCGGCCTGAAGCATCCGGCCGCCGAAATAACCGCCGATCGCACCGGCGCCGACCACGAGAACGCGCATGGGAATTTGTCCTTCTTTGTTGTTGCCCGGAAGCCAGGGGCGAATGGGGAATGGCGAATAAATAGGGATCTGAACCGGCTATTCGCTACTCGCTATTCGCCGTCAGCTCATCTCACTTTCCCGACACCAATTCCTCGACTTCGCGCAGCTGCTCCTTGCCGAAGAAGATCTCCTTGCCGACGAAGAAGGTCGGTGAGCCGAATGCGCCACGCTCCACGGCGTGCTGGGTGTTTTCGATCAGCTTCGCCTTGACGTCGGCATCCTGCGCACGCGCGAACAGCTTGGCCGCATCGAGCCCGGAGGAGGCGATGGCTTTGCCGGCGATCTCGGGATCGTCCATCTTCTTCGGTTCGACCCACATGTGATGGAAAGCGGCCTCGATATATCTCTCGTAAACGCCCTCGAGCTGGGCGGCGACCGCCGCGCGCATCAGGTTCAGCGTGTTGACCGGGAAGAACGGGTTCCAGGTGTAGGGCTTGACGCGGAAGCGCTTGAGGAAGCGCTCGGTCTCGATCTTCATGAAATCGGGCTTGTTCTTGACRCCGGCCAGCGTCTCGGCCGGCGACTTGTTGTTGGTGGCCTTGAAGATGCCGCCGAGCAGGATCGGTACATACTCGAACTTGACGCCGGTGCGATGTTCGATCGCCGGGATCGCCTCATGGCTGAGGAACGCATTGGGGCTGCCGAAATCGAACAGGAATTGCGGATTTTGGCTCACGGCGGTCTCTCCCTCGGTCTTGTCTGGTATGGGCCTGGTGTAGCATGGACCTGCTGCGGCAGGTGCCATTCGTAGAATATGATAATCATCATGTGAGCAGCAGTGCGCGATGTCAAATCAGCCGCGTGATGGTCTGCTTGCGCCATACCAGTGCGTAATAGGCCATCTGCAACAGGAACATGGTTGCGAAGGTGACGGGATAGGCGATCCAGATGCCGCTGATGCCGATGGCACGGCTGAGCAGGATCGCGACCGGCACCTCGACCAACGCGATCGCCAGGGTCGAGATCAACAGCGGCATCCACACCGTGCCGCCGGCGCGCATCGCGCCGGAAAATACCGTCGCCATGCCGAACAGCACCATGCTCCACAGCACGATGTACAGCAGCTGCTGTGCCAGCGCGAGCACGGCGGGATCGACGATGAAGAAGCCCATCAAGGGTCGCGCGAACAGATAGCCGAGCACCACCAGTCCGCCGGTCAGCCACAGGTTCATCTCGAGCCCGGTCCTGACGATGGCACCGACCTGGCCCGGCTCGCCGCGGCCGATCGCCTGCGCGCCGAAGATCGAGGTCGTGATCGCGATCGAGATCGCCGGGAACTGGACATAGCCGATCACCTGGTTGACCGCGCCATAGGCGGCGGTGGCATCCGAGCCGAAGCCGTTGACGAGGCCGAGCAGCACCAGCTCGGCGAGTGAGACCACCACCATGCCGATCGCGGTCGGAATGCCGAGCCGTAGCACGATGCGCAGCAGGGCGCCGTTCGGCCGCATTGCGCGCAGGAAGGCGGCGTCGAAGGCGAGTGCATGCTTGTGCCGCAGCATGTGGACATGCAGCCACAGCAGCGTCACGACGCCCGAGACAGTGGAGGCAACGGCCGCGCTGGCGACGCCCAGCATCGGCAGGCCGAGCCAGCCACGGATCAGCGCCGGCGTCACCACGAGGCCGGTGATGGTCGAGACCGTCAGCGCAACCAGCGGCGTCACGGTGTCGCCGACGCCGCGCATCATCGCCGTCAGCAGCAGGAACGCGAAGGTGATGGGCATGCTGATCATCATGATCCGAGCATAGGACACCGCCGCGTCGAGCACGTCAGGCGGCGTCGCAAGCGCGACCAGGAGCGGCCGCGTGAACAGGCCGCCCAATATCGCGATCGCAACGGCCAGCAGCAGCGTCACGGTCATGGTGGTGCCGGCGACCGCCTTGACCCGATCGGGTTCGTTGGCGCCCCAGGCCTGGCCGATCATGACGGATGCGCCGGCACTGAGACCGATCACGAATGCGATGAAGAAGAACATCACCGGAAAGAACACCGAGACGGCCGCCAGCGCGTCGACGCCGATCATCTGGCCGAGATAGACGCCGTTGACGGTGCCGAACAATGACTGGAGCACGTTGCTCAGCAGCATCGGCGCCAGGAAGGACAGGAAGGCTTTGCGCAGGGAGGGAGGTGTGGACACGTTCAATTTCCAAAAACTGGACCGCTCAGACGGTCGTGCATCTCAGGCCAGGCGGCACACACCGCCGTCGTCGCTGCCTTCGCAGGGACGACATCTCGTTCGAGGTTACTCGTCCAGTCTGTTCAAAACGCGCTAGTCCGCTTGATCGCTATGGGCGAGCGCGATCACGTGGTCACGGATATCGGCCGGCCAGTCCGCGATCAGGGTCGCGAAGTGGCGCCGGTCGTGCGCGAACAGCGCGCGGATCGCGTCCTCGTAATGCGGCCGGTTGCCGCCCATTGTCGTCATGAAGCGATAGGCCGCTTCCTGCGCGCTGCGCGTGCGATCCTTGTCGCCGCTGGCGCGCCGCGCCTCGTCGACCAGTTTGCGGATCGCAACCGACGCGCCGCCCCTCTGTTGCGCGAGCCAGTCCCAGTGCCGCGGCAACAGCGTGATCTCGCGCGCCACGACGCCGAGCTTCGGACGGCCAGGGCCGCGCGGCGCAACGGGCGCGGCGGGTTCCTCGTCACTGCGCGGCGCGAGCTTCGGCAGACGGGCCAGCACGTCGTCGACCGAGCCGCGGAAGTCGATATCGACCAGCGCCGAGGTGCGGCCGTTGAACACCAGGATCGCGGCGTCCTTGCGCTGGTCGAGCAATTGCTTGACGGCGCGGGCAACGTCGCYGAGYTCGCCGGCCGCGATGCGGTGCTCCTTTTCGAAGGCGAYATAGGCTGGGGTCATTGCRGGCCTCCYTGGCWGCRCGGCATATTGCCCGGGTAATTTCCAATGATCCAGGCGCGTGCATCTCGACTTTCCTGCGTCGGGCTGGCACCAAGCGCCGCTCGACCGCGCTGACATYGCAGAGGACGCCCATGCTGACGGTTCACCATCTCAACAATTCCCGCTCGCAGCGCGTGCTGTGGCTGCTCGAGGAATTGGGCGTKCCYTACGAGATCGTGCGCTATCAGCGRCAGCCCGACATGCGGGCGCCGAAGGAGCTSCGCGCSATCCATCCGCTCGGCAAGTCGCCTGTCGTCACCGACAATGGCAACACCATCGCGGAATCCGGCGCGATCCTCGAATACGTCATYGCRACCTACGGCAATGGCCGCCTGATCCCGCARGCCGATACGCCGGAGCGGCTGCGCTACACCTATTGGCTGCACTATGCCGAGGGCTCGGCGATGACGCCGCTGCTGCTSAAGCTSYTGTTCACGYTGATGCCGAARCGSGCGCCGGCGCTGYTGCGGCCGCTGGTGCGCAAGGTCTCGAACCAGGCGCTGTCCACGCTGGTCAATCCGCAGCTCAAGCAGCATATGGCCTAYTGGGAARGCGAACTCGGCAAGAGCGAGTGGTTCGCMGGCSRCGAMTTCTCYGGTGCCGACATCCAGATGAGCTTCCCGCTCGAGGCTGCCGCSGCGCGCGGTGGGCTCGAGGCSGGCCATCCCMRMTGCGTCGCGTTCCTCGAGCGCATCCACGCSCGCCCGGCCTATGCGCGGGCGCTGGAGAAGGGCGGRCCRTACGAGGTYGGTCGMTARYKCGGTCATCGCGGCAGCTCGACCAGCGGCAGCAGCCGCGAATCCGCCAGCGCCGCGGTRCGATGTCCGATCCCGGCGAGGTAGGCCTCCGCCACCGCGAAGGCGAGGAACGCGCCGCGGCTYTTTTGCCGGATCAGCATCGCGCGATCCCAGCRCTCGCCTTCGGGCCCGATCAASAGCGGGCCGCCWTYMCCCATGAAYAGGATGTCGCCGCCGCTCTTCYGCAARTGCGGGAGGGTGTGCGCGACRTAGCGGTCGTATGCCTCCGCRCCTGATATCGGCTGCGGCGGGGCCAGYTCGGGGCTTTGCGAATAATCGGCRATCTCSCGGAAGCGCAACAGATTGAGCATCACCARYTCGCCYGCGATCTCGCGCTGGGCRAAGTCGCGTCCGGCRTTCCAGGTCGGCTCGAGATAGCAGGCGGTGTCCATGKCGGTCGTCTCACGMGGTKCGGATGGTCTTTTTTACCCGGGCATAATTGYGKTGTCAATAATACCCGGATATAAATAGTCKGACYGAGACGACAGGAGCCGCSATGAAGACCGAGGACCGCAAGCARGCSATYGCCGACTACAAGAAGCGCRCGAGCGTTGCCGGSGTGTTCGCGATCCGCTGCCGCGCGACGGGKGAGGTCTGGGTCGGGCAGGCGCYCGATCTCGACAAGATCSAGAACCGGATCTGGTTCACGCTGCGGATGGGYAGCCACCGCAATRCCGRATTGCAGCGCGCCTGGACGGCGCATGGCGCGGARARYMTGTCGCTYGAAACGCTGGAGCGGATCGAGGACGAGGARCTCGCCTAYGTGCGCGACACGCTGCTCAAGGAGCGCGTSGCGCATTGGCGCGMRCAGCTGAAGGCGTCYGCGCTGTAGCYTAGCGCGMRGGCAGCGGCTGCACGGTGACGCCSGGCGGCGGCRCGTCRTCGTCCGGMACGAAGAARTCCGACATCAGCGGCACCGAGGGATCGACGCGGTARTGCTCGAARTCGCGCACGCCRTTGGCATAGAGCACCTTGTCGTCGATGCAGAAATGCCCGGTGAATTCGCGTGACGGCCGSGTGATGATCGCATRGGCCGCATCGCCCATGATCTCGGGYGTGCGGCTGGCGCGCATCATGGCGTCGCCGCCGAGCAGRTTGCCGACCGCGGCRGTCGCGATCGTGGTGCGCGGCCACAGCGCGTTGACGGCGACGCCGGCRGATTTCAGYTCGCCGGCSAGCCCSAGCACRCACATGCTCATGCCGAACTTCGCCATCGTGTAGGCGGTCGAATGCTCGAACCAYTTCGYCTTCATGTCGAGCGGMGGCGACAGCATCAGGATATGCGGRTTCKSCGCCTTCTTCAGATGCGGAATGCAGTATTTCGACACCATGAAGGTGCCGCGGGTGTTGATCCCCATCATCAGGTCGTAGCGCTTCATGTCGGTCGCCTGCGAATYGGTCAGGCTGATGGCGCTGGCATTGTTGACGCAGACGTCGATGCCGCCGAACTCGSCRACRGTYTGCTCGATCGCCGCCATCACCTGCGCCTCGTCCCTGATGTCGCAGATGACAGGCAGYGCCTTGCCGCCGGCGGCGCGGACCTCGTCGGCGGCGGTGTAGATCGTGCCCTTCAGCTTCGGATGCGGCTCGGCGGTCTTGGCCGCGATCGCGACATTGGCGCCGTCACGCGCGGCGCGCAGCGCGATCGCAAGCCCAATGCCGCGGCTCGCACCCGAGATGAACAGCGTCTTGTCTTTGAGCGATGTCATGAGAACCTCCGTGAGGGACGCACGAGACGATGGCCCCCTCTCCCCTTGTGGGAGAGGGTTGGGGGTGAGGGGTATTTCTCCACACGGTGCACCGCGCGGATAGCCCGCGACGCCTCACCCGGATTGCATCTGGTGATGCAATCCGGCCTCTCCCACAGGGGGAGAGGCGAAGTGAAGCAAGCCGCGCGGCCGTCGCGCCACTGACAACCCTACCCATCCGCATGCAGCACGCGGCCGCGGGTCTCCGGCAGCGCGTAGGCGGCGATGAAGAACACGCCATAGGCCGCGACGGCAAAGATCGCGATCGCGTTGGCCAGTGTGGTCGTGGTCGAGAGTGCGCCGACCAGGAACGGAAACAGCGCGCCGACGCCGCGGCCGAAATTGTAGCAGAAGCCCTGGCCTGAGCCGCGCAGCCGGGTCGGATACAGCTCGGTCAGGAATGCGCCCATGCCCGAGAAATAGCCCGAGGCAAAGAAGCCGAGCGGGAAGCCCAGCACCCACAGCACCTGGTTGGAGAGCGGCAGCTGGGTGTAGAGCAATACCACCGCGATGGCGCCGAGCGAGAAGATCAGGAACAGGTTGCGGCGGCCGATCCGGTCGGCGAGCCAGGCGCCGACCAGATAGCCGATGAAGGAGCCGACGATCAGCGTCGCGAGGTAGCCGGTCGAGCCGACCACCGACAGCTTGCGCTCGGTGGTGAGGAAGCGCGGCACCCAGAAGGTGATGGCGTAGTAGCCGCCCTGCATGCCGGTACCGACCAGCGAGGCGAGCAACGTGGTCTTCAGGATCGGGCCTTGAAAGATTTCCCACAGCGAGGCAGGTCCGCTGCCGGAGGCCTTCTGCTTCGCCATCGTGGCAGCGGAGATCTCGGGCTCGGTGACGTAGCGGCGCAGATAGAATACGAGCAAGGCCGGCAGCGCGCCGATCACGAACATCCAGCGCCAGGCGTTTTCCGGCGGGAGCACCGAGAACAGCACCGCCTGCGCCAGCACCGCAAAGCCCCAGCCGATCGCCCAGCCCGACTGCACCGAGCCGACCGCGCGGCCGCGATATTGCGGCCGGATCGCCTCGCCGATCAGCACTGCACCCGCGGCCCATTCGCCACCGAAGCCGAGACCGAGCAGCGCGCGGGCGATCAGCAACTGATCGAAATTCTGCACCACGGCGCAGACCAGCGAGAAGAACGAGAACCAGATGATGGTGAGCTGCAACGTCTTCACCCGCCCGATCCGGTCGGAGAGATAGCCGCCGAGCCAGCCGCCGACGGCGGAGGCCAGCAGCGTCACGGTTCCGGCGAGCCCGGCGGTGCCGGCGTCGACCTTCCACAGCGTGATGATGGTGCCGATGACCAGCGGATAGATCATGAAATCCATGCCGTCGAGCGTCCAGCCCGAGGCGCAGGCCCAGAACGTGCGCCGTTCCTGCAAATTCATGTCGCGGTAGAAGGCGAGGAGACTGGTGTCCTCGATTTCTGCGACTTCGATCGATTTGGATTCCGCCGTGCTCATCCGCGTTCCCCGGAGAAATTGTTCGCCGGCTGTTTGCGATCCGCGGCCGGAGTTGCGCGGACCGTCAATCTATCGCGATGTCGCAGGCAGGGCAAAGCAGCGTTTGCTCGGTCCTTAGAACGAGATGAAGCTGGATTGTATCGGTCGGCCACGAGCACGTTCACCTCTCCCCGACGGGGAGAGGTCGATTTGCGCAGCAAATCGGGTGAGGGCCTGCGGCTCCAACGAGAGAGCGGAACCCCTCACCCGGCGCTACGCGCCGACCTCTCCCAAGGGAGAGGTGAGCCTCGAACGCCGCGCATTCTAGTATCCCGCGGCCTCCGAGCCACGCGTGCGCGGATCGGGCGCGCCGAGCAGACCATTGGTCGTGACCACGATCGAGTTCGCAGAGGAGTAGCCGAGCGGCTCGACGAGCTTGTGCCCCTTGGCGCGCAGATCGGCGAGCACTGCGTCGGGAAAGCCGCGCTCGATGCGGACCTCGTCGGGCAGCCATTGATGGTGGATGCGCGGCGCGGCGACCGCGGCGGCGATGTCCATCTTGTAGTCGATGACGTCGACGATGATCTGCGTCACCGCCGAGATGATGCGGCTGCCGCCCGGCGATCCCGTCACCAGCACCGGCTTGCCGTCCTTCAGCACGATGGTCGGCGACATCGACGACAACGGGCGCTTGCCCGGCCCCGGCAGATTGGCCTCGAAGCCGACCAGGCCGAAGGCGTTGGAGGCGCCGGGCGCCGCGGTGAAGTCGTCGAGCTCGTTGTTGAGCAACACGCCGGTGCCGTCGGCGACGAGGCCGACGCCATAGGGGAAGTTCAGCGTGTAGGTGTTGCTGACGGCGTTGCCGCTGGCATCGACCACGGAGTAATGCGTGGTGTTGTCGCCCTCATGCGGTTGCTTCGCGTTGCGCACATCGATCCAGGGCGTGGCGCGGGCGAGATCGATGGTCGCGCGTTGCCTGGCGGCATAGGCCTTGTCGACCAGCAATTGCGTCGGCGCATCGACGAAGGCAGGATCGCCGAGATAGCGGGCGCGGTCGGCATAGGCCCGCTTCATCGCCTCGATCATCACATGCAGCGAGGCGGCCGAGCCCTGCTTCATGTCCGACACCTGAAAGCCTTCGAGGATGTTGAGGATCTCCAACAGCACGACGCCGCCGGAGGACGGCTGCGGCATCGCGACGATGTCATAGCCGCGATAGGTGCCGCGGATCGGTGTCCGGATGATCGGTTGATAGGATTTCAAATCGTCGAGTGTGAAGATGCCGCCGGCCTGCTTGATGCCGCTGACGAGCTTTTCGGCGACCGCGCCTTCGTAGAAGCCGCGCGGTCCCTGTTCGGCGATCGCGGTCAAAACGCCGGCGAGGTCGCCCTGGACCAGGCGGTCGCCCTCGTGCAGCGGCGTGCCGTCGGCATGTGAGAACGTCTTGGCCGAATTCGGCCAGCGCGACATGCGGCGATACATGTCGGACAACGTATCGGATGTGTCGTCGGTGACGATGAAGCCGTCGCGGGCGAGATCGATCGCGGGCTTGAGGATCTGCGCCAGCGTGAACTTGCCGGAGCCGTATTTCTCAAGCGCCAGCGCCAGGCCCGCGACCGTGCCGGGCACGCCGATCGCAAGCGCGGAGTTGCGCGACTTGTCGGGATCGGGCTTGCCCTCGGCACTGAGGAACATGTCGCGGGTGGCGGCCTGCGGCGCGGTCTCGCGGTAGTCGATTGCGATATCCTCGTTGCGGCCGGCGAGGTGGATCACCATGAAGCCGCCACCGCCGATATTGCCGGCGCGCGGATAGGTCACCGCCATCGCAAAGCCGGTGGCGACCGCGGCATCGACGGCATTGCCACCCTGCCGCAGGATGTCGGCGCCGACCCGCGCAGCGAGTTTCTCCTGTGCCACCACCATGCCGTTTTCGGCGCGAACGCTGCGGGCAGCGTCAGTGGCTGACGGCTCGTAGGCGCGGCGCTGGACCTGTCTCTTATACACATCTAGATGTGTATAAGAGACAGTCGCAAAGCCGGTGGCGACCGCGGCATCGACGGCATTGCCACCCTGCCGCAGGATGTCGGCGCCGACCCGCGCAGCGAGTTTCTCCTGTGCCACCACCATGCCGTTTTCGGCGCGAACGCTGCGGGCAGCGTCAGTGGCTGACGGCTCGTAGGCGCGGCGCTGGACCTGGACCTGGACTTGGCCGAGGGCGGGTGTTGCGATGCCGATCGCCAGGAGAGCGGCAAACAGCCGTCGCGACATCGTTGCTGTCAGCGCCATCGAAGTGTCCTGCCCTGTTGGTCGCCGTATCAGCAAAACCGGCCCATGCTATATGGGAACGGATCGCAGCGGCAAAAGCCTGCCTGCGGTCGAGCTCAAGGAATATCTTTCGCGATGACGGCAACTATGCAGACCGGCACCGGTGCAGCAAAGGCCTATCCGGGTCGCGCAGCGGTCGTCAGCTGGATCTTCTTCGATTGGGCCGCGCAGCCCTATTTCACGCTGATCACGACCTTCGTGTTCGCGCCCTATTTCGCGAGCTTCGTCGCGCCAGACGCCGCGAGCGGCCAGGCGCTGTGGGGCTTTGCCACCGCGGCCGCGGGGCTTGCGATCGCGCTGTTGTCGCCGGTGCTGGGCGCCATCGCCGATGCCAGCGGCCGGCGCAAGCCATGGATCGCGGGCTTCGGCGCGCTGCTGGTGATCGGCTCGAGCGCGATGTGGATCGGCAAGCCCGGCAATCCCGATCTCATCCCGATGCTGTTGCTCGCCTATGCGATCGCCAGCGTCGGCGTCGAGTTCGCGACCGTGTTCAACAACGCGATGATGCCGACCCTGGTGCCTCCGGAGCGGATCGGGCGCCTTTCGGGCACCGGCTGGGCCACCGGCTATGTCGGTGGCATCCTGAGCCTCGTGCTGGTGCTCGGCTTCCTCGCCGCCAATGCCGAGACCGGCAAGACGCTGTTCGGCTTCACGCCGCTGTTCGGGCTCGATGCGGCTGCGCGCGAGGGCGACCGCTTTTCGGGGCCGCTGACGGCGCTCTGGTTTGTGATCTTCGTCACCCCGATGTTCCTGCTGACGCCGGATTCGCCACGGACGGGTATCCCGCTCAAGGAGGCGGCGGCCGGCGGCTTCTCGCGTCTCAAGGCGACGATCGCCGAACTGCCCTCGCTGCCCGGGCTCGGCCGCTTCCTGCTCGCCAACATGATCTACACCGACGGGCTGGTCTCGCTGTTCGCGTTCGGCGGCATCTATGCCTGTCTCTTATACACATCTACACCGACGGGCTGGTCTCGCTGTTCGCGTTCGGCGGCATCTATGCTGCCGGCACGTTCGGCTGGGATACGATCCGGATCGGCACCTTCGGCATCATCCTGGCGGTCGCCGGGACGTTCGGCGGCTGGATCGGCGGCAAGCTCGACGATGCGTTCGGGCCGAAGCGCGTGATCACCGGCAGTCTCTTGATCCTGCTGTTTGCGATCGTCGTGATCCTCACCGTCAACAAGGATTCCATCCTGTTCATTCCGGTCGCGCCGCCGGTGCCAGGTGGTCCGCTGTTCGCAGGCGCCGCCGAGCGCGCCTATATCGTGCTGGGCTGCCTGATCGGTGCCACCGGCGCGCCATTGCAGGCAGCCTCGCGCTCGCTGCTGATCCGCCTCGCGCCCAGGGATCGCATCGCGCAGTATTTTGGCCTGTTCGCGCTGACCGGAAAGGTGACGTCGTTCATCGGCCCGCTCTTGATCGGCACGATCACCGCGGCGACCGCGAGCCAGAAGGCCGGCATGGCCGTGCTGGTGGCGTTCTTTGTGGTGGGATTGGCGCTGCTGGCGCGGGTCAGGAGCAACTAGCGCCGTCATTCCGGGCGCGCGAAGCGCGAGCCCGGAATCCATTCATCCGTTGCACGATGGATTCCGGGCTCATCGCTGCGCGATGCCCCGGAATGACGTCAGTGCCTGAAATGCCTGGTGCCGGTGAACACCATGGCGATGCCGTGCTCGTCAGCGGCCTTGATCACCTCGTCGTCGCGCATCGAGCCGCCGGGCTGGATCACCGCAGTCGCACCGGCCTCGATGCAGGCCAGCATGCCGTCGGCGAACGGGAAGAACGCGTCGGAGGCAACCACCGAACCCTTGGTCAGCGGCTCGGCGAGCTTCAGCTCGGCCGCCGCATCCAGCGCCTTGCGCGCGGCGATGCGGGCGGAATCGACCCGGCTCATCTGGCCGGCGCCGATGCCGACGGTGGCGAGATCCTTGGCGTAGATGATGGTGTTGGACTTGACGTGCTTGGCGACACGGAAGGCGAATTTCAGATCGCGCAGCTCGGCGTCGGTCGGGGCGCGCTTGGTCGCGACCTTCAGGTTCATGTCCTCGACCACGGCATTGTCGCGGCTCTGCACCAGGAGGCCGCCGGCGACGGTCTTGGCGGTGAGGCCCAGCGCGCGCGGGTTCGGCAGGCCGCCGGCGAGCAAGAGGCGCAGATTGCGCCGGCCGGCGATGATCGCGATCGCCTCCTCGGTCGCATCGGGCGCGATGATCACCTCGGTGAAGATGCCGATGATCGCGCGCGCCGCGTCCGCATCGAGCGTGCGGTTGACCGCGATGATGCCGCCATAGGCCGAGGTGGAATCGCAGGCCAGCGCGCGGGCATAGGCGGTGGCGAGATCGGGACCTTCGGCGACGCCGCAGGGATTGGCGTGCTTGACGATGACGCAGGCCGCGGTGCGGGCCGGGTCGAATTCGGCGACGCATTCGAAGGCGGCGTCGGTGTCGTTGATGTTGTTGTAGGACAATTCCTTGCCCTGCAATTGCCGCGCGGTGGCGACGCCCGGTCGCTTCTCCGGCGTGGCATAGAACGCCGCGCTCTGGTGCGGATTCTCGCCATAGCGCAGCGACTGGATCAGCTTGCCGCCGAAGGCGCGGAAGTCCGGCGCCTTGGTGTCGAGCTGCACGGCAAACCAGTTCGAGATCGCGGCGTCATAGGCCGCGGTGCGCGCATAGGCCTTGGCGGCGAGCCGCCGGCGCAACTGGAGCGAGGTCGCGCGGTTGTGCGCGGCGAGCTCGTCGAGCACGGCCTGATAGTCGTTCGCCTCGACCACCACCGCGACGTCGTCATGGTTCTTGGCGGCAGCGCGGATCATCGCCGGACCGCCGATGTCGATGTTCTCGATGCACTCCTCGAACCCTGCGCCTTTGTCGACGGTGGCTTCGAACGGATAGAGATTGACGACCAGAAGATCGATCGGCGCGATGCCGTGCGAGGCCATCGCCGCGGCATGCTCCTTGTTGTCGCGGATCGCGAGCAGGCCGCCATGCACCTTCGGGTGCAGCGTCTTGACCCGGCCGTCCATCATCTCGGGGAAACCGGTGAGTTCGGAGACGTCCTTCACCTTCAGCCCGGCCGCCGCGATCGCCTTGGCGGTGCCGCCGGTCGAGACCAGGGCGATGCCCAGGCGGGAGAGGGCGCGGGCGAAATCGATCAGCCCGGTCTTGTCGGAAACGGACAACAGAGCGCGGGTCACGCGGCGAAGCTGTTCGGTCATATCGGAAAATCCCTGGCTGTTAAGGCAGCCGGGTAGCACGGTTTTGTGCGCTACGAAACCGGTCTTGGGGGCCGAATCCTCGCAAATTAGCCCCGTCACCCTGAGGAGCGCAAAGCGCGTCTCGAAGGGTCGACGGCCACCAGCCGGGCCGTGCATCCTTCGAGGCTCGCAAGAGCTCGCACCTCAGGATGACGGGTCTGAGATGGAGGCGATGCGGTACCTACAGCGGCAGTTCCGGCTCGCGGCGGGCGTTGCGGCGCGCGTTGGTGGCCGAGGCCGAGGTCGAGGAGCGCACGAAGCTCCAGCGGATGGTGGCGGCCTGCCTTGCGTCCTGCCGGATCACGATCTGGGAGGTGCGGCGCGGGCCGTCATTGCCGGCCAGGAACACGCTGTCCTCGAGATCGACCTTGTCGTCCATCGCCTCGAAGGTCCAGACGTCGCGGTTGGGCAGCACCAGCATCACGCCGCGGGCGTCGGACAACCGGCTGGCCTTCACCGACGGATGCAAATGGAAGCGTAGCGCGAAATCGGCCTCGCTGCCCCTGATGCGGCCGCCCGGCGCCGGTGCGAGCGAGTCCTCGCCTTCGAGCCGGGTGCCATCCTGGGAGATCATCAGCACGCGGCGGTGGATCACGCCGAAGCGCGACAGGTAGCCGTCGTGCGAGGCGGTGAGCACGTCGCCATCGGGGACGGCTTCGCGGTAACTCTCGACATTGGCAGGGCCGCTGGTGATCGGCGCGCCACGCAGCAGCCGCTTCATCGCCGACAGTTCGACGAACTGGCACGACGAGGTGTCGTGATAGGTCAGCGTCGAATGCGCGGCGGTGGAACGCGCGAACGGCCGCCAATTGTCGCGGCCGGTCGAAGGCATGCCGCAATTGACCACGATGCGGCTGACGCCGGAGGAGAGCTCGAACGACAGGCAGCCGGCATGCGCGTCATGGCTGACGCTGGGCGGCGGCGGCGGGCCGGTGTCGATGATCAGGGCGGTGTTGCCGGCATCGAGGCGCTGGAAGCCGGTATGCGGCATGCTCGCCATCGGCACGCCGCGGGTGTCGTCATAGGCGAGCAGCGTCGCCACCAGATCGGACGGCGCGGTCGACATGCCGTTGAACAGCGCGAAGCTGCCATCGCCGTGACGGAAGAAGCGCAGCATCGGCATCATGCGGTCGATGGCGTTGAGCAGCGCCGGCGGCGGCGCGATATTGCGCGCAGCAAAGGTCTGGCGCAGCGGCAGGAGATCGCTGAGCAGCTCGACCAGCGCACCGGGATTGCGCGAGATGTGACCGCCATCGGGCAGGATCTGGCGCTGCAATTCGTCCGACAGCCGGCGCGTCGCGGTCTTGATGTTGCGCGCCTGGTTGGCGAGGCAGAGCGAGGCGTAGCACAGCGCGATCAGCACCTGGAGGCGCGGAACGCCGTCATTGTCGAGCGTGGAATAGCGCAGATAGCGGATCTCGCGCGCCAGCCCGCGCAGGTACTTGCGGTAGAATTTGCCGTCGGTGTCGCCGAGCACCAGCGGCGCCTGCGACAACAGCGAGATCACGCGGCGCGCCCGAACATCGGCGCGGCGCTCCAGCGGCCGCTTGCGCGCCTGATTCGAAATCCAGTCGTCGACCAGCGAGCGGGCGTTGGCGCGGGTCAGCGCGGTGTCGGCGGCGCGCAGATGGCGCAGCCAGCCGAAGCCGAGCAGGGCGGCTTCCCAATCCTCCGACGGCGGCTCGAGATCGAAGATCGAGCGGCCATGGCAGGTGACGATCTTGCCGGCGAAGACGAATCGCCCGGCATAGATCTCGGCGGCGCGGGTGGCGTCGGCGGTCCTGAGGTCGTGCGGGGCGATGATCAGCCGGTCGGTGCGGCCGGGCCACAGCCGCGACAGCACAACGGTGCTGCCGCTGGCGCGTGCGATCATGCTGCGCGCGAAGCGGCCGGCAATCAGCGTCGAGATGCGTCTGCTTTGAGCGACCGACACGCCTAACCTTGCGGGGAGGGAATTTTCAACGAATCCTTATTTTAATCCGGAAACGCGGCCAAGGCACCCTCTTGATGGGCGACATACCCTCTTGATACCGCACGAATCACTTCGAGCGTAGAAGACCGAAGTTTAAATTCAGGCCTTAACCAGCCGGGCGGCGTAAAACCCGTCGAGGCCGCCCAGCCGCGGGTCGGCATTGGGCAGATGGCTGGGCAGGGTGCGCAGGTCGCCGTCGGCGGTAATGATGTCATCGAGGCCGGCGACCTCGTCGTTCCCGACCGGCGCACGGCGCAGGCCTGATTCGCCCGCGAGCAGCGCGGCAATCGCCTGCTCGCCTTCCTCCGGCTCGAGCGAGCAGGTGCAGTACACCAGGGTGCCGCCCGGCTTCAGAAGACTGGTGGCCTTTTGCAGCAGCCGCTTCTGGAGGGCCGACAGCGCGGCGATGTCGCCTTCCTGCCGCAGCCAGGCCACGTCGGGATGGCGGCGGATGGTTCCGGTCGAGGTGCAGGGCGCATCGACCAGAATACCGTCGAAGCTTGCRGCCTCCGCCGGCCATTCGGCGGCGTCGGCGACCACMGTCTCGGCCTGYAGGGCCAGCCGGGTSAGGTTGTCGCGCAGCCGYGCGACGCGGGCCGGCGAGCGGTCGACCGCGGTGACCTGCGCGCCCGCCAGCGCGAGCTGGGCGGTCTTGCCGCCCGGCGCGGCGCAGAGGTCCGCGACCTTCTTGTCCTTGATGTCGCCGAACAGGCGCACCGGAAGTGCTGCGGCGGCGTCCTGCACCCACCATTGGCCTTCCGCGAAGCCCGGCAGCATCGTCACGGAACCCTGGAGCAGCGTGCGCACGGTTCCGGTCGGCAATGTCTCGCCGTGCAGACGGCTTGCCCATTGCACGGCGTCCGACTTCACCGTGAGGTCGAGCGATGGCTCATGGCCGAGCGCGAGCGCCATCTCGCGCGCGGTGGCTTCGCCGTAGAACGAATTCCAGCGCGCCAGCATCCATGGCGGCAGGTCCAGCGTCTGTGTGCTGATCTCCTCGATCAGCCCCTGGCCCTCGCGTGCACAGCGCCGCAGCACCGCGTTGACGAGCCCGGCATATTTCGCCGCGCGCCGGTCCGACTGCACCAGCCGCACCGACAGATCGACCGCGGCGTGATCGGGCACGTCCATCCAGAGGATCTGCGCGGCGCCGATCAGGAGCGCGCTCTGCGCCCGTGGCGCATCGGTCGGGATGCCGCGGTCGAGCAGGCGCGACAGCAGGTGGCCGAGCGTGCCGAGCTTGCGCAGGATGGTCGACACCAGCCGGCGCATCAGCGCGCGGTCGCGATCGGCGAGCGATTTCAGGCCGGGATGCGCGCCGGCGCCGTCGAGTTGATCGTCGAGGGTACGGTGCTTGTGCAGCACGCCGTCGAGGATGTCGGCTGCGATCCGGCGCGCCGCGAGACCGGGGACTTCGGCAGGAACTGCAAATCTTGAAGGAGGCATGAAGCGGAGATATCTCGAAGGTGCTGAGTTACAATCGGCTCATGCCATCAACTCGAAACCACCACTGGCATGTGAATATGCCAAATGTAAGAATCGACCCGCGGGATTTTGCGATCGTGATGCCGTCACTGAGCCGATATCGAGATACGCAACGCGCAGGCAGAAAGTTTGCCGAGAAAGCCAGCCATGTCTGAGAAATCGCCATCGCCAAAGGAATCCGCAAGGGAACCCGCGCCGCGCAAGCCGCTGACACCGGCCGCGCAGCGCGCGCTTGCCGAGGCCGAGGCGCGGCGCAAGGCGGCCGAGGAGCTCGCCGCGCAGAATGCGGCGGCGCGGCCGAAGGAATTCCAGGGTCCGAAAGGGCCGGAACCGACACGCTACGGCGATTGGGAGACCAAGGGCATCGCCTCGGATTTCTGAGAGCTGTTTGGTGCGTCTTGCCTGACGTCTCGACTCAGGCCAGTCTGGGAATATGTCCCCATATGAGAGAATAAATCCTTATCGTGGGACCGGACGTCCGCCCTTCCGCCGCTCACCCTGGGGCCGCCGCGTCTCGGCGGCGCTACCATGGGTGTTCGTTCTCGGCATCGCCGTCGGCAGCACGCTGCCGATCCGCCGATGGGCGCCTGAATGGGTGCCTTTGCCGTCGCACTGGTCGTTGAGCCGGTCGCGCGATGCCGACATGATCCGGCAGCGGGCCGGCGCCCCCGACGCTCGCCATGCCGTCGATGTCATCAGGACGATCGACGGCGACACGTTCGAGGCGCGGGTGCATCTCGCGCCAGGCCCCGATCTCACCACACGGGTCCGGCTGCGCGGCATCGATGCGCCGGAGCTGAAGGCGTCGTGTCAACGTGAGCTGCAAATGGCGCAGGCAGCGACCGTGGCGCTGCGCGACCTGCTCGGCCAGGGCGATGTCGCGATCTACAATATCGGCCCGGACAAGTATCAGGGGCGCGTCGTCGCCGACGTGGCGACGAGGAAGACCGACAATGTCTCGGCTGCGATGCTCGCGGCCGGTCATGCGCGTGCCTACAATGGCGGCCACCGCTTCGGCTGGTGCGGGAGCTTCGCGCGCTGAACAATCGCCGCCACCTTCGCCAAAGCTTCCTAATCTGGAATTCGAAAAGGAAGAGTATTTCGCGCCGTTGTCGCAACCTCTCGCGCGTGAAGATGTGTTCTTCAATCCCTTCCAACATCCTGCCGCAGCCAGCCGCGCAACGCTGAGCTAGGCCACATCACTGCCTGTGGGTGCAGGCATTTGTGGTTTGGGGCAGTTTCAGTGTGCATTTCCAGGATTGGTTTCGGACGCGTGTTGCTGCTGGGTGCGGCGAGCACGGCAGCGCTGGGTGTTGGTATCGCGGGTGTGGCGGCGCAATCGGCCACCGCTCCGGCGAGCGGGGTGATCCCGCTCGACCCGGTCGTCGTCGATCAGCCGGCGCAAAAGCCCACGCGCACGCAACGGGCGGCCCGTTCGCGCTCCGCATCGGCCACCCGCTCGCGCGCGATTGMGGCGCGGACGGCAGCCGCCGCCGCGGCTTCGCGCGCGATGCCGTCGACGAATGGCGGYACCAGCGGGCCACGYGAAACSKSSTGGGGCCATGTCGACGGCTATGTCGCGACCCGTAGCGGGACMGGYACCAAGACCGATGCGGCGCTGATCGAGACRCCGGCCGCGGTGTCGGTGGTCACGCAGGATCAAATCCAGGCGCAGGGCGCACAGAGCGTGTCGCAAGCGGTGCGCTATACGCCGGGCGTACGGGTCGAGCCGACCGGCGCGGACGCGCGATTCGATACCGTCTACATTCGCGGCTTTGCCGCCGACCAGTATCTGGATTCGCTSCGGCTGCTCAATTTCGGCGTCTTCGCCTATCCGATCGTCGARCCATTCAATCTGGAGCGTGTGGAGGTGCTGCACGGTCCGGCGTCGATCCTCTACGGGCAGGCTTCGCCGGGTGGCGTCGTYGACATGGTGAGCAAGCGGCCGACGCTCGACCCCACGCACGAGATGTTCATTTCGACCGGCAGCTATGGGCGCATCCAGGGCGGCGTCGATCTTTCCGGCCCGATCGACCAGAACAAGGAGTTCCTGTATCGCTTCACAGCCTCCGGCCTCGATGTCGGCAGCCAGGTCGATCATACCGGCTACGAGCGCGTTTCGATCGCTCCGTCGCTGACATGGCGACCTGACAACGACACCACGCTGACGGTGCTCGGCACCTATCAACGCGACCCGAAGGCCGGATTCTACAATCAGCTGCTGCCGCTCGGCATCGGCACCATCACGCCCTATAAGGGCCAGTACATCCCAACGGGCTTCTATTCCGGTGAGCCGAATTTCGACAAGACCGACCGCACCCTGGGCGCGGTCGGCTATCTGATCGAGCATAGTTTCGGCAACAACCTGAAGGTCCGGCAAAATCTGCGCTATTCGGACCTCGATACCGACTTTGCCGTGGTGTCGCCGAACCCGGGCACCGATCCAACCAACATGACACGCGGCGCGTACACGACCCAGGAGAACATTCGCTCCTTCACCGTCGACAACCAGGCCGAGGCAAATTTCAACACCGGCCCGTTCCAGCACACCGTGCTTGCCGGCATCGACTACATGAACGCCACCGACAAGCGGCTCAACGGCAGCCTTGCCGTGGTGCCCTCGATCAACGCGCTCAATCCGGTCTACGGCGTTCCGATCGGACCGGTGCCGAGCACGACCAACGTCCGACAGACCATCGACCAGCTCGGGGGCTATTTGCAGGATCAGATCAAGTTCGATCGCTTCGTGGCGCTGCTCGGCGTGCGCGAAGATCTCGCGACATCTCGCACCGAGACCCTGACCTATGCAACCAACCTCACCGCGATCGCGCCAAAGTCCGACACCGCGACGACCAAGCGCGGCGCCCTGCTCTACAAGTTCGACAACGGCATCGCCCCCTATATCCAGTACACCGAATCGTTCCAGCCGACCGCCGGCACGGATTTCGCGGGCAATCCGTTCGCGCCGACCACCGGGCAGCAAGAGGAAGTCGGAATCAAATATCAGCCCAATGCGAAATCGCTCTACACCATCGCGGCCTACAATCTGGTGCAGCAGAACGTGCTGACGCCGGATCCCGATCCGAGCCACGGGCCGACTGCGCGGGTCCAGACCGGAGAAATTCGCTCGCGTGGCATCGAGCTCGAGGCCAAGACGGAGGTCAATCGCGACCTCAGCCTGATCGCCTCCTACACCTATCTCGACAACATCGTGACCAAGACCAACACGGTGGCGCAGCTCGGCAAGCATCCGGTCGGCTTCGCGATGAATTCGGCCGCCGCCTGGGCGGACTATTCTTTCCATGGCGGCCCGCTCGACGGCTTCGGCTTGTCCGGCGGCGTCCGCTACATCGGTCCGTCGGCCGGCAACACCGCGAACACGTTCTACGTACCCGGCGTGACTTTGTTCGACGCCGCGATCCACTACGATCTCGCGGGCCTCGGCCGGCCGTTCAAGGGTTACTCGCTGCAGGTCAACGCGACCAACATCTTCGATAAGACATATGTGACCTTTTGCCAGGATATCGGATGCTACTATGGTCTGCGCCGCAACGTGATCGCGACGCTGCGCTATCGTTGGTGAAATCGGGGATGCTGACGTCATGACTCGAGCGGCGCTGCGGCGATGGTTCTGGGTGCACAAATGGTCGAGCCTGGTGTGCACGCTGTTCCTGCTGGTGATCTGCGTGACCGGCCTGCCGTTGGTGCTGCGTGACGAACTGTCGGACTTGCTCGACAACGCCTTGCCCTATGCCAAGGTCGCCGACGATACGCCGAACGTCAGCCTCGACAAGCTCGCCTCCATCAGCCGGCAGATGTATCCCGGCGAGATCATCACCTCGATGTTCTCCGATGACGATGAGCCGAAGATCGTCGTGTTCATGGCTCAGTCCTGGGACGCGGTCCGGGCAAATATCAAGGCCATGCACTGGATCAGGTTCGATGCGCATACCGGAGCCGTGCTCAAGCAGTCCAAGCCCTTCGATCAGGACGGGATGAGTTTTCTCACGCTGATGCTGCGGCTTCACAGGGACCTGTTCGCTGGCCTGTCCGGCGAACTCTTCATGGGGCTGATGGCGCTGCTGTTCGTCGCCGCGCTGGTGTCAGGGGGCGTGGTCTACAGCCCGTTCATGCGGCGGCTGGATTTCGGTACGGTGCGCACCGGGCGATCGCGGCGTCTCAAATGGCTCGACCTGCACAATCTGCTCGGCGTCGTCACGTTGGCCTGGATGCTGGTGGTCGGTATCACCGGCGTGATCAACGAACTATCGACGCCGCTGTTCGGGCTTTGGCTGCGGACCGACGTCAAAGCCATGCTCGCCAAGATACAGGAACGCCCGATCGATGATGTCTCGGAGTTGAGTTCGCCGCAGGCGGCGCTCGATACCGTCAAGGCCGCGCTTCCCGGGAAGGTCGCCACCAGCATGGCATTCCCGGGTTCGCCGTTCGGCACGCCCTATCATTATGTGGTGTGGACCAAGGGCAAGGAGCCGCTGACGTCGCGGCTGTTCAGCCCCGCGCTGGTCAATGGGCGCACAGGCGAATTCGGCGGCGAGGTCGGGATGCCCTGGTATCTGCGGGCGCTCGAACTGTCGCGGCCGCTGCATTTCGGCGACTATGGCGGCATGCCGCTCAAGGTGATCTGGATCCTGCTCGATCTCGTGACCATCGTCGTGCTGGTCAGCGGATTGTATCTCTGGCTGTCGCGGCGTGGGTCGCCGATCGCGGAAGCCGAACAGGAACTGATGGCAAGTCGCGTGGCGCCGTTGCGGCCGGAAGCTGCGGAATGAGCTCGCAACGCCGCTCGTATCTCAAGATCTGGCGCTGGCCCACGATGCTGGGCGGCCTCACGATCGCGGGCTTGTTCGCGGCGCTGCTCGGCCAGCAGGGCATCTGGTTGCCGCTGTCCTGGGCGTCGCTGACGGTGCCGCTGGTCGTGATCCTGGCCTGCCTGCACCGGTTGCGCCACGGCTAGAGCGCTTTCGAGCGAAGTGGATCCCAGTTTGCGTGAAGCCGCGCATGTCGGCGCGGCTGTTGTTGCGTCAAACCTTCGGCCGACGTCAGCGGGTGACGACGACCGTCGTGCCGACCGAGACGCGCGAATAGAGATCGGTGATGTCGGTGTTCAGCATGCGGATGCAGCCGTAGGAGACGAAACCGCCGACCGAGCCCGGCACGTTGGTGCCGTGGATGGCGTATTCGCCGCCGGCCAGCGTCATCGCCGCGACGCCCATCGGGTTATGCGGCGAGCCGCCGGCGATCACGTTCGGGATGCTGGGCTTGTCGCGCTTGACCTCGGCGGGGGGCGACCAGGCCGGGTTGCGATACTTGCCGTCGATGCGGGTGGTGCCGGCCCACTGCTTGCCGGACTTGCCGACGCCGACCGGGTAACGCATCGCGTGGCCGGAATCGAGGATGAGATAGAGCCGCCGTTCGTTGGTCTTCACCACGATGGTGCCCGGCGTGTAATTGTCGGCGTGAAGTCCCACGATTTCCGGCCGCGCTTCGGCCGTCTGCGACATCAACACGCTCGCTCCGAGGGTGGCAGCCAACGCCACCGCAATCTTCATCGACATCAACCTCTCCACTTCCCAACAGCTCCCGTGAGGGAGCCAAAAACGAAGATGCAGAGCCCTGAAAAAACCGGGCCCGCCGGTCTCACGCACGCAATGTTAACCGCGTGTCTTAACCGGGCGGTTTCACGCCGGCCGCGAGACACGTCCTGATGGCGGGGAGAGAAGGAAAACTTGGGATCAAAGTAAATGACTTGAAAACAACACCCGGCCACAAACGCGCCGCAATGCCGCCGCGTCTCTGACAATCCCGTGAAACGCCTAATCCCATGGCGCTTCAGGGGCGGCCGACGCCGGATTGCAGCAAGACAAGCGAAAGGCCGCGGCGATGATCGCGCGCGGCCCTTGCTTCATGTCTCGATATTACTGCTGCCGGATTACTTCTTGTTCTGCCGGTTCTGCACGAGGTCATCGACCACGGCCGGATCGGCGAGCGTCGAGGTGTCGCCGAGGCTGGAGGGCTCGTCCTCGGCGATCTTGCGCAGGATGCGGCGCATGATCTTGCCGGAGCGGGTCTTCGGCAGGCCGGGCGCGAATTGAATGAGATCCGGCGAGGCGATCGGGCCGATGTCCTTGCGGACCCAGGCGACCAGCTCCTTGCGCAGCGCCTCGGTCGGCTCGGTGCCCTTCATCAGCGTGACATAGGCGTAGATGCCCTGGCCCTTGATGTCGTGCGGGTAGCCGACGACGGCGGCTTCCGACACCGCCTCATGCGCGACCAGCGAGCTCTCGACCTCGGCGGTGCCCATGCGATGGCCGGAGACGTTGATGACGTCGTCGACGCGGCCGGTGATCCAGTAATAGCCGTCGGCATCGCGCCGGCAGCCGTCGCCGGTGAAGTACTTGTTCTTGTAGGTCGAGAAATAGGTCTGCTCGAACCGCGCATGATCGCCATAGACCGTGCGCATCTGCCCCGGCCAGGATTTGGTCAGGCACAGATTGCCCGAGGTCTCGCCGTCCAGCGTCTTGCCGTCGGCGTCGACGATCTCGGGCACCACGCCGAAGAACGGCCGCGTCGCCGATCCCGGCTTCAGCTTGGTCGCGCCCGGCAGCGGCGTGATCAGGATGCCGCCGGTCTCGGTCTGCCACCAGGTGTCGACGATCGGGCAGCGGTCGTCGCCGACCACGCGGTAGTACCACTCCCAGGCTTCCGGATTGATCGGCTCGCCGACCGAGCCGAGCAGGCGCAGAGACGCGCGCGAGGTCTTCTTCACCGGCTCGTCGCCGCCCTGCATCAGCGCGCGGATCGCGGTCGGCGCGGTGTAGAAGATGTTGACCTTGTGCTTGTCGACCACGTTCCAGAACCGCGAATTGTCCGGGTAGTTCGGCACGCCCTCGAACATCAGCGTGGTCGCGCCGTTGGCGAGCGGTCCATAGAGGATGTAGCTGTGGCCGGTGACCCAGCCGACGTCGGCGGTGCACCAGTAGATGTCGCCGTCATGATAGTCGAACACGTATTGGTGCGTCATCGACGCGAACACCAGATAGCCGCCCGAGGTGTGCAGCACGCCCTTCGGGGTGCCGGTCGAGCCCGAGGTGTAGAGGATGAACAGCGGATCCTCCGCATTCATCGGCTCGCACGGGCACTCCGACGTCACCATTTCGGCGGCCTCGTGGTACCAGAGGTCGCGCGTCGGGTTCATCTCGATCTTGCCGCCGGTGCGCTTCACCACGACGACCCAGTCGACGCCGCCGGTCTTGGCGATCGCCGCATCGACATTGGCCTTCAGCGGCACCTTCTTGCCGCCGCGCAGGCCTTCGTCGGCCGTTATCACCACCTTGGAATCGCAGTCCTTGATGCGCTGGGCGAGGCTGTCCGGCGAGAAGCCGCCGAACACCACCGAGTGGATCGCGCCGATCCGCGCACAGGCCAGCATCGCGTAGGCCGCTTCCGGAATCATCGGTAGATAGATCGTGACGCGATCGCCCTTGCCGACGTTTCGGGTGCGCAGGATGTTGGCCATCTTGCAGACTTCGTCATGCAGCTCGCGGTAGGTGATGTGCTTGGATTCGGAAGGGTCGTCGCCCTCCCAGATGATCGCGGTCTGGTCGCCGCGCGTCTCCAGATGGCGGTCGATGCAGTTCCAGGCGACGTTCAGCTCGCCGTCCTCGAACCATTTGATCGAGATGTTGCCGGGCGCGTAGGAGACGTTCTCGACCTTGGTGTAGGGCTTGATCCAGTCGATCCGCTTGCCGTGCTCGCCCCAGAAACCGTTGGGGTCCTTGACCGAGTGCGCGTACATCTCGCGATATTTTGCGTCGTTGACGTAAGCACGCTTGGCCCAGTCGGCCGACACGTCATAGATCTTCTCGGACATCGCTTTCCTCCACTCATTGCCGCTCGCAAACAACGCGGCGGCAAGCCTTTTAAGTTCAAGCCATCTTGATCATTGCCGCGATTATGCGTTGCCGCATTCCGGGCCGGCAAGGAAAAAGGACTGTCACTTTCGTCGCGCCGAAGCCGCCGGATGGTCCACCGGCGTCCGCTTGTGATAGGACGGCTTACCGCAACGCATCGACGAGAGAAACCTATGCGCCATCGCCTGCTCCGGGTCACTGGTCTCTTGGTCGTAGTGATGTCGCTTTCGGCGCCGCTCGCCACGGCGCAGACGGCGGCACCCGCGCCCTCTGCCGAGGCGCTCGCCGCGGCCAAGGAATTGGTGACCACCATGCATCTTGTCGACCAGTTCAAGGCGCTGATGCCGGCGATCCTGCAGAGCCTCAAGCCTGCGATCGTCCAGGGGCGCAGCGGGGTCGACCGCGATTTCGATTCCCTGACGCCGGTCATACTCGACAGCTTCCAGGCGCGGTACAGTGAATTGTCGGACGCCATGGCAGTCGTCTATGCCAACAACTTCACGGCTGACGATCTGCGCAACTTGATCACCTTCTACAAAAGCCCGCTCGGCCAGAAAATGCTCGAAAAGACACCGGCCTTGACCAAGCAGTCGCTCGTCGCGGGCCAGCGGTTTGGCGCATCAGTCGCCGCAGACCTGCGGCAGAAGATCATCGAGGAACTGCGCAAGAAGGGTCACGACCTCTGACGCGGTTGGCGTGGATTTGACTGCATCTGGATACTGGCTGCCCGGCTCATGACGACTCGGCGCCCGTCACATTCGCGGCGGCCAGACAGCCGGAAATCAAGGTTAGTCGGCGAATGGCACCCATGAAAGGTAATTAGAAACCTCTCATAACTGATTCGCGACTCGCAATGTCCGTCCCGACGCCCTAAATCGCCATTCCGAGGCCGGACGGCCTCACCGGAACCAAGCCCGAAGCAACGGCATTACCGGGAGAACAGCGGAACAAGGCGTCTAACTGAGATGATGGATCAGCAGAACATCGCGGCTGTGCGGCCCATGTCCGCCGATCCCGCTGTCGCCCTGGCGAAGGCGCTGGGCCAATGGCCCAAGCGGCCGCAGCCAAAGTTATCGCCGCGGGCGAAGCTCAAATTTGAAGCGCCTGTCGCCATCAAGACCTCGGTCGAGGATCTGGCGCGCGACCTGGGCCTTCGGCTCGGCGATCAGAACGAGCTGACCATCCGGCGCATCAAGCGCGGCAAGACCTATTCATTCGTTCGCGCCAATGGCTCGCGCGTCCGCGATGCCCGTACCATCCGCCGGCTGCACGCGATGGCGATGCCGCCGGCCTATCGCCAGGTCCGTTACTCCACCGATCCGAACACGCATCTCCAGGCGGTGGGGCTCGATGCGGCCGGCCGGTTGCAATACCGCTACCACGCCGACTGGGAAAAGGTCCGCGAGCAGCGCAAGGCACATCGCCTGGGCAAGCTGGTCGCCGCGCTGCCGAAGATCCGGCGCAAGGTCTCGGCGTTCCTGTCCGGCGACGAGCCGACCCGCGAGTTCGCGCTGTCGGCGGTGATCGAGCTGATCGCGCGCACCGCGATCCGGCCCGGCAATGAATCCTATGCGCGCCTCAACGGCACCCGCGGTGCCACCACGCTGCTGAAGTCCAACGTCACGCTGGAAGACGATTCGCTGGTGCTGACCTTCAAGGCCAAGGGCGGCAAGGCCGTGCGCAAGGAATGCGACGCGGCCAAGCTGGTGCGCGCGATCGGCATCCTGCGCGGCGTCCCGGGCAAGCGCATGTTCCAGTATTACGATCGCTCCGGCGTCGTGCGCGCCGCCTCAACGACGGCGGTCAACGCGTTCCTGCGCGAGCTCGCCGGCATCAAGATTTCGCTGAAGGACTTCCGCACTCTGATGGCGTCGGCCGTCGTCGTGGAATCGCTGTCGCGGATCACCCCGGCCGCCAGCCAGCGCGGCCGCAAGCGCCAGGTGCTGGACGCGATCCGCGCCGCCGCCGACCAGCTCTCCAACACGCCGGCGATCTGCCGCAAGAGCTATGTCCACGACACCATCGTGACCGCGTTCGAAGACGGCATCCTCGAACGCTTCGCCGCAACGATGGGCGGCTACCGCACCCAGAGCAAGCGCGAGCAGCTACTGGCGCAGGTGGTGATGGCGGCGGGGGCTTAGGCTTAGTCGCCGCATCCTCCATCGTCGTCCCGGCCTGGTGCGCAATTGCGCACGGGAGCCGGGACCCATAACCCCAAATCTTGATTGCTGAAACGAGCTGTGGCCACGGCGCGGCCCAACAATGCGCGCCTGTGGTTATGGGTCCCGGCCTTCGCCGGGACGACGGCAGAGTTGGCGGTGGAATTTAAAGCCCACCCATCTTGCAGACGTATTTCCATTCTTCCGCCGTCACCGGCTGCACCGAGAGCCGCGAGTATTTCACCAGCGCCATGTCGGCGAGCTTCTTGTCGGCCTTGATCGCGGCCATCGTCACCGCCGTCTTCAGCGGCTTGTCGGCCTTGATGTCGACGCAGACGAACTTGCCGGTTTTGTCGGTCGGATCCGGATAGGCTTCCTTGATGATCTCGGCGATGCCGACGATCTCCTTGCCCTCGTTCGAATGATAGAAGAACGCCTTGTCGCCCTTCTTCATGTTGACGAGGTTCTGCCGCGCCGTGAAGTTGCGCACGCCGGTCCAGGCCTCGCCTTTCGCGCCCTTGGCGACCTGCTGGTCCCACGACCAGACCGACGGTTCGGATTTCACCAGCCAGTAATTCATCGCAACTCACCCCGTTCTCGAACGTCGATTGTGCGGCAATCTACAGGCACGCGAATGCCCGCGACAAGCGCAGGTATCCGGCGTCATGTTCATTGCTTCAGGTAATGATCGAAGAAGTTGGCGATGTCGGTGAACGCCTCCCTGGTCTCGGGCGCATCGATGTTCATCTGGTACTGCGCGTGGGATTGCCCCTCATAGACATTGAGATCGGCGATCACACCGGCGCGGCGCAGCTTGCGATGCGTGCGCACCGTGTTGCTGAGGAACAGGTCGCGGGTGCCCGATGTCAGGATGGTCGGCGGAAAGCCCTTGAAGTCGCCGTAGATCGGGGAGATGTAGGGATTCTTCAGGCTGGTGCCGTTGGCGTAGAGCTTYGCSGCGCGGCCGAGCCAGCCGTCCCAGGTCACCAGCACATTGTCGACCCATTCGTTGCTGGCGTAGCTGTCGCCGATCTTGTCGATGTCGGACCATGGCGTGCCCGGCGCGATGGCGGCCGGCAGCGGCAGCTTCTCGTCCTTGGCCCGCAACACCATCGCAAGCGTCATCGCGCCACCTGTCGAGGTGCCGAAGATCGCCAGCCGATGGCGCTCATGCGACTTCAGGACCTGCTTATAGACCGCCATCGCGTCGTCCAGCGCGGCGGGATAGGGGAAGTCCGGCGGCATCCGGTAGTCGACCGAGATCACCTTGAAGCCGCCGAAGCCGGCCATCATGATGGCTTCCGGCAGCGCCGCCTCGCCGGGGCCGAACACGTAGCCGCCGCCATGGACGTGGATCAGCAGGCGCCGCCGGTTCTCCAGCGCGATCTTGTTCGGCGTGACGACATAGCAATGCACGCCGGCAATCCTGGTTTCCTCGACCTTGACGCCGAGCTTCGCCTTCATCGCGGGGATACCGTCGATCAGGAGCTTGGCACGGCGGTCGATCAACTCCTTCCATTCCGCCGGGGTTTTCGGGTCCGCGTTGAAATGCGGCGGATAGGGTGCGCCGATCATCGCCTGCATCTCGGGTGAGACGTCAGCGGAGGGGTTGCCGATCGATTTGGGCGGCGCGACGCGCTTGCCATCGTCGGCGTTCGCGGCCGCTTCGCTCCTGGCGAGTTCGCCGTATGAGGCTGCGGTTTGGGCACGAGCCACGGAGGCCGAGACAGCGAGGGCGAAGGCAAGGCTGATCGAAACAAGGCTGATCGAAACGACGGCGCGATGCGGTTGACGCATGGGTCTTTTCCTTGGGATCCGTTGCGCGATTGTTAGACCGGGATCCGACGGTTCGCCGCCACGCTAGTACGGCGGGTTCAAGCCGTGAAGGGCGGCCCGCAACACAGGTCGATGATCACTCCTCCGACTTGAACGGCCGCGTCAGCAGGCCTTCGATCGCGGCATCGATGGTCAGCCGGTTGGCGAGGATCGCCGCGACCGCATTCGACACCGGCATGTCGACCTTCTGCGCGGCGGCGAGCTCGCACAGCACCGGCGCGGTGAACGCGCCTTCAGCGAGCTTGCCGACCGGCGCCGCTTCGCCGCGCCCGAGCGCGAGGCCGAGCGCGAAATTGCGCGATTGCGCGGTCGAGCAGCTGAGCAGCAGATCGCCCAATCCGGACAAGCCGGCCAGGGTCTCGGTGCGTGCGCCGCAGGCGCGGCCCAGCCGGGCGAGCTCGCTGAAGCCGCGCGTGGTCAGCGCGGCGAGCGCGGAGGCGCCGAGATTCTTGCCGACCACGATGCCGGCGGCGATCGCCAGCACGTTCTTGGCCGCGCCGCCGATCTCGACGCCGCGCACGTCTGTGGTGTGATAGGGCCGAAACGTTGCCGAGCCGAGTGATTGCACCAGCACGCGCGCCAGTGCCTCGTCCTTGGTGGCCAGCGTCACGGCGGTCGGCAAGCCGCGCGCGACGTCGTCGGCAAAGCTTGGTCCCGACAGGATCGCGGGCACGGCGCGTGGCGCGGCCTCGGCGATCACCTCGGTCATGAATTTGTGCGTGCCGTGCTCGATGCCCTTGGCGCAGGCGATCACCGGCGTGTCAGGCTTGAGATGCGGCGCAAGATGCCCGACCGCCGCGCGCAGATGCTGCGCCGGGGTGACCGCGAGGATGATGTCGGCGCGCGCGGCTGCGGCGATATCCGACGTCACGGCAATGTCGGGATGAAGCTGGACGCCGGCGAGCCGCGGATTGACCCGGGTCGCCTGGATTTGCGCGGCATGCTCGGCATTGCGCGCATACAGCGTCACCTTGCGCCCGGCGCGCGCCGCGACGTCGGCCAAGGCCGTGCCCCAGGCGCCGGCCCCGATCACGCTGACTGATGCATGCGCGGGCATCGTATCCCTCGGTTCAATATCCGGCGCGGCTGTTGGCGTGGCCGGCTGGCGCCTTGGCATTGGCGTCGAGCAACCAGCGTGCGCGTGGCGGCGCTTCCATCGTGTCGGTGAGGCCGAGCGCCATCCGTTCGGCGCCGGCCCAGGCGATCATCGCGCCATTGTCGGTGCAGAGCGCCGGCGGCGGGATGATCAGCGTGGTCTGGGCCTTCGCCGCGACGTCCTGCAACGCGCTGCGGATGGCGTGGTTGGCGGCCACGCCGCCGGCCGCGACCAGTGCGCGCGGCGTGCCGAACCGCTCCTGAAACAGCCTGAGGCCGACGCTGAGGCGATCCGCGGTTGCGTCCAGCACCGCGGCCTGGAAGCTGGCGCAGAGGTCGCTGATGTCCTGCGGCTCCAATGGCTCCAGCCGGCTCGCCTCATTACGCACCGCGGTCTTCAATCCCGACAGCGAGAAATTCGCATCGGGCCGGCCGAGCATCGGGCGCGGAAAGGCAAACCGCGTCGGGTCGCCGCCGGCGGCCGCGCGCTCGACCTGCGGTCCGCCTGGATAGGGCAGCGACAGCATCTTCGCCACCTTGTCGAACGCCTCGCCCATCGCGTCGTCGACCGTGGTGCCGAGCCGGACATATTCGCCGACGCCGACCACGGCGACGATCTGGGTGTGGCCGCCTGAGGCCAGGAACAGGCAATAGGGAAACGCCAGCGCGCAGGTCAGCCGCGGCGTCAGCGCGTGCGCCTCGAGATGGTTCACGGCGATCAACGGCGTGGCATGCACCATCGCGACCGCCTTCGCGGTGGTGAGACCGACAATGACGCCGCCGATCAGGCCGGGTCCGGCGGCGGCCGCGACCGCCGACAATTGTCCATAGCCGACGCCGGCTTCCGTCATCGCCGAAGCGACGATGCCATCGAGCAGGTCGACATGGGCGCGCGCCGCGATCTCCGGCACCACGCCGCCGAAGCGGGCATGTTCTTCGGTCTGCGAGCGCACGATGTTGGAGAGGATCTTGCCCTGCCCGTCAGCCTGGCGCTCGACCACGGCGGCTGCGGTTTCATCGCAGGTGGTCTCGATTCCCAACACCAGCATCGGCGGTTCGTGTCCCAATTTCGGCCCTTGTGCTACCAGCATGATCCAGACGGGCCGGAACCGGTTTCCGGCAAGATCATGTTCATCCAGATGTTCCCTCCGGGGTAGCATTGCGAGGTCTTGAAGTGCAATCGGTCGGCAAGCTCCAATTCGCAAGGCGGGAGGCCTGACCCCGTGACCATCCTTGTCACACGACCGCATCCGGACAATGACACCACGCTCGCGACGCTGCGGGACCGGGGCTTCGAGGCCCTGTCGGCACCGCTGCTGCGTTTCGAGCCGCTGCCGTTCCATGACGATGCCGATGCGGATTATGACGGCGTCATCCTGACCAGCGCCAATGCGCTGCGGTCGCTTGATCTCACCGCCAGCCGGCTGTTGCCGCTGCCGCTGTTTGCGGTCGGGGCGCATACCGCCGATGCGGCGCGCGCCGCCGGCTTCGACCGCGTGATCGTGGCCAAGGGCGACGCGGTGAGCTTGCGCGATCTCGTGCTGGCGCAGGTCAAGGCCGGTAAACTGACGGCGTCGGCGACGTTGCTGTATCTCGCCGGCGCCGACCTCTCGCGCGATCTCGCTGGCGAGCTCGGAACGCGCGGGCTCACCGTCGTCACCCACACCACTTACCGGATGGCGCCGGTGGCCGCCCTGCCAAGGCAGGCCAGCGAGGCCTTCATGGCGAACCGGATCAGCGCGGTGCTGCATTATTCCCGCCGCAGCGCGCAAGCGTTCCTGGAGACGATCCGGGCCGACGGGATCGAGATTTCGGCGCTCGCCGTGCCGCAATGCTGCATTTCGGCGGCCGTCGCCGCGGTGCTGCATGACGCCGGTGCCACCAACGTCGTGGTCGCGGCGCGGCCGGACGAAGCCGCCCTGCTGGAGGCGCTTGGCCGCGCCTTGCGGCCGTGACCGGTATAATTCTTTGGTCCGAACAGGATGTTAGGCAATGCCCGCCGTTCCGGATCATGCTCTAAGCAGTCGGGCTCATGTCGACGACAGGTTTTCAAGCGAAACGGAGCCCGGTTCGCGTTAAGCAAACGCGACCAAACAAAAAGATAGGGCCACGATCCGATTCAATCGGATCGGATCATGCTCTAGGATGCTGTCTCTTATACACATCTAGATGTGTATAAGAGACAGGATCAGCGCGGTGCTGCATTATTCCCGCCGCAGCGCGCAAGCGTTCCTGGAGACGATCCGGGCCGACGGGATCGAGATTTCGGCGCTCGCCGTGCCGCAATGCTGCATTTCGGCGGCCGTCGCCGCGGTGCTGCATGACGCCGGTGCCACCAACGTCGTGGTCGCGGCGCGGCCGGACGAAGCCGCCCTGCTGGAGGCGCTTGGCCGCGCCTTGCGGCCGTGACCGGTATAATTCTTTGGTCCGAACAGGATGTTAGGCAATGCCCGCCGTTCCGGATCATGCTCTAAGCAGTCGGGCTCATGTCGACGACAGGTTTTCAAGCGAAACGGAGCCCGGTTCGCGTTAAGCAAACGCGACCAAACAAAAAGATAGGGCCACGATCCGATTCAATCGGATCGGATCATGCCTGTCTCTTATACACATCTAGATGTGTATAAGAGACAGGTGCTGGCCGACAATCCCGACGCGCTCAAACCGCTCGATGCGTTCGCGACGTCAGGCGTGCCGAATCCGGCGACGCTGTGCCGCGAGCTGGTCGAGATCGTGCCGAAGCTGGTGCCGCCTGCGCCGGAGGAGGCAACGACCGGCGCCGGGCTGGTCGATCGTCTGAGGGCCGGCGCGTCCACGCTGGTCCAGATCGAGCGCACCGACGGCACCGGGACCGATCGCGGCAGCATCGTCGCGCGGGTGACATCGGCCGCCGTGCATAATGATCTTGCACTCACCGTGCGCGAACTGAAATCGCTGCCGCCGGCGGATCGTACTGCCGCGCAAGCCTGGCTCGACAGGGTCGAGGCGCGCCGCGCCGCGCTCGACGCATCGCGGAAATTTGCCGACAACGCCATGGCGGCGCTCGCCACCGTCAATCAATAGATTCTAGCAATGGATTGTTGATGATCCGGATCATTCTGTTCCTGCTGCTGATCGCGCTCGCTGCCGCGGGTGCGGCCTGGATGGCCGATCAGCCCGGCGATCTCGTGATGTCATGGGGCGGTTTGCGCCTGACCTCCAAGCAGCCSATGTTCCTGCTCGGCCTYGTCATCGTGGTCGCCATGATCGCGGGGATGATTCTRCGCGGGCTGTGGAATATCCCCGGGCAYGTCCGCCGYGGYCAGCGCGAGCGCCGTCRCGCCCGCGGCCGTCATGCCATCACGCAAGGCCTGCTCGCGATCGGCCATGGCGAYTCCKCRGSSGCSCGCACGCAYGCCGAAGCGGCGCGRCGTCAYGCSGCARRCGATCCGCTGGCGYTGCTGYTGCACGCGCAATCGGCGCAGCTYGATGGCGACCGCGACGGCGCGCARCGWGCCTTYCGCGCCATGGCCGAGCGCGCCGAYACGCGGCTGCTCGGCYTKCGCGGSCTGTTCATCGAGGCGCAGCGCGCCGATGACCCGGTGGCGGCCGTGATGATTGCCGAGGAAGCCTTGAAGATGTCGCCGTCCTCGTCATGGGCCTCGCATGCGGTGCTGGGGTTCTGCTGCGCCAAGGGCGATTGGGCCGGCGCGTTGTCGATCATCGACAACAACCAGTCGGCCGGGCTGATCGACAAGGCGACCTATCGGCGGCAGCGCGGCGTGCTGCTGACCGCGCGCGCGCTGGAGTTCGAGACGGTCGATCGCGACCTGTCGCGCTCGAGCGCGATGGAGGCGCTGAAGCTCGCGCCGACGCTGATCCCGGCCGCCGTGCTCGCCGCCAAGTTCGAGAGCGAGGCGCATCAGGTGCGCCGCGCGATGCGCATCGTCGAGACGGCGTGGCTGGCACAGCCGCATCCCGATCTCGCCGATGCCTATTCGCACGTGCGGCTCGGCGATTCCGCGCGCCAGCGCCTGGTACGCGTCGAGACGCTGGCGGCGAAGACGCCTGGCCATATCGAGGGCGCGCTGGCGATCGCCCGCGCCGCGATCGACGCGGCTGAATTCGGCAAGGCGCGCGCGGCGCTGGAGCCATTCACAGCCGCGCCGACCCAGCGCGTCGCGCTGCTGATGGCCGAGATCGAGCGCACCGAGCATGGCGACAGCGGTCGGGCACGGGCCTGGACCCTGCGCGCGGTGCGCGCGCTGCACGATCCGGTGTGGACCGCCGACGGCTACGTCTCCGACCGCTGGCGCCCGGTGTCGCCGGTCACCGGCCGCCTCGACGCCTTCCAGTGGCAGACGCCGGTCGCGGCGCTGCCGTCCGACAAGGGCAGCGCGATCGAGACCTCACCCTTCGAGGAGGCGATGCTGGCGCCGCGGCGGGTCGAGCCGCCGAGGGAGGCGACCAGCGAGCCGGAGGCGGCCAAACCGCCGGAGGCACCCAGGCCGCCGGAGGCAAACAGGCCGCCGGAGGCAAACAAGCCGGTTGAACCGGCTGAGGCAAAATCCGTCGAGCCGGCGCCGACCGCGCAAGACAACGCGCCGCTGCCGGCGGCCATCGAGGCCGAGCCGCCCCCGGCCGAAACCGCGATATCAGAGCCGGCACCACCGCCGGCGGCCGAGGCGGCGCCGCCAGCGCCCGCTCCCTTGTTCCGTTCCCGGACCGACCTGCCCAAGGATCTGACAAAGGCCACGCCGGCGCCAATCCCGGCGGTGATACCGATCGTCCGGGCTCCCGACGACCCCGGGGTCGACGAGGACGGCACGGTGGACGAGTTTGCGGAACAAATCGGCCCGCCGAAGGCCCAGATCGGCGGCTGGCGCGGATTTCTGGCTCGTTTGGGAAGCTAATTCGCGGTTCGGCAATGACTGTGCGGTTAAATAACCGCGCCATCCTTGCCAATCGGGGTCATGCCCGATATCAGGTGGCGCGCAAGCTCAGGCAGTTGCCGAACGGTTCGCCGCAATAGCTCAGTTGGTAGAGCACGTCATTCGTAATGACGGGGTCGGGGGTTCGAGTCCCTCTTGCGGCACCAGCTCTCAAATTATCCGGCCCACTCCGTATCTTTGTCGCGAGCCGTGCCCGGCGCCCAATCGCTTTTTCGCTTTACTCGAAACTAAGCATCATTTGACGGAAAGGCACGCGCTTGCGGCAAGCGGCGCGCGCGTCAGGTTCCCGTCAGGGTGCACACATACCATCAGCTCGAAGATTTCAGTCGCAACGCCGTTCGTTGAAAGAGCTGGACCAGGCACCATGCGTCCGAGGCTATTGGGTAGTTTATGCATCGCAGCGGCCGCGCTGCCGGTCGCCATCCATTTGCGTTTCGCCATTTGGGAGGTCTGGTGCTTCGCCCTCCTCGTTGGCATCGGCGTCTACCTGTTGAGCGAGACTTTCGGCGGGCAAGAGGTCGCGCGGAGCGAGTGAGCCATCGCGCGCTGAATCGCATTGGCTGAAGCGCCGGGACCAGATCGACCACAGTCGTGCGCGCGCGTGACGCATCTCACGAAGTCCATCGCCCGACCGCGCTAGTCTCGCCGTGAGCAACGGGAGACCAACAATGCGCAAACTCATCTTGATCACGGCGATGGTGTTGGCTTCCGCCGCCGCGCAGGCCGGCGAACGAAGCCTGTCGCTGGGCGGCGCGGCGTCGCTGCCGGCTGCCACATCGAACTCGGTCAATATGGCGGGCAAGGTTGCCGACGCGCCGGCCCCGCAGCCCCAAGTCCAGCCGGCCGCGCAGCAGGCGCCGGTGCAGCAGGCCAATGTGCAGCCGTCGGCGGCGCCGGATACGGGGCAACAACTTGAGCAGCGGGCGGTTGCGCACCGGTCGAGCCATCGCCGCCACGCGCGGCGCTGGACCGAGGGCCGGATCATCGGCGAACTGCATCGCCACGGGATCTACTGGTAGCCGCCGTTCGGTTCATATGCCCCAGGCGGCGCGCGAGGGCGCGCCTTGTCGAGCGCCGGCGGCCGCCAGCTGCTTTGCATGGGGTTGTTTTCGATATTTTGGCAGCGCGCATCCGCGGCAGGGAACTTCGCCGCCGGCGACATCTCAAACGAAGGCGCCCCCGGATCGGATCCGGGGGCGCCTTGCGTTGAGGGTGCTCGAGGCGTGGGCTGCGTTACTCGACGGTCTGCACGACGTTGCCGATCGGCCGGCCGGTTGCGATCGGCTTCTCGGTCTTCGCCATCATCGCGTCGTATTCGGGCAGCGTCTCGATCTGGGTCTTGGCCTTCATCCAGACCACCTTGTAGCCGCCTGCCTTCAGCTTGCGCAGCAGCGTCGGCAGCGCCTGCGCGGTGTGCTTCTGCAGGTCGTGCATCAGGATGATGCCCTTGTGCTCCTTGTCGAGCTTGGTCATCACATTGTTGATGACCTCGTCGGAGTTCTTGGACTTGAAATCGTTGGAGTCGACGTCGACCGAGAACATCGCGATGTTGCGGCTGCCGAGATAGGCGGTGGTCGCCGGCGTGTGCGCCAACGCAGGGAAGCGGAAGAACGGAGCCGGGTTGCTGCCCAGCGCCAGCTTCACGGCGCTAAAGCCCTTCTCGATCTCGTCCTTGGCCTGCTGCTCGGTGATCTTCTTGCTCGCCAGGTGAGCATGCGACCAGGTGTGGGCGCCGATGGTGTGGCCGGCGGCGGCGACCTGGCGCAGGATATCAGGGTGATAGGTGGTGTGCAGGCCGATCGGGAAGAACACCGCCTTGGTGCACTCATCCGCCAGCGCCTTGAGCACGGCAGGCGTGGTCGGCCACGGACCGTCGTCGAAGGTCAGCACGACCTCATGGTCGGTCAGGAAGTCATACTGCTTGTATTGCAGGAAGCCGAAGCCCGGGCCGCCGGTGGTGTCGACCACGACGGTGCGGCTGACGCCGAGCGCGTCGGGATTGTTGCATTTCGGCATGGCCGCGACGGGGGCCGGCATCGGCGCCGGTGCGGGGGCCGCGGCCGGAGCTGCTGCCTGGGTGGCATCGGCGCGCTTCGACAGCGCGGCGGTCGTCTCGACATCGTCCTTGGCGGCCAGTTTCGCCGCCGCCGGAAGCGGATCGGCCTTGGCCGCGGCCGTGGTTTGGGGAGGCGCCGCGTCGGCACGCGGGGAGGAGGTCCAGAACCACACGCCGGCGATCACGATCGCCGCCACAACACTGGCCAGCATCAGGCCCAACGCACTACGCATCGCTACACACTCTCTCGGGACTTAAGGACACGCCACAGCCGTAACGAGCGATTAATGCCAACAAGGTCTTAACGCGATCCCAACAAGGCGCCGGGACCGCAAGAAAAAGCGCGCTTTGCCGATGCGTGATGACCATCACAGTCATCGGGCGCGCGCTGAAGCAGGATCGGACATCAAACAACGGGCGCCGCGATCGGTGGCGCCGATGGGAGCCGATCATGACCACCATTTTCAAAGGCCGGGTTCTTCGGGGCATTTGCAGGGGCGCCGTCGCGCTGGCGGTTGCGGCGAGCATCGCGTCGCTGACCTCGAGCGCGAGCTACGCGTTCAGCGCCGAGGCGCAGCAGATGTGCACCGGTGACGCCTTCCGCCTGTGCAGCTCCGAGATTCCGAACATCCCGAAGATCACGGCGTGCATGGTCAAGAACCGCTCCCAGCTGACCAGCGGCTGCCGCGTCGTGCTGGATCGCGATCTCGCGGCCCAGCGCCGGGCCGCCGCCGAGTGATTGCAGTGCACCAATGGGCTTCGCCGCCGGCGGCGAAGCCGCAGGGCTTCTTTGCGGTAACGAAACGCTATAGAACCGGCGTTGCGTTCCTTAGAGGCTTTGAGAGATGACCCGATTTCTGTTCGCCGTGGTTTCGCTGGTTTTGCTGACGTCGGCCGTCTCGGCACAGCAGGGGCGTGACGCCTGCTCGCGCGACGCCTCGCGATTCTGCCGCGCCCATCTCAGCGAGGGCGATCAGGTCGTGCTCGCCTGCCTCAAGGAGCATCGCAGCCGGCTCAGCAAGGCGTGCCAGCAGACGCTGACGGACAACGGGCAGTAGCTCCTAGGTACTGCTCCCCGCCGCGGTCGCGACCACCGGGATCACCTCCTTGGCGGCGCGGTCGGGGGTCTCGTCCTTCCAGCGCACCGAGCCGAACGGCCGCTCCAGCATCCGGCGCACCCGGATCGGCTCGGCGCCGATGTGGAAGTCGGCCGCCTTCTGATGCAGCTCGCGTTCGATCTGGGTGGCGCGGTTGCGCTGGCGCAGGAAATCCAGCCAGGTCGGGCAATGATAGCGCTCGGTCCAGAGTTCGGGGTCGGCGATGTCGCGCGCGATCGACCAGCCATAGGCGCCGTTGCGCTGCCGGCTGAGCTGCACATCCTGCATCACATTGTGGAAGGCGCGGGCATTGTCTTGCGCCACCCGGTACTCGATCTCGACCACCAGCGGTCCGCTGCGCCCGGTCAGTTGCAGCTGCACCTGGGGATCGGCGAGCACATCGGTCGCGTCCTCGTTGCGCGCGCCGATCGGCGGCATCCTGAGCCAGATGCCGAGCACCGGCGACAGCAGCATCAGGCCGGCGGAGATCAGCAGCGCCATCTCGACGCCGCCCACATCCGTGATGCGGCCCCAGCACCAGCTTCCGATCGCAATGCCGCCGGCGATCGAGGCCTGRAAGGCSGCSAGCGARCGRCCGGCGACCCAGCGCGGCGCCGAYAGCTGCACGCCGATRTTGAACAGCGCRATSGCCAGCATCCACACCGCGCCSGCAACCACCAATGCRGCGGCSGTGATCACCGGYTGCTTGCTSRCGGCSACCGCCGCGATCGCCGCGCCCATCGTCAATGCRCAGRCGCGGATCGCGGCYTCGCCRCTGAGCCGGCTGCGGATCGCGCTGATGTTGAGCGCGCCGATCACGGCGCCCATGCCGAAGGCGCCGAGCATGATGCCGTAGGTCTGCGCGCCGCCATGCAGCAAGTCGCGCGCCACCAGCGGCATCAGCGCCGAGACCGAGCCGCCGATGATGCCGGTCACCATGGTRCGGGTCAGCACGATCCTGATCGAYGGYGAATTGGTGATGTAGCGCACGCCGGAGACGATGGCGCGGTTSAGCCGCTCGCGCGGCAGCCGCGACGGCTCGCTGACGCGATTCCACAGGAACAGCACGACCAGCAGCGGCAAATACAGCACCGCATTGGCKGCGAAGGCCGCYACGGCGCCGGCGGACGCCACCACGATGCCGCCGATCGCGGGACCGAAGCTGCGCGCGATGTTGTAGCTGATGCCGTTCAGCGCGACCGCCGCGGGCAGCGTYTCCGACGGCACCTGCTCGCTGACCGAGGATTGCCAGGCCGGSCCGAACAGCGCCATGCCGCTGCCGACCACGAAGCACAGCGCGAGCAGGATGTTCGGCGTCACCAGRTTGAGCCAGGCCARCACCGTSAGCGTGGTGGCGCCGGASAGCGCGATCATCAGCGASACCAGCGCCACGATGCGGCGGTCATGCATGTCGGCGATSGCGCCKGCCGGCATCGAGATCAGCATCACCGGCAGCATCAGCGCGGTCTGCACSAGCGCGACCTTGTCGGCYTCSGCGGTCATCTGGGTCATCGCCCAGGCGGCGCCGACGCCCTGGATCAGGATRCCGAGATTGGAAAGCAGGCTGGCGAGCCAGATTCGCCTGAAGATTGAATGYCGTAACGGTGCAGTRATACTGTCGGMGCGGTCRCGCGGTTCGGTCATATCCGGTTCCGGTTGGCCTGCTATGGCTTGTTGAAATGATTCCGGCTGCATCAACTGATGCCCGGCAAACGCGTGCGCTGTCCAGCGATTACGCTATGCTTGGCGGCTGTAGGACACAGCTAAAGCCCTGAAAGGCTTGGGGAAGGGGACCAATGGCGCTGTCGCGGCGGGGGTTTTTGCAAGGGGCCGGCGCGCTGTCCCTGCTGGCTGGCCGGCTTACGGTCCCGGCGCTGGCCCAGTCAGCGTCCACTGCCGACATCCCGCCGATCCTGTTCGTGCACGGCAATGGCGATCATGCCGCGCTCTGGCTGACGACGCTGTGGCGGATGGAATCCAATGGCGTGCCGCGCGAGCGGATGGCCGCGATCAATTTCACCGATCCGCTGGCGCGCGCCGATGACAGGGTCGAGCAGGCGGGGCGTTCCTCGACCGAGGATCAGCGCCGCGCGCTCGCCGAGGCGGTCAGGGAGCTGAAGCAGAGCAGCGGCGCCGCGCGGATCGCGCTGGTCGGCAATTCCCGCGGCGGCAACGCGATCCGCAATTTCATCAAGAATGGTGGCGGCGGCGAGATCAGCCACGCGGTGCTGTGCGGCACGCCCAATCACGGCGTCTACGCGTCGGACGACGGCCTCGGCAACGAGTTCAACGGCCGCGGCCCGTTCCTGCGCGGGCTGAACGACGGTGACAGCGAGGTGACTGTCGGCACCGCGTTCCTGACATTGCGCAGCGACGGCCTCGATAAATATGCGCAGGCCGACGGACGCTTCATCGGCAAGCCGGGTACCCCGACCAACGTCACGACGGAAGGTCCGGCGCTGAAGGGCGCGACCAATCTGGTGCTCGGCGCGGTCGATCATCGCGAGACCGCGTATCATCCGCGCGCCTTTCGCGAGATCTACAAATTCATCGCTAGCCACGAGCCGTCGCGGATCGAGATCGCGCCGGAGCAGTCGGTGAGGTTGAGCGGCCTCGTCACCGGCACGCCCGGCGGCGTGCCGACCAACCGGCCGGTGCCGGGCGCCACGGTCGACATCTATCACGTGGCGGCGGAGACCGGCGAGCGGATCGGCGGCCCGCTGCACAGCTCGCAGACCGGCGCCGACGGCCGCTGGGGTCCGGCGCAGGTCGATCCGTCCTGGCCGCTCGAATTCGTGCTGACGTCGCCCGATGCGGTGACGACGCACATCTATCGCTCGCCGTTTCCGCGCTCCTCCGAGATCGTGCATCTGCGCGCGGCGCGGCCGCTCACGCCCGCCGATGCCGGCGCGGGCGCCATCGTGCTGATGTCGCGGCCGCGTGGCTATTTCGGATTGCCGCGCGACATCGTGCTGTTCGACGGCAAGGAGCCGGCCGACGTCAAATCCGGGGTGCCGACCGATGCGGTGACGACACTGCGGCTGGCCGCGGCCGAGATCGGCCGTCCGGTCGCCGCGATCTTCAACGCCGAGCGCATTGTGATGCGGGCCTGGCCGGCGTCGGAAAACCGGATTGCGGTTGCCGAGCTGACTTACTAGGTCTTGTGAAACGGTCCGCGCGCCTTCATGGCGCCGGGATCGCAAGGCCGGATCGGCCGATGCGTGAGGCAGGAAGCGAGGACCATGAGCATAGCCGAAGTCTACGATATCACGGTCACGCGGCGCCCCCTGGTCCCGCCGGCGCCACCGCGCGCGTCCGACGACATGGGCGCATTCGAGCGGATGCGCGTGATGCGCAACTCGCCGATCGAGACCTGGGGCCAGCGCGCCTATCAGGACGACATCGTGCAGGGCCGCTTCTTCGGCCGCTCGAGCTTCATCCTCAACACGCCGGATGCGATCCGCCATGTGCTGGTCGACAATTACGAGAACTACCACCGCACGCCGGTCGGGCTGCGCGTGCTGCGCCCGATGCTGGGCGAGGGGCTGCTGATCGCCGAAGGTCGCGCGTGGAAGCATCAGCGCCGTACGCTGGCGCCGGCGTTCACGCCGCGCGCGGTGACGACGCTCGAGCCCTACATGATCGCGGCGGTCGACGAGACCATCGCCAAGTTGAAAGGTGCAAGCGGCGGTCCGGTCGATCTGCGCGAGGTGATGCAGCGCATGACGCTGGAGATCGCCGGCCGCACCATGTTCTCGTTCGGGATGGATCGTCACGGCGCCGCGCTGCGCGACTTCGTGATGGAGTATGGCGACACGCTGGCGCGCCCGCATATGCTCGACCTGCTGCTGCCGTTGAGCTGGCCGACCCCGCAGGATTTCCGCCGCGCCCGCTTCCGCAAACGCTGGACCGCGTTCGTCGGCGAGCTGATGGCCGAACGCCGCGCCGCCGGCAAGGATGACAATGCGCCGGCCCGCGACCTGTTCGACCTGATGGGCTCCGCGCGCGATCCCGAGACCGGTGACGCCTTCACCGACGCTCAACTCGGCGACCAGGTCGCGACCATGATCCTGGCCGGCCACGAGACCACCGCGACCGCGCTGTTCTGGGCGCTCTATCTGCTTGCGCTCGATCCCGAGACCCAGGAGCAATTGGCGGCAGAAGCCAGGAGCGTGGCGACATCGGGCGCGCTCGACGTCGAGCGGCTGAAATTCACCCGCGCGGTGATCGACGAAACCATGCGGCTCTATCCGCCGGCGTTCCTGATCGCGCGTGCGGCCGGCGGCCCCGATACGATCGCGGGCCGTTCGGTCAGCAAGCATGACGTGGTTCTGATCGCGCCGTGGCTGTTGCACCGGCATGAAAAGTTGTGGCGCGATCCGAATGCGTTCGTGCCGCAGCGGTTCATGACCGGAACGCCGCCGGATCGTTTCGCCTATTTGCCGTTCGGCGTCGGCGCACGGGTCTGCATCGGCGCGCATTTCGCGCTGGTCGAGGCGACGCTCGCGCTTGCCAAGATCATCGGCGCGTTCCGCGTCGCGCTCGCCGACAAGGATCCGGTGATCCCGATCGGTGTGGTGACGACGCAGCCGAACCGCTCTCCGGTGTTTACGATCAAGCCGCGCTGACCTTGTGCGGCCGCTTCCAAATGCTCATCTAAAGCGGGATGAGATGAGGTTGAATCATCATCTCGCTTTGGCCTCTTGTTTGCGCATGATCTTTTCGGAAAACCGCTTCGCACTTTTCCGGATCATGCTTTAGGTGCTCACCATGAGCGATACGCAGGCCCAGTTCGCAGTTCTCAGGCAGACGACCGATCCGGCCGTCGTCGATGCGATGCAACAGTTGATCGTCGATGGCCATGATCGCGAGCTCAATCGCATCAACGCGCTGGATTTCTCCGATCGAACCGGGCTCGATCAGGAGAAGGTGATCGCAGGCTTCCTGCATGCTTCCCGGCTCGGTCTGTTCGACATGAGCTGGAACGTGCTGTGTCCCGGGTGTGGCGGCGTGCTCGATGCCCACACCACGCTGAAGTCGCTGCGTCACGACGACTACAATTGCGCGCTATGCGCGGCCGGCTACGAGGCTTCCGTCGACGAGCTGGTCGAGGTGGCCTTCACGGTCAGCCCGCGGGTCCGTCACATCGCCGCGCACGATCCCAACACGCTGCCGATCTGGGAATATTTCCGGCAGATGTTCTGGAGCTCGGGAATCGAGTTCGACGAGAGCTCGCTGTCGACCCTGATCAACGAGGTGACGCTGGAGGGGCTCGAGTTGCCGCCTGGCGAAAAGGCGATCCTGTCGCTCAACCTGCCCAATCAATTCGTCATCGTGTTCGAGCCGGTGACGCATTCGGCGCACTTCTTCGCCATCGAGGGCGAGCCCACCACAGAACGCCAGCAGTTCTCGATCGCATTCAACAAGTCGCATGCCCCGACCGGCACCTCGACGATGCGGCCCGGGCCGCTGCGGCTGGCGCTGGAGAATCACGCCGATGTTCGCGTGCTGCCGTCGGTGTGGGTCGCGGGCGATCCGCTGCACAAATTGCTCGGGAAGCGCAAGCCGATCCTCACCGCGAAGCGGATGCTGTCGAACCAGACCTTCCGCGACGTGTTCAAGGCCGACAACCTCACCGTCGACCAGCGGCTGAAGATCACCGCGCTGACCTTCCTGTTCACCGACCTGAAGGGCTCGACCGCGCTCTATGAGCGGGTCGGCGATCTCGCCGCGTTCGATCTGGTGCGCGCGCATTTCCACGCGCTGCTCGAGATCATCGCCTCCGAGCGCGGCGCTGTCGTGAAGACGATCGGCGATGCGGTGATGGCGACCTTCATCCGACCCGAGCATGCGTTGTCGGCGGGCTTAAGGATGCGCGCCGCGATGAAAGAGCTCAATGCCGAGCGCGGCAAGGAGGACTTGATCGTCAAGATCGGCATCCACGAGGGGCCGTGCCTCGCGGTGACGCTGAACGAGCGGCAGGATTATTTCGGCCAGACCGTGAATATCGCAGCAAGGGTACAGAGCCTGTCGACGTCGCAGGAAATCCACCTGACCCAGCCGGTGATGGAATCGGCCGAGGTCGCGGGTATTCTCGATCGCGCGGCGATCAAGCCGATCCAGAAGGAAGCCGCGCTGCGCGGCATCGCCGACAAGCTCGTGGTGTACGAGATACCGTAACCATATTGCGAAACCGTAATGCTTGCCGAAACGTAATGCCGCAGCCGGAACCCGCACGGATTGCGCGGGTTCTGTTTCCACGCCATATAGATTTCAGCACGGCGTGCCAGATTACGCCAAAAGGCTTCCAGGCTTCATTCCACAGAGAGAGCAATGCTCGACGGACTCCGCCAATTCATTGCCGATATCGTGTCCCCCGATGCACAGGCCGACCGCGCTTTCGACGATGGCGACTATCGTCTGGCGGCGAGCGCGCTGTTGGTGCATGTCGTCTCGCTGGACGGTGAACCGACGGTCGCCGAGAAGCGCAAGCTGCACAGCCTGATCGAGAGCCGCTTTCAGCTCGATCCCGGCACGGCCGACAAGCTGATCGCCTCGGCGATGCGGGTCGAGGGCGAGGCTGTGGATCTCTATCACTTTACCAGCGTGATCATGCGCTCGGTGAATGAGGAAGGCCGGCTGCGCATCGTCGAGATGATGTGGGAGCTGGTCTATGCCGACGGCCAGGTCAGCGAGTTCGAGGACAATGTGGTCTGGCGCGCCGCCGATCTGCTCGGCATTTCCTCGCGCGACCGCATCGACCTCAAGCATCGGGTCGCCGAGAAGCAGGCCGCGTTGCCGAAGGGCCCCTGGGGCACCGCAGACGCGGCAATCTGACACGGTTGTGTGCGCAAGCGCGCCGACATCACAAATGACGAAATTTTAATGTCGATCGCGATCCGCCGCGATGGCAGGCGATCCCGGCTTAAAATCTGGCGTTTCATTGCCTATTCGGCGCCGCATCATTGTCGACAAGCCCATACACGGCTTGCGTCCCACCGCGTGCCTATGCTCTCGTCGCCTTGTTGAGGACCTCACCGGAATTTGCAGTAAGAGTTTGAAGTCGTGACCGAGCGTGTGACGCTGATAACCGGGGCATCGGCGGGCATAGGCACCGAACTGGCGCGCGTGTTTGCATCGAACGGCCATCGTGTGGCGCTGGTGGCGCGGCGTGCCGAGCGTTTGCAGGCGCTTGCCGCCGAGCTCGGGGCCAAGGGCTCCGCGGCGCCGATCGTCATTCCCTGCGACCTCCAGCAGACCGACGCCGGCGACCGGATCGCACAGGCCCTGACCGAGGCCGGGGTCGAGGTCGAATACCTGGTGAACAATGCCGGTTTCGGCCTGTTCGGCCTCGCGGTGACACGCGATCGCGCCGACCAGCTCGACATGATCAATGTCAACATCCGCGCGCTGACCGACCTGACGCTGCGCTTCGCCGATCAGTTGATCCGCAACCGCGGCGGTATCCTCAATCTCGGCTCGATCGCCGCGTTCCTGCCGGGACCCGGCATGGCCGTGTACTACGCCAGCAAGGCCTATGTGCTCTCGTTCTCGGAAGCATTGCGCTGTGAGCTGGCGCCGCAGGGCGTGCGCGTCACCGTGGTTTGCCCGGGACCGGTGCCGTCCGAGTTCCAGGATCGCGCTGGCTTCACCCCCGGATTCGATTCCGCTCTCCTGAATGTCACGCCTGCCGAGGTTGCCCGTCAGGCCTATCGCGGCCTGATGGCCAACAAGCGCGCCGTGCTGCCCGGCGCCTTCATCAAGCTGGTGCCATTCCTGCTCCGGTTGTTCCCGCGCTCCTTCGTCCTGATGGCGGTCGGCGGCTTCCAGCTCCGCAAGCGCTAGCCACAGCTCGCTTCACCGGAAAAGCCTCCGTCGAGCGCCGTTAAGGCTGTTTCTGGCCCGCGATTTGCTTTGCCTGGGTGTGCGCGAACTCACACGATGTTAACGACCACTTAGCTATGATCGTGCCTTACGTGCCGAAGATTCAAGCAGAGGCAATGTCGTTCCGGTCTGACCATCCCCGTGTCGTGGTGCCCTTCGCAGGCCGAAGGCCGGCCGCGATCACGCCGGTGGAGCAGATCTCGGATCAGCCCGCGCTGCGGCCAGTCCTGATCGTGCTGCATCAGGAGCATTCGACGCCCGGCCGCGTCGGCCGCCTGATCGCCGAGCGCGGGCATGCCCTCGACATCCGCAAGCCGCGCTTCGGCGACCCGCTGCCGCAGACCATGCAGGGCCATGCCGGCGCGGTGATCTTCGGCGGCCCGATGAGCGCCAACGATCCCGATGATTACGTGCGGCGTGAGATCGACTGGATCGCGGTCCCGCTGCGCGAGCAGCGTCCGTTCCTGGGCATCTGCCTCGGCGCGCAGATGCTGGCACGGCAACTCGGCGCGCGGGTCGCGCCGCATCCGCAGGGTCGCGTCGAGGTCGGTTATTACCCGGTCAGGCCGACCGAGGCGGGCCGCGCGCTCTGCCCGGACTGGCCGGCGCGGGTCTATCATTGGCATGGCGAAGGCTTTCAACTGCCCGACGGCGCCGACCTGCTCGCGACAGGCGACGATTTCCCGGTGCAGGCGTTCCGGTTCGGCAACGCCTTCGGCCTGCAATTCCATCCCGACGTGACCTACGCGATGATGCATCGCTGGACCACGCGCGGTTGCGCGCGCATGGATTCGCCGGGCGCCCAACCGGGTCATCTGCATTTCGCCGAGCGCGCCGTGCACGATGCCGCCGAGCGTGCGTGGCTGAAGCATTTCGTCGATGGCTGGATCACCCGCGTGCCGCGTGCGGTGATGCTGCAAGCCGCCGAATAGCCGCCACGCGGAATTTCACGCCGCCTTTTCATTTGCAGGGATGTGCTACTGTCGGCGGCGGCACGCGGCCCGCATCGTCGCGCGCACCAAATAAGAACAACGCAAAGGGAGATCGCCGTGCGCTACGAACACATTCTCTATGAGGTCAGCGACAGGATCGCGACCATCACGCTCAATCGGCCCGACCGCATGAATGCGTGGACGGCGATCATGGAGCGCGACGTACGCCACGCGATGGATGCCGCATCCAACGACGACAATGTTCGCGTCATCATCTTGACCGGCGCGGGCCGCGGCTTCTGCGCCGGAGCCGACATGGAAGCGCTGAAGGGGATCGATCCCAACGAGGTCAGGCGCGGCGAGGGCGTCGCGTTCGACATGAACCGCCGCGCCGATTGGCAGACGCGCTACGCCTATTACCCCGCGATCAAGAAGCCCGTGATCGCGATGCTCAACGGTGCCACCGCCGGCATCGGTCTGGTCCACGCGCTGTATTGCGATTTGCGCTTCGCCGCCGATAGCGCGGTGTTCACCACGGCCTTCGCGCGCCGCGGCCTGATCGCCGAGCATGGCATCAGCTGGATGCTGCCGCGTATCGTCGGCCATGCCAACGCGCTCGATCTGTTGATGTCGGCGCGGCGCGTGTCGGCGGCGGAGGCGCTGCGCATCGGCCTCGTCAACCGGCTCTGCGCGCCCGACAAATTGCGCGAGGAAACCTATGCCTATGCCCGTGACCTTGCCGACTTCGTCTCGCCGAGCGCGATCGCGGTGATCAAGCGCCAGGTCTACGACGTGCCGTTCCAGACGCTGGCTGAAGCCACCATCGACGCCAACCGCGAGATGCAGATCGCGCTCAAGGGCAATGATTTCAGGGAAGGCGTCGCGAGCTTCGTGGAGAAGCGTCCGCCACGGTTTACGGGGACGTGAGGGGGATTGGGGCGGAGTCTGCCGAACCAGCCCGGCTTCGCCCTCCGGGCTACGCCGCGACAGCCTTCGCTTGCTCCGCTACGATGGGCTGTCCGGGCTTGCCGAGCCGAAGCTCGCGAAGCGAGCGAAGGCTGGTGGAGCCAGGCGGGATCGAACCGCCGACCTCGTCATTGCGAACGACGCGCTCTCCCAGCTGAGCTATGGCCCCATCGCGGCCGGGTRRTGCTGAGTGTCCCGGCCGACAGCAGGGCGCCATTTACAGTGCCGCCCAAGGCCAAGTCAAGAACGGCGAAACRGCTGTTTTCARCCCGCCYTGCCGGGAACTTCCCTTGTTTGCAGGGGGATGAACCGATATCTAGCAGGGTATCCTACCTGCGAGCCCCCACCACATGCGCGCCGTCCTCGAAATCATCCTGCTCATACTGGACYTGTACGTCTAYATCCTGATCGGMTCGGCCATCCTGTCCTGGCTGATCGCRTTCAACGTCGTGAATACGCGCAATCAATTYGTGGCGGCGGTCGCCGAGTTTCTCTATCGCGTGACMGAGCCGCTGCTGCGGCCGATCCGGAACGTGTTGCCGAACCTCGGTGGGCTCGATATTTCGCCCATCATCCTGATCCTCATCATCTATCTGATCCAAAAACTCATCGTCTATAATGTAATGCCGCTCGTCATCGGATACTGATGGATCCTTGGCGCTATTCGACCCAGGGCATCAGCATTGCCTTGCGCGTGACGCCGCGCGGCGGCCGCGACGACATCGACGGGATCGAGACGCTGGCCAATGGCCGTTCCGTGGTGAAGGTCCGGGTCCGTGCCATTGCCGAGGGCGGCGAGGCTAACCGGGCGGTGACCGAGTTATTGGCCAAGGCGCTCGGCGTGCCCAAAGCCAGGGTGAAGTTGCTGTCGGGTGCGACCTCACGGCTGAAGCAGGTGGCGGTCGATGGCGATCCGCGGCAGCTTGGCGATGCCTTGAGGAAATTGACCGGGCCGAACCGAGACACAAAGGACTGACATGACTGCCCGCATCATCGACGGAAAAGCCATCGCTGCCGAGCTTCGCGCCCGCGTCGCCGCCGAGGTCGCTCGGGTCAAGCGCGACCACCAGCTGACGCCGGGCCTCGCCGTCGTGCTGGTCGGCCATGATCCCGCGAGCGAGGTCTATGTCCGCAGCAAGCACACCCAGACCCAGGCCGCCGGCATGGCCTCGTTCGAGCACAAGCTGCCAGAAGACGTGTCGCAGGCAGATCTGCTGGCGCTGATCGCGCGGCTCAACCGCGATCCGCTGGTGCATGGCATCCTGGTGCAATTGCCGCTGCCGAAATCGCTGCACACCGAGACCATCATCAACGCGATCGACCCGGCCAAGGACGTCGATGGCCTGCATCCGAACAATGCCGGCCGGCTCGCCGGCGGCCAGGCGGCGCTGTCGCCCTGCACGCCGCTCGGCTGCATCATCCTGACCAAGAGCGTGCATGCCTCGCTCGAGGGCATGAACGCGATCGTGATCGGCCGTTCCAACCTGGTTGGCCGTCCGCTGGTGCAATTGCTTCTGAACGAGAACGCGACGGTGACGATCGCGCATTCGCGCTCGCGCGATCTGCCAAAGCTCTGCGCCCAGGCCGATCTGGTCTATGCCGCGGTCGGCCGGCCCGAAATGGTGCGTGGCGACTGGCTGAAGCCCGGCGCGACGGTGATCGATGTCGGCATCAACCGCATTCCGGTGCCCGGCGGCAAGCCGAAGCTGGTCGGTGACGTCGCATTCCAGGAAGCGCTCGATGTCGCCGGTGCGATCACGCCGGTGCCGGGCGGCGTCGGCCAGATGACGGTGGCGTGCCTGCTGGTGAATACGCTGCGCGCCGCCTGCGCGATTGCCGGCCTGCCCGCGCCTGCGGTGTGAGATAGCGGGAAGTACGTCCGCCGTCATTGCGAGCGGAGCGAAGCAATCCATATCTCCGCCTGTGGAAGCATGGATTGCTTCGTCGCTACGCTCCTCGCAATGACGGAGCAGGTAACAGGACCTTGGTCCTCACTTCTTCTTCGCGCGCTCGATGCCTTCGAGGATCAGCTTGCGGGCTTCTTCGGCGTCGCCCCAGCGCAGCACCTTCACCCATTTGCCCTTCTCGAGATCCTTGTAGTGCTCGAAGAAGTGCTGAATCTGTTGCAGCGTGATGTCCGGCAGGTCGCTGTAATTGTGCACCTTGTCGTAGCGCTGGGTCAGCTTCGATGACGGCACCGCGATGATCTTCTCGTCGCCGCCAGCCTCGTCTTCCATCAGCAGCACGCCGACCACGCGCACGCTCATCACGGCGCCCGGCACGATCGCGCGGGTGTTGACGATCAGCACGTCGCAGGGATCGCCGTCGCCCGACAGCGTGTGCGGAATGAAGCCGTAATTGCCGGGATAGCGCATCGGCGTGTAGAGGAAGCGGTCCACCACGAGCGTGCCGGCTTCCTTGTCCATCTCGTACTTGATGGGCTCGCCGCCGACGGCAACCTCGATGATGACGTTGACGTCGTGGGGCGGGTTCTTTCCGATCGATATGGCGTCGATACGCATGGATTGCTCCGCGTGGTCTTTTGGAAGTTGAAAGCGATGTGATTTTGGTTTTGGCGCCAKCGGACGCGAAACRGCATGAAGCCCGGCCYTGAGRCCGGGCATGCCCYCGCGCGCAGCGCTRAGGYTGGTTTAGCCTTGCTGCAGCTGCGAGAGAAGCAGGATTTTCAGTTGGCCCAGGCGAAAGCGACCTTGTCGAGCGACTTCGGCCCGAACCGCTCCGAGGAGCGTGCCACCATCCGGCCGCCCAGCGCGCGGTAGAACTCGGTCGCCGGCTCGTTGTCCGACAGCGCCCAGATCACCATGGTCTTGAGGCCACTCTGCATCAGGTCGCGGCGGGCCGCGGCGAACAGCCGCCGGCCGAAGCCGAGGCCCTGGAATTCCGGGCGCAAATACAGCTCGTAGATCTCGCCTTCGAAGTGCAGGCTGCGGGCGCGGTTGCGGCCGTAATTGGCGTAGCCCGCGATCCTGTCGCCGAACACCAGCACGCTGACGCGGCTGCCCTTGCGGATCGCGCTGTCCCACCACTGCGGGCCGCGGCGGTTGATCAGCTTTTCGAGTTCGGCGCCGGGAATGATGCCCTGGTACGCCGAGCGCCAGGCTTCGTCATGGGTAGACGCCACCGAGGCTGCGTCTGCAGCTTTGGCCGGCCGGACCTCGATTAGCGTTGTGCTCATGCATGTAATCAAAGCAAGTCAGAGGGCCGCCTTCAAGGTCCATCGTTAATTATCGGTTAACCTGTGGATTTTTTGCATCAGTGCCATGAAAACTTGTACCGAAAGAGGACACTGGCCCGGCTCAAGCGGCTGGCCGCCGATCCGGTGCTGTGTACAGCGTGGATCGCGTGCGCTCTGTGACAAGGCCACCGCTCGAAAAATGCCCTCCGCGTCTGATTCGCCGGCGGAATTTCGCCCGCCAATCCGGCTCCGGCGGCGCTGCTTCGATTTCGTCATGTCTGTACGACCGCGGTGGATTTTCGCGCGCACCCCATCTATGGCGGTACTGGTGCGCGCCGAAGCTGGCCTGATGACGAGCGGATCGCGATGACGCTCTACTTCCTGATCAAATACCTGCATGTGCTCGGCGCCATCGTGATCCTCGGCACCGGGACCGGCATCGCCTTCTTCATGCTGGCGGCGCATCGCACAGGCGATGCCGCGTTCATCGCGCGCACCGCGGCGACCGTCGTGATCGCGGACATGATCTTCACGCTCAGCGCCGTATTGCTGCAACCGGTCAGCGGCGGGCTGCTGATGATGCTGTCGGCAACAGGCCTGACCGAACGCTGGCTGCTGGTGTCGCTGGCGCTCTACGCGCTGGCCGGCGCCTTCTGGGTTCCCGTCATCTTCATGCAGATGGAGATGCGCGGCCTCGCGCAGGCGGCCGTCGACAAAGGCCTTCCGCTGCCGCCGCGCTACCATGCGCTGTTTCGTCGCTGGTTCCTGTTCGGGATTCCCGGCTTCGGCTCGGTGATGATCATCCTGTGGCTGATGATCGCGAAGCCCTTTTGAAGCATGATCCGGTACCCATGAGTGACAAAGCATCACACAACATCCTCGTGCTCGGCGCGTCGGGCCTGATCGGCCGTTACCTCACCGACGATCTGAGGGCGCGCGGCTTTCACGTGATCGGGATCGCGCGGCATTTCGCGCCGGCCCAGAAGATCAGCCCGGCCGATCTCGAACTGCCACTGATGGCGATGGCTGCCGCCGATCTGACGCAGCTTCTGCGCACGCATGAGATCGATGTCGTCGTCAACTGCCTTGGCGTGCTGCAGGATGGCCCGGGCAGCGACACGGGCGCGGTGCATCGCGACTTCGTCGCGCGGCTGCTCCAGGCGATCAGCGACAGCCACCGCGCCGTCCGTCTGGTGCACATCTCGATTCCCGGTACTGCCGATGAGGATCGCACCGCCTTCAGCACCACCAAGCGCGAAGCCGAACGGCTGATCGCGGCATCGGGGATCGCCCATGCGATCCTCCGCCCGGGCTTTGTCATCGCGCCTTCGGCCTATGGCGGCAGCGCCATGCTGCGCGCGCTGGCGGCGCTGCCGGTCGAGTTGCCGGCCGCCGAGGCCGCGACGCCGTTCCAGCCGGTCGCGGTCGAGGACATCGCCGCGACCATCGCCTGGCTCGCGGCGCGCGAGATCGCCGACGAGCGCGTGCGCTCGGTGACATGGGACCTGATGCAGCCGCAGCCGATCTCGCTCGGCGGCGTCATCGCGCAGTTTCGCTGGGCGTTTGGCACGTCAAAGCAGTTTCGTATCGCATCGCCGTCGTTCCTGATCGATCTCGGCGCCCGTCTCGGCGATCTCACGAGCCGGCTCGGCTGGATGCCGCCGATGCGCTCCAATGCGATCGCCGAGCTGCGCCGCGGCGTCAGCGGCGATCCCGCGGCCTGGATGGCAGCGACCGGCATCGTGCCGACAACGATCGCGCAAGTGGTCGGCAGCCGACCCGCGACCATCCAGGACAAATGGTTCGCGCGGCTGTTCCTGATCAAGGCGCTGATCTTCGCGAGCCTCGTGCTGTTCTGGGTTGCTTCCGGCTTCATCGCGCTGGTCATCTCCTATGATGCCGCCGCCGGCATCCTGAGCGCGCATCATTTCCCGCCGGCGTTGGTCGGACCGGTGACGGTCGTGACCAGCCTGATGGACATGAGCATCGGCGTGCTGATCGCGATCCGCCGTACCGCTGCGTTCGGCCTGATCGCGGGCATCGTCGCTTCGCTCGGCTACATGGCGGGATCGGCGATCCTGACGCCCGACCTCTGGATCGAGCCGCTCGGCGCGTTGGTGAAGACCGGGCCGGCGATCGTGCTGATGCTGGTGGCGCTACTGATGCTGGACAATCGATGAAGAGCTGGCCCGACGACGACGTGATCCTCTACGACGGCGTCTGCATCTTCTGCTCGCGCTGGGTCCGCTTCGTCATCGCCCGCGACACGGCCCGCCGCTTCCGCTTCACGCCGATCCAGTCCGACTACGGTACGCGGCTGGCGAGGACCTTCGGTATCGATCCCGATGATCCCGACACCAACGCCGTGGTCCATGACGGCATCGCCTGGATGAAATCGGACGCGGCGCTGACGGTGCTGAGCCATCTCCCCGGCTGGCGCTGGACCCGTGCGCTGTTCGCGGTGCCAAAACCGCTGCGCGACGCCGTCTACAGCCTCGTCGCCCGCAATCGCTATCGGATCTTCGGGAAGTATGAGACGTGCTTCGTGCTGGATGCGGATATGCGGGCGAGGGTGTTGGAGTAGAGGAGCCTGGCCTAGCAGAGCCAGTTCAGGTTACACTTCGCTGAAATAGGCAGATAGCTCGCCAAGTTGAATGGCAAAAGCAGTTTTCACAACAAAAGTAGTGCCGGGCTACAAAGATCTTCCAGAGTCCCGCTATCACTTTCCGCGAACGTACCTCAATCAAGTGAGGCAAGCGGTTGGCGATCACATCGTTTACTATGAACCTAGACGTTCGAGCATCGATCTCTCGAGCTTTGGGGGGCGACAGTCCTACTTCGGCGTCGCGCGAGTAACGGGGGTCATTGAAGATCAGCAGCTCCCAGGCCACTTTTACGCGCTCATCGATGATTATCTTGATTTCGATCAACCGGTACCGTTCTCACAGGGTGAAGCCTATTACGAGAGCGCCCTAAGAAAGGCGGATGGGTCAACGAATAAAGGGGCATTCGGGCGAGCAGTACGCATTATCCCCGATACTGAATTTGATCTCATCCTGAAGGCTGGCTTTGCGCCAGTGCTGACCGAGAGCCCGGCGCTTCAACAAGATGCGGCCGTGGGATGGTCCGAGCCAACGACACCCTACGAGCGGCCGATCGTAGAAATGACTGTTTCCCGACCGTTCCGAGAGCGTTCATTTATGCACAACGTCCGTGCGGCCTATGCGAACCGGTGTGCAATGACCGGCCTTCGGTTGATCAATGGCGGAGGACGCCCAGAGGTCCAGGCGGCGCACATACAGCCAGTTGCGTCAAAGGGGCCGGACTCGGTTCGAAACGGAATTGCGCTTTCCGGAACGGTTCATTGGATGTTTGACCGAGGATTGATTTCGATCGGAGACGACTACAAGATATTGGTCGCCGAGAATCACGTTCCGGAGGATGCTGTGCGTCTTCTCAATCAGAGCGGAACGATTCATCTACCAAACAACGGTGCATTCCATCCCAATGCCCAATATTTGAAATTTCATCGAGACAGAGTGTTTAAGGGCTAAGAATTGGTGCTGCTACTTGCGGCGCATTGCACCCACCACTTCCCTCGCCGCCCGTTCCCCCGAATCCCGCGCGCCATGCGCGGTCGAGAAGAAATGTGGCGACGTGGCTTCTCCCGCGAAGAACAGCCGGCCGTCGACCGGGGCTGCCAGCATGGCGCGCTTGCCGGCATGGCCGGGCAGGGCGTGCGAGTAGGAGCCGCGGGCGAACGGGTCGTGGGCCCAGCGCGATTCGCTGAGCGGTTTCAGCTTGCGGCGGAAGTCGTTGCCGAGGAAGGAGACGATCTCGTCGATGCTGTGCGCGGCGATGGCGCCGTCGCCGGCGTCCTCGAGCGCTTGCGCAAAACGGCCGCCGAAGAAGCCTTCGATGCAGGGCTGGCCGAACGGACGGATGTGGTAGGTGCCCATCTCGGTGCGCATGGTGGCGCCGCGCAGATTGCCTTCCTTCGGTAGCGCCTCGGGTTCGGCGAGCGCCAGGGTCACCTTGTCGGCGAGGCCGAGCGGCAGGCCGCGCGCGGCATCGAGCTTGTCAGGTAACGCGGGCGAGAAGCGGATCGCCTCGATGGCGATCAGATTGGTTGGCACGGTGACGATCACCTTGTCTGCCTCCAGCGTGCCGCGCGAGGTCTCGATCCGGATGCGCTTGCCGGAATGATCGATCAGGGGGACCTCGCAGTTCAGCGCGACGGGGACCTGCTCGCCGTATGCTGCGACCAGCGCGCCATAGCCGCGCCGCACCCGCCAGTTGACGTTGCTGTCCTCATAGGCGTCGAAGTCGAGGATCGAGAGCTGGTCGAGCTCGCAGCCATTCACATAGGTCGAGATCGCATCGATCATCGGGTTCCAGCGGTTGCCGGGCTCGAGATAGCGATCGGCCGAGGCGTCCTTGCCGCTGCGTGCAGCCTCTGCGATGCGTTCGTAGAACTCGTCCATCGCCCGCATGAACGCATCACGGTCGGCCTGCGGGAATGCCTTGCCGTAGGCGCGCTCGCGCCACGGCGGCAGGTCCTTGTTGACGTCGAAGTCGAGTTGCCTGGCAATGCCGACAAAGCTGTTCTGGTCGGCTGAGTGTAGCCAGCCGCAACCGACGTCGAACACCACGTCGGGTGCGGCCTGGATCGTATGCGCGCGGCCGCCGAGGCGGTCGCGGGCTTCCAGAACGATGCTCGAGAGGCCGGTGCCCTTGAGCGCATGCGCGGCGCCGAGGCCGGCGGCGCCGGCGCCGATGATGGCGACATCGATGCTGGAAGGAAATGAGCTCATGTCCCGGCTCTAGCACGTCCGCCGCCGGGCCTGAAGCTGCCGCGTGCATGACTGTCATCGCCCGCGAAAGCGGGCGATCCAGTATTCCGGAGACGGCTGTGATTGAGCCGATGGGGCGCGGCGTACCGGGTGCCCCGGTCGCCGGGGCACGGCAGATTAGCTTACGCTACCGCTTCCTTGGCCTTTTCGGCGCGCTTGCGGTCGTTCGGATCGAGATGCTTCTTGCGCAGCCGGATCGACTTCGGCGTCACCTCGACGAGCTCGTCGTCCTCGATATAGGCGAGCGCCTTTTCGAGCGTCATCCGGATCGGCGGGGTCAGGCGCACCGCTTCGTCCTTCGAGGTGGTGCGGATGTTGGTGAGCTGCTTGCCCTTGAGCACGTTGATCTCGAGGTCATTGTCGCGGGTGTGCTCGCCGACGATCATGCCCTGATAGACCTTCCAGCCGGGCTCGATCATCATCGGGCCGCGATCTTCCAGCTTGAACATCGCGTATGCGACCGCTTCGCCCTGGTCGTTGGAGATCAGCACGCCGTTGCGGCGGCCCTGGATCTCGCCCTTGTAGGCGGCATAGCCGTGGAAGATGCGGTTCATGATCGCGGTGCCGCGGGTGTCGGTGAGCAGTTCGCCCTGGTAGCCGATCAGGCCGCGGGTCGGCGCGTAGAACACCAGCCGCAGGCGGTTGCCGCCGGACGGGCGCATCTCGATCATCTCGGCCTTGCGCTCGCTCATCTTCTGCACGACGACGCCGGAGTGCTCCTCGTCGACGTCGATCACGACCTCCTCGATCGGCTCCTGCCAAACGCCGGCTTCGTCCTTTTGCAGCACGACGCGCGGGCGCGACACCGAGAGCTCAAAACCCTCGCGGCGCATGGTCTCGATCAGGATCGCGAGCTGCAATTCGCCGCGACCCGACACTTCCATCGAGTCCTTGTCGGCGGCTTCGACGACGCGCAGCGCGACGTTGCCTTCGGCCTCGCGCAGCAGACGGTCGCGGATCATGCGGCTCGTCACCTTGTCGCCTTCGGTGCCGGCGAGCGGCGAATTGTTGACGATAAAGGACATCGACACCGTCGGCGGGTCGATCGGCTGCGCCTGCAACGGGGTGTCGACGGACGGATCGCAGAACGTATCGGCGACCGTGCCCTTGGTCAGGCCGGCAATCGCGACGATGTCGCCGGCTTCGGCTTCGTCGAGCGGCGTGCGCTCGATGCCGCGGAACGCGAGGATCTTGCTGATGCGGCCCTGCTCGATCAGCTTGCCGTCGGCGCCCAGCACCTTGACGGCCTGGTTGGGCTTGATGCTGCCCGAGGAGATGCGGCCGGTGATGATGCGGCCGAGGAAGTTGTTGGCCTCGAGGATGGTGCCGATCATCCGGAACGGACCTTGCTCGACCTGCGGCGGCGCGACGTGGCGCACGATCAGGTCGAACAGCGGCTGCATGCCGGCTTCCTTCGGTCCATCCGGGCTATCCGCCATCCAGCCCTGCTTGGCCGACCCGTAAAGGATCGGGAAGTCGAGCTGTTCTTCGCTGGCGTCGAGCGCCGCGAACAGGTCGAACACCTCGTTGATGACTTCGGTCGGCCGTGCGTCGGGACGGTCGACCTTGTTGATGACGACGATCGGCTTCAGTCCGACCTTGAGTGCCTTGGAGACCACGAATTTGGTCTGCGGCAACGGGCCTTCGGCGGCGTCGACCAGCACCAGCGCGCCGTCCACCATGTTGAGGATGCGCTCGACCTCACCGCCGAAATCGGCGTGGCCGGGGGTGTCGACGATGTTGATGCGGATGTCTTTCCACTGCACCGAGGCGGCTTTCGCCAGAATGGTGATGCCGCGCTCACGCTCCAGATCGTTGGAGTCCATGGCGCGCTCCGCAACCTTCTGGTTTTCGCGGAAGGTGCCGGATTGCTGTAGCAGGCGGTCGACGAGGGTGGTCTTGCCGTGGTCGACGTGGGCGATGATGGCGACGTTGCGAAGGTTCATGGCTCTTCTTCTGGTCGTGCAATGGTCAGATGCGCGATCTCGCCGAACCGATTTGGCCGGCCGCTCGCTCACGTGGCCCGATCGGGGCCCGGATCACGCTCATACCCAAGAAATTTGACGGGGACGCATCACCCCAAAAAGGAAGCCCGGTCAGCGGACCGGGCACCTCGTGCGTTGCGGCGCAATATAGTCAGAAAACGTCAAAAAACAACGGTTTGTTGGTGGTTTGGAGCACGATTTCGGGCCGGATCGGCGGGTTTTTGCCGGGCTCCGGAGGGATTCGGCCGGTTCCGGGAGTTCCGGCGTCCGCTTCCTAGTTCGCCGGGTTGTCCTCGCTGGGATAGACCCCGCGCAACACCTCCTCGAAATGGTCCTTGACCGCCTCGTTGCACAGGCAGGAGCGCAGACGCAGCTTGTCCGGATCTCGGATCACGATCGCGCCGCGGCGGGTCTCCAGCACGCCCTCTGCCTTGAAGTTCTGAATCACCCGGCTGGTGTAGCTGCGGCCGACACCGAGCAGGGTCGAGAGCTGTTCATGGGTGAGCGGCACCACGCCGTTGCCATTGGTGCGCTCCATCGCCGAGATCATCCACTTCGCGGCGCGCTGCTCGATCGAGTGGATCGCGTTGCAGGCGGTCGACTGGAAGATCTGCGCCAGCATGCAGTCGGCATAGCGCGCGAAGATGTTGCGCACCGAGATCGACTTCAGCTTGGCGGCATCGAGCTTGCTGAGCGGCAGCCGCATGAATGGTCCGCCGAACTTGACGGTGATGCGGGTATAGGCCGGCAGGAATCCCTGGCTGACGATGCCGCCGACCGCGCCCTCGCGGCCGACCAGGATGGTCTCGACATCGCGCCCGTCCTCGTTGGCCACCATGAAGGAGGCGAGGCTCGGTCCGCATGGAAAATGCACGATCTGGACATCGTCGCCGGGGCTGTAGAGCAGCTCGCCGGCCTCGGCCTCGACCATTGCGAGATGCGACGATACCAGCTCGTAATCGGCGGCATTCAGCCGGCGCAGCAGATTGTTGAACGGCCGGTCATTCGTCCCGGCCAACTCGGTTCGTTTGGCAATCATTGGAAAATCCTGAAATCCCAACGCTCACCGTACCGAAAAAGTTCCCGATCTTATGTTCACTAGTGCACAGACGGCGCGGCCACGGATGTGAAAGTTTCATCGCGGGAACAGCCGGCGTGCTTTGGGCGCCGGTCGCGGGCCATCCGGCCGGACCTGATCCGGTCTCTCATCCATCATCGAAGAAATGGACGCCGAGCCATGGAATCCGCCCCCAATGCCGGGATCCCCGGCGACGTTCTCGTGGTCGAGGACGATCCGATCATCTCGCTCTATTTCGAGGACACCATCCTCGGCTTCGGCGCGCGGACGGTGCGCACCGCGGCGAACGTCGCCCGCGCGCTCGAACTGATCGCCGAGCGGGCGCCGGATTTCGCGCTGCTCGACGTCGGGCTCGTCAGGGGCGAGAAGACGTTCGTGATCGCCGAGCACCTGAACGCGATGAAGGTGCCCTTCGCATTCGTCACCGGCTATGGTGCCGAGATCCGGCTGCCGGCATCGCTCGCCGACAAGCCTCGGCTGACCAAGCCGTGTTCGAGCGAGACGCTCGAGGCGGTGCTGCGGCGCCCATTCGATTGAATTCGCCCCGGCGATCAGGGCGAGTTCGCGCGACCCGATTACACCGGCTTCGGATCAAGCGTGATCGCCCACAGTTCGGCGTCGACGCGATCGCGCAGGCTGACCGTCATCTGGCCGCTCTTGCCGTCGATCCTGACGTGGCCGAAGAACTGCATGCCGGCCGACGGCGGCAGGTTCTGGTTGGCATCGCCCGGCGCCTTGACGAACTTCACCTCGGGACCAAACGTGTTGTCGAGCTCGTTCGGGCCGAACGTGCCGGCATGCAGCGGGCCGGAGACGAATTCCCAGAACGGGTCGAACTCCTGGAACTGGGCCTTGTTCGGGTTGTAGTAATGCGCCGCCGCATAGTGCACGTCGGCGGTCAGCCACACCGTGTTGACGATATTGGCGGTCTTGATGAAGCGCAGGATGTCGGCGATCTCGAGCTCGCGGCCGCGCGGCGGGCCGTCGCCCTGCGCGAAGGCTTCCGAGCCCTTCTTGTTGGTGGCATCGTCATAGACGATCAGCGACAGCGGCATGTCGGAGGCGATCACCTTCCAGGTCGCGCGCGAGTTGAGCAGCGCGCGTTTCAGCCAGGCCATCTGGTCGGGTCCGATGAAGTAGGCGTCGGGGCCGTAGGTCTCCTGTAGGTTCGGACCGTTGGGGCCGCGATAGCTGCGTTCGTCGAGCATGAACACGTCGAGATGCGGGCCGTAGCTCAGCGTGCGATAGACGCGGCCGGGCTCGACGATGCTTTCGCGCATCGGATACATCTCGTGGAACGCCTTGGCCGCGCGCGCGGCAAGCACCGTGATGTCGCGCTCCTTGTAGGCCGCCGGCAGCTGCTTCGACAGCGACCAGTTGTTGGTCACCTCGTGATCGTCCCACTGCACGAAGATCGGCACCTCGGCATTGAAGGCGCGCAGGTTGGAGTCGAGGAAATTGTATTTGTGCGCGGCGCGGTACTCGTCGAGCGTCTCGGCGACCTTGGCCTTCTCGGGGATCGTGATGTTCTTCCAGATCTTGCCGTCGGGGAGCTTCACCTCGGCCGGGATCACGCCGTCGGCATAGATGGTGTCGCCGGAATGCAGCAGGAAATCCGGATTGTGCTTCTTCATCGCCGCGAAGGTGATCATGCCGCCGTCGTCGGGATTGATGCCCCAGCCCTGGCCGGCGACGTCGCCGCCCCACACGAAGGAGACGTCGCGGCGGTCGCTCGGCGCGGTGCGGAAGCGGCCGACCACGGACTCACCCGCAATGTCGATATGCGCGAGGTCGCGGAAGCGGACGCGATAGAAGATGTCCTGGCCGGAGGGCAGGTTCTCCAGCAGCATCTTTGCGGTGAAGTCGCTCTCCGGCAGCGCCGTGATCGGCGGCAGCGCGCGGGCGTCCTTGAACGATTCCGTAGTCGCGACCTCGACCATCATCTGCGACGGCCGGTCCGCGCGTGCCCACACCACGCCACCATCGACGCCGACATCGCCGGACTGCACGCCATGGGTGATCACGGGGCGGTCGGCGGCGCGCGACAGATACGGCATCGCGATCACGCCGACGCCGGCGGCCGCCGTGGTGGAGAGAAAGCGGCGGCGGGTGAGGTTTCGCGAGATCCGGATCGTCATGGGGAGCCTCCTCAGGTCGCAGCGACAATGCGCCGCGGACCCGCAAAGACGTAGGAAAATTCCATGACGGTGAGATTACAGGGGCTGAGGGTACGGGGACGTCAGCGATAGTGCGCGCATTTCGTAAGGTGAGCACAGAAGTCAGGCTCCCTGCCCCCCTTGCGGGGGAGGGTGGGGAGAGGGGTAAGCCCCGGGCGAGGTGCTCACGGAGAGCGGTGTTCGCACAACGCGGTCGTTTTGTTTTCGAGCTTGGTTCTGAGAGAGCACATCGTGTGGCACCCCTCTCCCTAACCCTCCGCCGCAAGGGGGAGGGAACCCTGCCGCCGCGGACTCCCTCACCAGTTTTCGGCAGACGAGCCGAAAAAAACGAAGGAAGTTGTACGCAAGTGGCAGAGGCGAAGGAACGCTCGGCGAGAGATTGTTGCGAGCGGGCCGTTACGCCGTACCCGCCGCGCGAAACTGCGTCGCGGCGCGTTGCAGATTCTGCGGCATGCTCAGCAGCAACGCCTTGCGGTCGGCGACGGCGTTGTGGAACTGCTCGAGCGCGATGTTGAACGCGGTCAGCGTGCCTTCCTCGATGGCGCCATGCTCGAAGCAGTCGAGCGTATGGCGCAGGATGTCGTCGGCTTCCGCCTGCATCTGGTCGAGTTCCTCGGTCGAATCGCTTTGCCGCGCGGCCTTCAGCATCTCGAGCAGGCGTTCGCGCTGCGAGGTGTTGGTGTTGCGTTCGTCCTGCTTGAGATAGCCGGCGAACCACGCGCCGGCCGAGCCCATCGCCGAGAACGCCATCAGGCTCCACCAGATGTAGTCGCTGTAGCGGTCGAGGAAGGTCTTCTCTTCGCCGTCGACGAAGGCGGCCGCGCCCGGATGCACCGGAATGGTGGCGTCCTTGTCGGTGTCGGGCGTCTCGATCTTGGCGGCAAGCGGGAAGTCGTTCTTGAGCGATTGCCGGATCGCAAACAATTGCCGCGTGAATGCCGCGACGGTCGCGTCCGACAGGCCTTTTCGCGCGACAATGTGATGGGAGAAGCTGATGGTCTTCACCTCATCCTCGGGCCGATCGGCGGAGCCGAGCGAACCCGCCGGAATTTCCGCGGCCTCATAGGCCGGATGGTTCTGCGCGATCGCCTCGGAGGCGTCGATCGGAAGGAAGGTCGGCTCGCCGTCCTTGGCCGATGCGGTGATCGCATCGATCGTGACCTTGCTGTTGGCCGGGCCGACCGCGAGATAGGCATCGGCCTTCAGGTTCTTGATGGCGTCGACCGCCTCATTGGCCGGGAATTGCACGATCTCGACCTTCATCGGATCGACGCCGTATTGGGTCAGGATCAGCCTCAGCAGATTGACATTGGCCGGGGTGCGGCCGACGACGCCGATCTTGCGGCCGGCAAGTTGTGCGATCTTGGTGATCTTCGTGGCCTTGCGGCCCTTGCCCTTCGTGGCCGGCGGAACCCACATCACCACGACATTCTTGCGCAGCACCGCGACCGCTTGCGCATTTTTCGGCACGTCGAGGTCGCCGCGGATGATGGCGAGATCGGCCTTGCCGTCGGCCAGCGTCTGCGCGCTGGCGCTGGCACCCTCGGTCTGCACCGGGCGCAGTTTGACCTGGGTATGCTGCTGGTTGTTGAAGGCCTGCGCCAGCGCCTGCACCACCCGGAGATCGTCGCTGTTGGCCGGCCCGACCGCGATTTTCAGCGTCACCGGACGGACCGCGAAATAATAGCCCGCGGTTATCGCGCCGACGATGGCCAGCGCGCCTGCGATCAAGACGAACATCAGCCGCTGCTTTGCCGAACGCAGCGGCTTGGGCGATATGCTGGCGGAGCCGTCGGTCATCGATCTTGGGTCATCGATCTCGCAAACAATCGTCTGGGCTCAATCTCGCAAAACTACCAATGCGCACACATCCTGTATTTGTAGCAAATTCCTGCACCGACAGATGTTACATCTCCGTCATGGTTACCAGCGGCGATAGGACGCTATTTCGGCCTTAATTTCGGCATGGATCCCACCCCTCGGGCCGGTTGTTAGGTTAAGATCGGCGCCAAACAGGAGACGAGCCCATGGTCGAACGGCTATCAGCGGAAGCGAGGAAGGCCGCCCTCTGGGAACTGGCCGGCTGGTCGGAGCTCGCCGGACGCGAAGCGATCGCAAAGACCTTCGTGTTCAAGGACTTCAACGAGGCATTCGGCTTCATGGCGCGCGCCGCGCTGGTCGCCGAGAAGAACGACCATCATCCGGAATGGAAGAACGTCTACAAGACGGTCGAGGTCGTGCTGGCGACCCACGATGTCGGCGGGGTGACCAAGCGCGATATCGACCTCGCCAAGGCCATGAACGCGATCGCAAGGCAGCTTGGGGTCAGCTGAGCCGGCTGCGCACAACCTTGCAGCGGCCATTCGACATCCCCAGATTCGTTAGCGTTCGCCGCCGGATCACCGCGCGGCGTCAGGGAACCGTGCGATGGCAACGACCGAACACAGCGTGGGATTTGAGCCTGCCGACCGGCTGGCGCAGGACCGCGAGAGCGTGCGCCGCCGCTTCTGGGTCAAGTTCATGAAGGTGGTCGCGCGCGTGCCTTTCGCCGAGGATCTGCTGGCCGCGTATTATTGCGCGTTCGACCGGCAGACGCCGCGCCACGTCCAGGCAGCGCTGCTCGGCGCGATCGCCTATTTCATCCTGCCGTTCGATTTCATTCCGGACGTGCTGCCGGTGCTCGGCTTCACCGATGATGCCGCGGTGCTGGCCACCGCGATCCGCATGGTGGCAAGCCACATCACGCCGGAGCACCGCGAAGCCGCGCGCGCCGCGTTGAAGCGCGGCGTGCCTGAAAACGCGGAATAAGTCGTAGCCCGGATTTCGCTACGCTCCATCCGGGCTACACGATCCCCGCTCAGCTACCCGGATGCAGGATGACCTTGCCCATCGCCTTGCGGCCGGCGAGCACCTTCAGCGCTTCTGATGTCTGCGACAGCGGGAAGGTGCGATCGACATGCGAGGAGATCTTGCCCTCGGCGGTCCACTGCACGAGCTTCTCGAGGTTCTTGCGGTTCTTCTCCGGGTTTTGCCTTGCCCAGGCGCCCCAGAACACGCCGCGGATGTCGCAGCCCTTGAGCAGCGCGAGGTTGAGCGGGATCTTCGGAATCTCGCCGGCGGCAAAGCCGATCACCAGGAAGCGGCCTTCCCACGCGGTCGAGCGCAGCGCGGCCTCGGCATAGGCGCCGCCGACCGGATCGAACACGATGTCGGCGCCCTTGCCGTTCGTCAGCTTGCGCAGGCCCTCTTTCAGATCTTCCTTGGCGTAGTTCAGCGTCAGCTCGGCGCCGTGCTGCTTGGCGAAGGCGAGCTTCTCGTCCGACGACGCGCAGGCGATCACCTTCAGGCCCATCAGCTTGCCGAGTTCGCACGCGGCAAGTCCGGTGCCGCCGGCGGCACCGAGCACCGCAAGCGTTTCGCCCGGCTTCGGGCTGGCGCGATCTTCCAGCGCATGCAGCGCGGTGCCGTAGATGATGATGATCCCTGCGGCGCGATCGTAATCGAGATTGTCGGGAATCTTCACGATCGTATTCGCCGGCAGCGCAATCTTGTCGCGCGCGCCGTTGTGGCCGCATGAGGCAACGACACGGTCGCCGACCTTCAGATCGGTGACGCCGGCGCCGACGCTCTCGATCACGCCGGCGACTTCGGCGGCCGGCGAGAACGGGAACGGCGGCTTGATCTGATACTTGCCCTGGATCATCAGGATGTCGAAGAAGTTCAGCGCCGCCGCCTTGATCGCGATCACGGCTTCGCCGGGACCAGCCACCGGATCGGGCACATCAGTCAGCACGAGATCGTCGGGTTGACAGTATTGCGAGCAGAGGATGGCTTTCATGGACACACCTGAGTTTCGGACGCAGAAAGAGCTGCAGGATCTTGAACTACAAGCTTCATGCCGGATTTGCGGCGGAGCGACAATACAAAGCGGAGGGATCAAACTATGTTTGAAAAAGGCCTGCTAGCGAAAAAGCGCATCCTGATCACCGGCGGCGGCTCCGGCCTCGGCGCGGCGATGGGCGGGCGCTTCGCCGAACTCGGCGCTGAACTGATCATCTGCGGGCGGCGCGAGACGCTGCTCGAGGAAACCGCCGGCAAATTCCGCAACGAGTTCGGTGCCAAGGTTTCGATCGCGCGCTGCGATATCCGCGACGGCGCCGCGGTCGAAGCGATGATGGATCAAGTCTGGCAGGACGGGCCGATCGACGTGCTCGTCAACAATGCTGCCGCAACCTTTATTGCGCAGAGCGAACATCTGTCATTCCGGGCGGCGGACGCGATCCTGGCGCCGACGCTGCATGGCACGATGTACTGCACGCTCGCCGCCGGCCGCCGCTGGATCGAGGGCAAGCACAAGGGCGTGGTGCTCTCGATCCTGTCGACCTCGACCATCACCGGCCGTGCCTTCACGGTGCCATCGTCGATGGCCAAGACCGCGGTGCTGGCGATGACCAAGAGCCTTGCCGTGGAGTGGGGCCCGAAGGGCATCCGCACCGTGGCGATCGCGCCGGGCGCGTTCCCGACAGCGGGGGCCACCGGGCAGTTGCGCCCCGAAGGGCGCGGCGAGAGCTGGGCGCATCGCAATCCGCTCGGCCGCGCCGGCGAGCATTCCGAGCTTGCCAATCTCGCGAGCTTCCTGATCTCCGATCAGGCCGGCTACATCAATGGTGAGATGGTGGTGCAGGACGGCGGCTCGCATCTGCGCAGTTCAGGTGCCGAGGACCTGCTGCAATGGACCGACGCGCAATGGGAGAGCCAGCGCGCGGCGCGCGCCAAGAGCTGATCACCGACAACAAGCACCAAGGTGCGACCACGCGCGTGCGGCTTTTGGCTGACGCGCGTCCGGGCCCGACTGCCTTCCCAAAAAAGCGTTTCCCGGTTATCCATCCGAGCCGGCGGAGGGGGAATCGCCGGGCCATCTTGCAGTCACAATGATGGGGGAACCAGTTGGCCGTGCGGCAGATTCTGACATCACTGGCGGCTTGTGTCCTGTGCGGGATCATCTCCCTTGCACCGATGCAGGCTGCACCCAAGAAAGATACGGCCAAGGAAGCGGCCAAGCCGGCGCCGTCGGCCGCCGCGGCTGCGGCCGGTGGCGCGGAGCCGACGCTGATCGGACAGTTCGGAACCTGGGGTGCGTACACCGCCTCGCCGAACGGCAAGAAGGTGTGCTTTGCGCTCGCCAAGCCGTCGTCGTCGAAGACCAACCCACCGAATCGGCCCCGCGATCCGGCCTATGCCTTCATCTCCACCCGTCCGGCGGAGAAGGTCGTCAACGAAGTCTCGATCATGATCGGCTACACCGTGAAGCCGGGCTCGGAATCGACGCTCCAGGTTGGCGGCGGAACCTATGCGATGTACACGCAGGGCGACGGCCTCTGGATCAAGAATGCGGCCGAGGAGGAGCGGATGGTGGAAGCCATGCGCAAATCGGCCGATCTGACCGTAAAAGCCGTCTCGGCGAAGGGTACCGAGACGATCGACAGCTTCTCGCTGAAGGGCCTGGCGCAGGCGCTCGACCGGCTGGGGCAGGACTGCCGGCGGTAGGACACGAAGACCCGCCTGAGTGACGTCAAATCGAGGTATTTGGAGGCTTTCCAGCACCGGCTGGAAGGCCTATTTGAGGTTTCATGACCGATACAGTGACCACGACAGCCGTGCCTGGCGCCAATGCGCTGGTCGAAAAGGTTCCGCTCGAGACCTATGTGCCGCCGGCCAAGCCGTCGCTGATCGGTCTGTCGCGCGCCGAGATATCGGATCGCCTGGCCGAGATCGGCGTGCAGGCGTCGCAGCGCAAGATGCGCACCCAGCAGCTCTGGAACTGGATGTATTTCCGCGGCGCCAAGAGTTTTGCCGAGATGACCAACGTCTCGAAGGACATGCGCGCCGAACTCGAGAAGCATTTTACCGTCGACCGTCCGGAGGTGGTCGCCGAGCAGATCTCCAATGACGGCACCCGCAAATGGCTGCTGCGGCTGCCGAGCGGCGACAAGGTCGAGCGCGCGCACGAGGTCGAGTGCGTCTACATCCCCGAGACCGATCGCGGCACGCTGTGCGTTTCCTCGCAGGTCGGCTGCACGCTGAACTGCTCGTTCTGCCACACCGGCACGCAGCGGCTGGTGCGCAACCTCACTGCCGGCGAGATCGTCGGCCAGGTCATGGTGGCGCGCGACCGGCTCAACGACTGGGCCGATCGCGAGGACGGCAGCCGCCGCGTCACCAACATCGTGATGATGGGGATGGGCGAGCCGCTCTACAATTTCGACGCGGTGCGCGATGCGCTGCTGATCGTGGGCGACAATGAAGGCATCGGCATTTCGCGCCGCCGCATCACGTTGTCGACCTCGGGCGTGGTGCCGAACATCAAGCGCACCGGCGAGGAGATCGGCGTGATGCTCGCGATCTCGCTGCATGCGGTGCGCGACGAATTGCGCAACGAGCTGGTGCCGCTGAACCGCAAATATCCGATCAAGGAGCTGTTGCAGGCTTGCCGCGACTATCCCGGCGCCTCGAACGCGCGCCGCATCACCTTCGAATATGTGATGCTCAAGGGCGTCAACGATTCGCTCGATGACGCCAAGCTGCTGGTGAAGCTGCTCAAGGGCATTCCGGCCAAGATCAACCTGATCCCGTTCAATCCGTGGCCGGGCACCGCCTATGAGTGCTCCGACTGGGAGCAGATCGAGAAATTCTCCGAATACATCTTCAACGCCGGCTATTCCTCGCCGGTGCGCACGCCGCGCGGCCGCGACATTCTCGCCGCCTGCGGCCAGCTCAAGTCGGAGACCGAAAAGCTCTCCGCCCGCGAGCGCCAGGCGCTGCGCGCGATGGCGATGACGGATTGAGTGTTGTGAGCGGCAGCGCTCTCCACAACGTCATTGCGAGCGAAGCGAAGCAATCCATGTCCGAGCTTGCTGAGCCATGGATTGCTTCGTCGCTATCGCTCCTCGCAATGACGGGAGACCGGTAGCATGGCCCTGATCGGCCGTCTGTTCGTCGTCGCGTTCGGCTTCCTGCTGGCCTGCTTCGTGGCTGGACTCATCGTGGTGGTCGCGGTGCTGTATCCCGAGATCAGCGATTTCGGCGGCGAGATCGACCAGAGCGCGATCAATATCGTGCTTGGCTTCGGCTTCATTTTCATTTCCGGCTTTGCGCTGTTGCCGGCGCTGATCGTGGTGCTGATCACAGAGGCGTTCTACATCAGGAGCGTGCTGGCCTATGCGATCGGTGGCGCGATCGTCGGCGCCGCCTGCTATCTAGGCCTGGTTCCGTTCGATCCCGACATGATGCAATTCCACGGCATCGTGCGCCGGCACATGGAGATCATGACCGGCGCCGGCATCGTCGCGGGTTTGGTGTACTGGCTGATCGCCGGCCGCACCGCCGGTGCCTGGCGCGAGCCGCGGCGCCCGTTACCGCCGCCCCCGCCATTGCCGTCGCAATCGCCGCAGCCGTGATGCTTCCCATGCCCTCCCGCCTCGGCTAAACCGCGCGCCATGAACCGGACCGGACTTTTCATTGCGCTGGCGCTCGCGCTCGTCGTCGGCATCCTGTTCGGGATCTATCCCGAACTCGACCTGAAGCTGGCGGCGCTGTTCTACGATGCCGCGCAGAACACCTTCCCCGTCAAGCTCGACGCGGTGGCGCAGTTCGCGCGCGACGCGGCGATGTGGATCGCCTGGGCGTTGGTGCTGCCGGCGATCGTGACCATCGTCTGGAAATTCATCCGGCCCGACCGGCCGATGCTGATGTCGGGCCGCGCCGCGGTGTTCCTGCTCGCCACGATGCTGCTCTCGGCCGGCGTGCTCACCAACTTCACCTTCAAGAATTACTGGGGCCGGCCGCGGCCGGTGTTCGTGACGCAGTTCGGCGGCGATTTGCAATTCATGCCGTGGTGGGACCCGCGTGGCGGCTGCCCGCGCAACTGCTCGTTCTTCTCGGGCGAGGGCGCCACCGCGTTCTGGACCTATGCGCCGGCGGCGCTGACGCCCCCGGCCTGGCGGCCGCTGGCCTTTGCCGGGGCCACCGTGTTCGGTGTCGTCACCAGCGGGCTTCGGATGGCGTTTGGCGGGCATTTCTTCACCGATGTGGCGATCGCCGGCCTGGTGTCCTTCCTGGTGGTCTGGCTGCTCTATGCGCTGATCTACCGCTGGGCCTCGACCCGCGTCACCGACGAGCAGGTCGATGCGGCGCTCACTCGGCTCGCGATGCCCGGCTACCGCTGGATGCAGCGCTGGCGCCGCGGCCAGGCCGAGCCGGCCAAGCCGGAAGCCTGATTAAAGGCGTGCCCCGCCTTCCGAAATTTGATATTCGGCCTCGTCAACCCTCATCGCTTGCGACCGATTGGACCGTCCCATGAGCACGATTCTGAAAAGCCTGCCCACCGGCGAAAAAGTCGGCATCGCATTCTCGGGCGGCCTCGACACCTCGGCGGCGCTGCTCTGGATGAAGCTGAAGGGCGCCAAAGTATTCGCCTACACCGCCAATCTCGGCCAGCCCGACGAGGCCGACTATGACGCGATCCCGCGCAAGGCGATGGATTTCGGCGCCGAAAAGGCCCGCCTGGTCGATTGTCGCATGCAACTCGTCCATGAGGGCGTCGCGGCGATCCAGTCCGGCGCGTTCCACATCTCGACCGGCGGCATCACCTATTTCAACACCACGCCGCTCGGCCGCGCGGTGACCGGCACGATGCTGGTCGCGGCGATGCAGGAAGATGGCGTCAACATCTGGGGCGACGGCTCGACCTTCAAGGGCAACGACATCGAGCGCTTCTATCGCTACGGCCTGCTCACCAATCCATCGTTGCGGATCTACAAGCCGTGGCTCGACCAGCAGTTCATCGACGAGCTCGGCGGCCGCGCCGAGATGTCGGCGTTCATGACCGCGCAGGGCTTCGCCTACAAGATGAGCGCGGAGAAGGCCTACTCGACCGACAGCAACCTGCTCGGCGCCACCCATGAAGCCAAGGATCTCGAAAGCCTGTCGAGCGGCATCACCATCGTCAACCCGATCATGGGCGTGCCGTTCTGGCGCGCCGATTGCGACGTCAAGGCGGAGCAGGTTACGGTTCGCTTCGAGGAGGGCCAGCCGGTCGCGCTGAACGGCAAGAGCTTCGCCGACCCGGTCGCGCTGTTCCTGGAAGCCAACGCGATCGGTGGTCGCCACGGTCTCGGCATGAGCGACCAGATCGAGAACCGGATCATCGAGGCCAAGAGCCGCGGCATCTACGAGGCGCCCGGCATGGCGCTGCTGCACATCGCCTATGAGCGGCTGGTCACCGGCATCCACAACGAGGATACGATCGAGCAGTACCGCATCAACGGCATGCGGCTCGGCCGCCTGCTCTATCAGGGCCGCTGGTTCGACTCGCAGGCCCTGATGCTGCGCGAGACCGCGCAGCGCTGGGTCGCGAGCGCCGTCACCGGCGAGGTGACGCTGGAGCTGCGCCGTGGCAACGACTACTCGATATCAAACACCGAGAGCCCGAACCTGACCTACGCGCCGGAGCGGCTCAGCATGGAGAAGGTCGAGGACGCCGCCTTCTCGCCGGCCGACCGCATCGGCCAGCTCACGATGCGCAACCTCGACATCGCCGACACCCGCGCCAAGCTCGGCCTCTACAACAAGACCGGATTGATTTCGAGCGGCGAAGGCGCGCAGATTTTCCAGCTCAAAAACGACAAGGATTGAGCTGGGTTAGTCGCGCCGCACACTTGCTGTCGTCCCGGCGAAGGCCGGGACCTATAACCACGACCGTCAATTGTTGCGTAACGTTGGGGCCACAGCTCGCCTTAGCGACAACTCCCTGTGGTTATGGGTCCCTGCTTTCGCAGGGACGACGTGGGGAGAGAGCTGGACTTACTTCACCCTGAGCGCATCCAGCAGCGAGCCGAACGCGCGCGCGTATTCTGTGCCGGTCTTGCCGATATCGGGCCCCGCTGACACCGCGACCGCCGCTTCCGTCACCGCACCCAGCAACAGCCGCGCCAGGGGCTCGATCGGCTGCTGCGCGATCACACCGGCATCCATCGCGGCCGCCAGCGCGAGTGGAAACTTGCCGCCGAAATGCTTGGCGTCGATCTCGCGCCAGCGCTCCCAGCCGAGTACGGCCGGGCCGTCGCGCAAGATGATCTGACCGGTCGGGCCCTTCGCGCATGCCGCGAAATAGCCCTGCGTGCCGGCCGCCATCGCCGCCAGCGGATCGTTCTCGGCGCGCGAGATGCGGTCGAGATCGGCGACCAGATCGATCGACACCTGTTCGAACACCGCCTCGAACACCGCCTCTTTCGTCGCGAAGTGATGATAAACCGCGCCTTTTGCAACCCGCGCGCCGCTCGCGATGTCGTCCATCGTCGCGGCCGCAAAGCCGCGCTCGCCAAAGATGCGGCGCGCCGCCTTGACGATCGCGGCTCTGGTCTTCTCGCGCCGTTCGGCCTGGGTTGCCATCACCCATCTCTAACCCAGGTTCCGCAGCAGCGCCAGTTGACTTACAGACTATCAGTCGGTAAATACCGACCACCAGTCGGTAAATGGAGATGGCAGATGCCCTCACTCAAAACGCTGCAAGCCTTCGCTGACACGGTCGAGGCCAACGACCATGTCGGCGCGATCAGGAACTTCTACTCGACCGATGCCCGCACCCAGGAGAATGACGGCGAATGGCGCGCCGGCCGCGAGGCGCTGGCGGCGCGCGAGGCGGCCGTGCTCGCGGCAGTCTCCGGCGTCAAGACCACCCGGCTCGGGCCGCTGCTGCTCGACGGCGACCATTCGGCGATCTGCTGGCGGTTCGAATTCACCGGCAAGGACGGCAAGGTCCGCAGCATGGAGGAGGTCGCCTGGCAAACCTGGCGCGGCGAGGAGCTGGTCGAGGAGCGCTTCTTCTACGATCCGCAGCAGATGGCGCGCTGACCGGCCGCCGGCCGTTGCGGCAATACGTCCCGGCGCCGCCTCATTGCGGCGTCATCCCCCGGCACTAGCCTCCGCCCCCGCGCGCAGCATGCGCAAGGGCGGAGCATCGAACATGATCAAGTCTATCACCGGCGTGGCCGTCACGCTCTTGTTGTCGGCCGTGCCGGCGCTTGCCCAGACCATCTATCCGATCGATCGGGCCGATATCCTCGCGGGCGCGAAATTCGACTTCAAGGTCGAGCTGCCCGGCATGGTCGATCAGGCCAGGCTGAAGGTGACGCTGAACGGAGCGGACTACACCGCGGTGTTCGGCCAAAGCGGCACCTTCACCGCGCGCGAGGCCGGCAAGGAGCAATCGGCACTGATACTGCGCGATGTCTCGCTCGCCACGCCCGGCCCGGTCACCGTCGAGGTCAGCGACGGCACCCAGACCCGCACCGTGACGTGGACCGTCTACGACACTGGCGCGCGCAAGGCGAAGAACGTGATCCTGTTCATCGGCGACGGGATGTCGCCGGCGCATCGCGTCGCCGCACGGCTGCTGTCCAAGGGGATCGCCGAAGGCAAGAGCCGCGGCAAGCTCGCGATCGACGACATGCCGCATATGGCGCTGGTCGCGACCGCAGGCTCGGATTCGATCATCACTGACTCCGCAAATGCCGCGAGCGCCTACGCCACCGGCCACAAGGCCGCGGTCAATGCGCTCGGCGTGTATGCCGATCGGACGCCCGATCCGCTCGACGATCCCAGGGTCGAGACCATTGCGCGCCTTGCCAAACGCCAGGCCGGCCTCGCCGTCGGCATCGTCACCAACACCGAGGTCGAGGATGCGACGCCGGCGGCGATGGTCGCGCATACCCGCCGCCGCGCTGCCTATGACGCGATCGTCGCGCAGTATTTCGACGCCAGGCCCGACGTGCTGATGGGCGGCGGCTCCGCGAACTTCCTGCCGCAATCCGCGGCCGGATCGAAGCGCAAGGACGAGGTCGATTATCTCGCGCGCTTCCGCGCCGCCGGCTATCCGATTGCGACCACCGCAGGCGAGCTCAACACGCTGGCCGAGAAGCCGGAGACGCGGCGGTTGCTCGGCCTGTTCGCCACCGGCAACATGGACGGCGTGCTCGACCGCAAGTTCCTCAAGGGCGGCGGTGTCAGGAAATTCCCCGAGCAGCCCGACCTGACCGAGCAGGTCAAAGCTGCGCTCGATATTCTTGCGAGGCACGAGTCCGGCTTCTTCCTGATGGTCGAGTCCGGCCTGATCGACAAATACGCTCATCTGCTCGACATGGAGCGCGCAGTCTACGACACCATCATGCTCGACAATGCGGTGCGGCTGGCGAAGGACTGGGCGAAAGCGCGCGGCGACGACACGCTGATCCTGGTCGTGGCCGACCATAACCATCCGAACAGCCTGGTCGGCACCATCAATGACGACATGACCGCGACGCCCAACGTGCCGCTGCGCGAGCGCGTCGGCGTCTACGAGAAGGCCGGCTTCCCGAACTACCCGGCGCCCGATGCCGAGGGCTATCCGTCACGCGTCGATGTCTCCAGGCGGCTTGCGATCTTCTCGGCCAGCCTGCCGGATCACTACGAGACGTTGCGTCCCAAGCTCGACGATCCGAACGAGCCGACCGTGAAGGGCGATCAGGCCGACACCTTCAAGGCCAACGACAAGTACAAGGACGTTCCCGGCGTCGCGCTGCGCTTCGGCAATCTGCCGGCGATGATCGGCGCCAGCGTGCATTCCGGCGAGGACGTCATCCTCACCGCGACCGGGCCGGGCAGCGAGCGGGTCCACGGCTCGATGGACAATACCGAGGTGTTTCGCGTGATGGTCGAGGCGCTGGGACTGGGTCTGGGGAAGTGACCTTGCCGTCATTGCGAGCGAAGCGAAGCAATCCATCGCACCGCAAGCGGAGAAGTGGCTGTCTCTTATACACATCTAGATGTGTATAAGAGACAGTGGTAAGCTTGGCCTGCTGGCGTGTGCTGCAAGCCCCCATCAAAAAATGGCCGGGATCGCTCCCGGCCATTTTCGTTTCGTGATGTCTCGCCGGCTCAGCGCGGCGCGGCGGAGGCGGTGCCGCCGTTGAGCAGCGGTGTGATGCGGCGGACGGTGACGCGCCGGTTGATGCGGCTCGGTCCGTCGGTCTGCTCCTTCAGATATTGCGAGCCGTAACCCTGCGAGGTCAGGTTCTCGGCCGGCACGCCGAACTGCTGCGTCAGCAGCTCGGCGGCGGATTGCGCACGACGATCGGACAGCGACAGATTGTCGGTGTCGTTGCCGGTCGCGTCCGTATGGCCTTCGATCAGGAATACCTCGCGCGGATTGCGCTGGATGGCCCGGTTGAGGCCGTCGGCGATCACTTGCAGCCTCGCCGCCTGATCCGGCGGGATGGTCCACGATCCGGAGTCGAAGTTGATCGTGTTGAGGTCGATGCTCGGCATCTGCATGCGGACATTGGGGCTGTAGCGGATCTCTTCAAGCGAGTAGCGCCGATCGATCCGCTGCACCGGCGGAGCCTCCATGGTCTCGTAGATCACGTCCGGCGACGCGTCCTGAGCGTCGACGATGTAGCGATCATAGGGAATGTTGACCACCGGCGGCGGGACGTCGACATAGAATCCGCCGACCGCCCGCGGATCGCGATAGCTGTTGTCGATGATGACGAGCTCGCGCCCGCCGGGATCCCTACGGATCCGGCGCAGCATCTGGCCGTCGGCACCGACCACCGTGATGATCTGGCTGCCGTCGGGACGGACCACGATGGTGCGGGTTTCGCCGCCGATCGTCTCGGTGCGGATGTCACGCGCGCCGTAGCGGAAGCGATAGACGTCGTCGCCGCGCACATAGGCTTGGCCGCTCGGGTCGCGGATGATGACGCGGTCCGGCTCGGTGTAGATGGTGCGGCCGTCTTCGACCACTTCCTGCCGCTGGCCGCGCAGGTCGGCGATGCTGCCGCCGATGATGGCGCCAGCCACCACGCCGACACCGACCGCGGCACCGATGGCGAGCGGCTTGATGTTGTCATGGCGCGGCGGCGGCGGCAGCGGCGCAGTCACTGCTGGCGCGGTCCGGAAGGCAGGCGCGACCGTCGGCGGGGCGTATTGCGCACGGCCGGGCGGCGGCGTTGCGGCTGCGGAGCCGGGGACGACCGTCGGAGCCGGGGCCCCGCCCATCGCGGCGGCCGCTGCCGGAGGCACGCCGGGCGCCGTGGCCGGGCGTCCCGCCTGAGCCGGAGCCGGAGCGGGTGTCGCGCCAGGTGCGCCCATTGCGGCGCCCGGGGTCGCAGGCGTTCCGGGCGGTGTCGCCGGACGTCCCTGCTGACCGGGGGCAGGCGGAGTCGGTGTCGCAGCGGGTGCGGCCGGCGTAGTTGCGGCCGGTGGCGCACCAGGCCGGGCTCCTGCTGCGGGAGGCGTCGTTGCCGAAGGTGGGGGCGTTGTGGGAGTGGTCGCTGCGGGCGGCGTGCCCGGCGGTTCCTTGGCTCCACCCGGACGTTCGCCGCCCGGGCGCCCGCCACCGGGACGCTCGCCACCGGGACGTTCGCCGCGTTGACGCTCGGCGGGCGCTGGTGCCGTGGCTCCCGGCGTTGCAGGTGCGGCCGGCGTCGGCGTCGCAGCCGCGGGCGGCGTGCCGGGGCGCGCGGCCGGAGCGACGGCACCCGGTGCAGCTCCCGGTACCGGCGTCGGCGGGGTGTGCGCGGGCGCTGCGGCGGGCGGCGGCGGGGTCGGCGTGGGGTGTGCGGGAGCTGCGGCCGGCGGTGGCGTCACAGGCTTGGCTGCGGGTGGCTCGGGCCGCGCGGGCGCCGCGGCCGGCGGCGGTGCTGCGGGGCGTGCTGCGGGCGGTTCGGGCCGTGCCGGAGCTGCCGGCGGCGTCGGATGCGCGGGGGCAGCCGCGGGCGGCGGAGGCGGAGCGGGGCGCGCTGGCGCGGCCGCGGGCGGAGCCGGCGGCGTCGGGTGCGGAGGAGCTGCCGCAGGCGGCGGGGGCGGTGGGGTCGGACGCGCTGGCGCTGCGGCCGGCGGCGGAGCGGGATGCGCGGGTGGCGCGGCGGCGGGTGGTGGCGCCTGCGGGTGCGGCGCGGCTGCTGGCGGTGCCGGATGTGCGGGTGCGCCCGGCGCGGGGCGTTCCGGCCGCGGCTTCGGCTTTCCGTCAGGTCCGGTTTCTTCCTTTGGCTGCGCTTGTGCGACGACCAGCGGCGAGGTTTGTGCGTGCGACGCTGAAGTGGCGAACTGCATCACCGTCAGCGCAGTCGTGGCAAGCAGCACGAGACGAAGCTTTGTCATGGTCTTTGGAGTCCCCGGCGGAAAAGTCTGGGCAGGAAGGAAACAGAGAGCCGAACAATTCGGCAGCACGATGAATTGCCAGCCGTTGGGCCGGATTGTGGCGAGCGCCGAATCATCGGCCAAGTTTATTTCGACATTGTAACGGGTTGCATGCGCGTCTGTTCACGACGCATTCAGAAGAAACGCTTGGACACACTTGCAATCGACGAGGAACTGCGGCGCGCCGGTGTCTCGCCGGGTGGCGGGTCGATCTGTCGCAGGCGGCGGGCGGGGTGCCGCGGCCGGTCCGCGCAGCGATGATTCGTCGGGGGTCTTGCCGGGCAATTCGTCCGGCCGCGGCGGCTCGCCGGGTTCGCGCACCGGCGGCGGAATTTCCGGCTGCGGGTTGCCCGGCGGAACCCCCGGGGGTGGCTCGCTCGGCGTGCCCGGTGTGGCCGGCGGAATCTCCGGAGGCTCGATCGGCATTGTATCGAGCCCTTGCGTCGCGTCGTGCACGTTGATCGCTCCGTTGGGATGCGAAGCGACAACGGACCGCGTGCTGGGGCGTTCCTCAACCGGGCGTGTGACAGACCGCCTCGATATTGTGCCCGTCGGGATCGAGCACGAATGCGCCGTAATAATTGGGGTGATAATGCGCGCGGATCCCGGGCGCGCCATTGTCGCGGCCGCCGGCCGCCATCGCCGCCGCGTAGAAGGCATCGACGGTGGCGCGGTCCTTGGCGATGATGGCGATATGTACCGGCTTGTYCATCGCGCCTTCGCCGCCGATCCAGAAGTCCGGCTTGCCGTTGGCGCCGAAGCCCGCCGCGGGCGCGTGCCCGGTCACCTCGGCCGGCACTTCCATGATCAGGCTGTAGTCGAGCGGCGCCAGCGCCGTCTGGTAGAACGCCTTCGCGCGTTGATAGTCGGAGACCGAAAAGCCGATATGGTCGATCATCGCGTGGCTCCCTTGTCGTGAGGCATTTGCATCCCCGATCTCGATTCGCCTCTGCCTTGGAGAGGTCGCTTTGCATCCGAGAGCAAAGCAGGTCGCAATCTGTTCTTTCGGCAGCTACCGTTACCTGCGGCTGCACCTCATTCCAACCGTCCGCTTTGACGCATGGCGCGCGCGGTTCACTCACTCCGCCGGCGCCTGGTCCCGCCGCAGCCGGCGCGAGCGCGCGGCCTTGTGCAGCACGCGCGAAAGCTGTTCGGCCGAGTAGGGCTTCTGTAGCAACTCGAAGCCGCCGCTGCCTTGTTGCGACAGCACCTGGCTGTAGCCGGAGGCGAGCACGATTGGCAGGTCGAGCCGCTGCCGGCGGATCTCCTCCGCGAGCTCGATGCCGCTCATGCCGGGCATCACGACGTCGGTGAACACGAGGTCGAACCGGCCTGAGTCAATGGCAAGCTCCTCCAGCGCGTGGGTGGCGTTCTCCACCAGCACGCAGGTGCAGCCGAGCTGGGTCAGCGTGTCGGCGGCGAACTTTCCGACCTCGGCATTGTCCTCGACGATCAAGACCGATGCGTTGGTCCCATCGACCGGCAGCGCATCGTCGGCGAGCGGCGACGGTGTGTCGTGGTCGCCGACGACGCGCGGCAGATAGAGCGTGAAGGTCGTGCCCTTGCCGACTTCGCTGGTGACATCCACCTCGCCGCCGGACTGCTTGGCGAAGCCGAACACCTGCGACAGGCCGAGGCCGGTGCCCTGGCCGACCTCCTTGGTGGTGTAGAACGGCTCGAAGATCCGGCCGAACAGCTCCTGCGGAATTCCGACGCCGGTGTCGGTCACCGTAACCGCGACATGGCCGTGCGCGCTCGGCGCGCCGGCCACGTTGGCCGGCAGGCTGCTCACCGGGCGGACCGCGATCGTGAGCCGGCCGACGCCATCCATGGCGTCGCGCGCATTCACTGCCATGTTGATCACGGCGGTCTCGAACTGGCCCGCATCGGCGTTGACCAGGCAGATCTCGTCGGGCACCTGCGCTGCGATCTCGATCCGCGAGCCGATCAGCGTGGCAATCATCTCGCACAGGGTCCGGACGTTCTGGCAGGCGTCGAACACTTCGGGCTTGAGGGCCTGCCGTCGCGCGAACGCGAGCAGCTGGTTGGTGAGCTTGGCGGCACGGTTCACGGTGTTGGAGATCGCGTCGATGTAGCGCTGCCGCCGCGGCTCCGGCAGGTCGGGCCGCCGCAACATGTCGACCGACGCGCGGATCACGGTGAGCAGATTGTTGAAATCGTGCGCGACGCCGCCGGTGAGTTGCCCGAGCGCTTCCAGCCGCTGGCCATGCCGCAGTGCATCCTCGGCCTCGATCCGCCGGTTGGCCTCCTCCTCCAGGCGCTCGGTTCGCTGGTAGGCGAGCGCCAGCAGGCCAAACAGCAGGGCTGTGGCCGGAATGCCGAAGATCAAATGCTGGGCCATGGTCGTGATCCAGCGCGCCCGGATCGCCGAGGTTTCGAGGCCCGCGGTGACATAGAGCGGGTATTCGGGCAGCCGCTCGTAGCGCATGCGCCGTTCGATGCCGTCGACGGGGGAGCGGATCGTCATGGTGCCGGCCTGCGGATTGGCGGCCATTTGTTGTCCGAGCGGCCCGCTCGGCTCGAACCTGGCCTGGTGGTCGACGACCGGGAAGTGCGCCAGCACCGCGCCGTCGGTCCGGATCAGCGCCAGGAAGCTGCCGGGCTCACGGCCGATCCGGGCGTAGAAATTCTCGAAATATTCGGGAAGCACCGAGGCCTGGATCACGCCGGCAAAGCTGCCATCCTCGTTGCTGCGGCGCCGGCCGACGCTGAAGAATCGCGCGCCCTGATAGGGCAGCCGCGGCGTCAGCACCTCGCCGATGAAGGTGCCGATGTTGCCCTGGGCATGGATCCGGAAATAGTCCCGGTCCGAGAAATCGACGTCGGGGGCCGGCTCGACCAGGCTGTTGACGAGCGCCCGGCCGTTGGCATCGAACACCCAGAGCGACTTCACCTGGGGAAGCGCCTCCGCGACCTGGCGCAGCCGGTCGTGCAGGTTCTTCTCGTGCGCGACGATCTCGGCATCGCTCATGCCGCGGACGACCTCGGTGACCTCGGACAGGCTGCGGTCGATGGTCTCGAACACCTTGAGCGCGTGCTCATGGGTGACATCGAGCGTCCGCTGGATCTCCTGGTCGGCGGCCTCGCTGTTCGAGATCCGCGACATCGCAGATGCGAAGCCGAACAGCGCCAGCGGAAGGGCCAGCGAGGCGGCCATCATCCATTGCAGCAGTCTCAGCGAATTGCGTTGTGCGGGTTGCACGGGCGCTCCGGCTCCTTGCGGACCTTAACGCAAACCGTTGCGCTGGAGAAACCCAAACCCGGCCTCCGGAGGGCGCCGCGGGCGTACGGTTGCCGTCGCCGCGTCCGGCCGGGCCGCGCACACAGGCCGTCCGCCGCGATCACGCCCCCGTTAACAAGACAGCTTCAGTCAAGCGGAAAATCGGCCGGGATGCCGATCGCAGGTGCTGTTTTTAGGAGTTCTAAAACCTCTCACGGGCAAATGCTTGACCCTGTGACTACCTGCTGAAAAACAGGCCGGATGACAGGCGATCCAAACACCACCCAGGACAGTTTTCGGGACATCCGGCTCGGACATGCGGATCGCGGTTTTGTCGGCAAGATCGTCAGGCTCGATGCGCTCGTGACGGGCTCATCGCTCTCCCCGCAGGAGCTGGAGCAGCGCCTCGTCGAGATGGGATTTGTGGAAGGCGCGCGCGTGGAGATCCTGCACGAGGGGACGATCCGGAGGGACCCGATCGCGGTGCGCGTCGACAGCATCACGATCGCGCTGCGCCGGAGTGAAGCCATGGCCGTGATCGTCGAATGACAACTGCATCCTTGCGTCTGGCGCTGGTCGGTGCGCCGAACACCGGCAAGACGTCGCTGTTCAACCGGTTGACCGGCAGCACCCAGAAGGTCGCCAACTATCCCGGCGTCACGGTCGAGCGCAAATCCGGCGGCTTCGTCACGCCGGAGGGCCGCAGCGTGACCGTGCTCGATTTGCCCGGCACCTATTCGCTGCGCGGCCGCAGCCCGGACGAGGAGATCACCCGCGACATCGTGCTCGGCCGCTTCGAGGGCGAGGCGGTGCCCGATCTGATGCTGTGCGTCGCCGACGCCACCAACCTGCGGCTGACCTTGCGGCTGGTGCTCGAGCTGAAGCAGATCGGCCGGCCGATGATGCTGGTGCTCAACATGATCGACATCGCCAAGCGCCGCGGCGTCACGATCGATCTCGACCGGATGTCGCAGGAGCTGGGGCTGCCGATCGTCACCTCGGTCGCGGTCCGCAAGGGCGGTGTCGACGAGCTGCTGAAGCGGACCGACGAATTCCTGTCGAAGTCGCATGAAGCGGCGGCCAGCGAATGGACCGCGCCGACGATCGCCGATCTCAAGGCGGCGCAGCGCGAGGCGGATCGCATCATCGCCGCTGTCGTGACGCTGCCGGCCAAGCCCGACACGCTGACCAACCGGATCGATTCCGTCGTGCTGCATCCGGTCTGGGGTATCGTGATCCTGGCCGTGATCCTGTTCGTGATGTTCCAGGCGGTGTTCACCTGGGCGCAGCCGGCGATGGAATTGCTGTCGGACAGCTTCGCCGCGCTCGGGCAGTTGATCCACGACATCCTGCCCGCGAACTGGAGCCTGTTGCAGAGCTTCCTGCAGAACGGCGTGATTTCGGGCGTCGGCAGCGTCATCGTGTTCCTGCCGCAGATCATCATCATCTTCCTGTTCATCCTGCTGCTGGAAGATTTCGGCTACATGGCGCGCGCCGCGTTCCTGATGGACCGCATCATGGGCGGCGCCGGGCTGCATGGCCGCGCCTTCATTCCGCTGCTGTCGAGTTTCGCCTGCGCCATTCCCGGCATCATGGCGACGCGGGTGATCGACAATCCGCGCGATCGCCTGACCACGATCCTGATCGCGCCGCTGATGACCTGCTCGGCGCGGATTCCGGTCTACACGCTGATCATCTCCGCCTTCGTGCCGTCGACCACGCTGTGGGGCTTCGTCAATTTGCAGGGGCTCGTGATGTTCGGCCTCTATGCCGCAGGGATCACCAGCGCGCTGACGGTCTCGGCGATCGCAAAATTCTTCCTGTGGCGCGATCATGCGCCGGCGCCGTTCATGCTGGAATTGCCCGACTACAAGATGCCACGGCTGCGCAGCATCGCGATCGGCGTGTTCAACCGCGCCAAGATGTTCCTGTACCGAGCCGGCACCACGATTCTCTCGATGATGGTGCTGATCTGGTTCCTGGCCTCGTTCCCGCAGGCACCGGCCGGGGCCGAGGGGCCGGCGATCAACTACAGCTTCGCGGCGATGATCGGCCATGCGCTCGAGCCGCTGCTGCGGCCGATCGGCTTCAACTGGCAGATCGCGGTGGCGCTGATCCCGGGCATGGCGGCGCGCGAGGTCGCGGTCGCGGCGCTCGGCACCGTCTATTCGATCGAGGGCGGCAAGGAGGCGGCGGATGCGATCGGCCAGGTGCTGGCGCAGAAATGGACGCTCGCCACCGCGCTGTCGATGCTGGTCTGGTACATCTTCGCCCCGCAATGCGCCTCGACGCTCGCGGTGATCCGCCGCGAGACCGGCGGCGCGAAGTGGATGGTGGTGACGTTCCTCTACATGCTGGCGCTGGCCTATGCCGCGAGCTTCCTGACCTTCAACCTGGCGCAGGCGCTGGGGCTGCATTAGGCGGAGTGCTGCGTTCCGTCATACGGACCAGAGGTCGCAGCGGTTACAATGGGTCGAACGACGAAGTAGAGTTGATCCGGAGCGCATCACGCGCTTACCTGCGAGACCATGCAATGTCGACCTTCGGCCTGGAGCGGGTATTCTCGCCGCGGAGCATCGCGGTGGTCGGCGGCAGCCCGCGACCGTCATCGCTCGGCGCGGCGGTGCTGCGAAACATCAAGGCGAGCGGCTTCGGCGGCAAGGTTGGCGTCGTCAACCGGCAATATGCCGATGTCGATGGCGTGCCGACCGTTCCGGATCTGAAGTCGCTCCCGTTCACGCCCGATCTCGTCGTCATCAGCGCGCCGGCGGCTGCCGTGCCGGAGATCGTGGCGGAGGCAGCCTTGGCCGGCGTCGCCGGTGCCGCGATCCTGTCGGCCGGTCTCGGCCACGGCGCGGGCTCGCTTGCGGACATCGCCGGGCAGACGGCGCGGCGCCACGGCATGCGTCTGATCGGGCCGAATTGCCTCGGCGTCATGGTGCCGCGTGCGAAGCTCAATGCGAGCTTCGCCTCGCATCAGCCGTCCGATGGACATGTCGCACTGATCTCGCAGTCCGGCGCGGTCGCATCGGCGATGATCGAATGGGCGGCGGAGCGGAGGCTCGGCTTCTCCGGCATCGCCTCGATCGGCGATCAGCTCGACGTCGACGTCGCCGACCTGCTGGATCATTTCGCGCTCGACGACCATACCAGCGCGATCCTGATCTACCTCGAGGCGGTCAAGGATGCGCGCAAGTTCATGTCGGCGGCGCGCGCCGCGGCACGGTTGAAGCCGGTCATCATCGTCAAGTCGGGGCGGATGGCGCAGGGCGCGATCGCCGCTGCGACCCACACCGGCGCGCTGGCCGGCTCCGATGCGGTCTATGACGCCGCGTTCCGCCGCGCCGGCATGCTGCGCGTCTACGACCTGCGCCAATTGTTCGATTGTGCCGAGTTGCTCGGCCGCGGCTTCGTTCCGCGCGGCAACCGGCTGGCGATCCTGACCAATGGCGGCGGCCTCGGCATCCTCGCGACCGACCGGCTCGCCGAGCTGGGCGGCGTTCCCGCGACCTTGGCGACGGAGACGATCGAACGGCTCGACAAGATGCTGCCGCCGGGCTGGTCGTGCGCCAATCCGGTCGACATCGCCGGCGATGCCGATGCCGCGCGCTATGTGGTGGCGCTCAACGCGTTGCTCGATGACACCAACAGCGACGCGGTGCTGGTCGCGAATGTCGAGATGGCGGTGGCGCCGGCCGAGGGCATCGCCGAGGCGGTGGCGCAATGCGTCCGTGAGCGCAGGTCGAAGCGGAGCGCGGTTGCCGCACTGGTGCTCGCGGCGTGGGTCGGCGCCGACGAGCGCACCGGCGCGATCTTCGAGGCGGCGCGGATCCCGCATTTCCCGACCGAGGACGATGCGGTGCGCGCCTTCATGTATCTGGTGCGCTACCGCGAGGCCTCCACGGCACTCGCCGCGACCCCGCCCGGCGTTGCCTCGGTGTTCACCCCGGAGACGGCGGCGGCGCGGCACGTCGTCTTGAACGCGTTGTCGGAGGGACGGGCCTGGCTCGACCCGGCCGAGATCGTCGCCCTGTTCGAGGCCTATCGGATCCCGATCGTGACGACCATCGTCGCCGACGGAGCCGAGGACGCCGCGGAGAAGGCGGCGCCGTTCCTGGCCGAGGGACATGCCATCGTGGTCAGGGTGTTCTCGCGCGACATCCGACACGCCTCCGATGTCGGTGGCGTGATCCTCGATCTGCGCACCAGGGACAGCGTCGTCGAGGCGGCCAGGACGGTCATGGACCGCGCACGAAGCGCACGGCCCGATGCCATCCTGCAAGGCGTGACGATCCAGCCGATGATCGTGCGCCGCGCGGCGCGCGAATTGATCCTCGGCATCGCCGACGATCCGACCTTCGGCCCGGTGATCGTGTTCGGGCGCGGTGGTCCCGCGGTCGAGGTGATCAATGACAAGGCGCTGGCGTTGCCGCCGCTCGACATGAATCTCGCCCGTGAACTGGTCGGGCGCACCCGCGTCTCGCGGCTGCTCGGCGGCTATGGCGACGTGGCGGCGGTCCCGGCCGATGTGGTGCCGCTCACGCTGGTCAAGCTGGCGCAGATGGCGGCCGATATTCCCGAAGTCGCCGAGCTCGACATCAATCCGATGCTGGCGGATGAGAGCGGCGTGCTCGCGCTCGATGCGCGGGTGGCGATTCGCAAGCCCGCGCGACTGTTTGCGGGCCATACGAGGCTCGCGGTCAGGCCCTATCCGTCGCAATGGGAGGGCGAGCTCGCGTTACGCGACGGCTCGCGCGTCACGGTGCGTCCGATGCGGCCCGAGGACGAGCCGATGGTCGATGGCTTCTTCAAGCGCGTGAGCGCCGAGGACCTCAGGCTGCGCTTCTTCCACGCCATGAAGGAATTCTCGCATGCGTTCATCGCGCGGCTCACCCAGCTCGACTATGCGCGCGCGATGGCCTTTGTTGCGCTCGATCCGGCGACCGGCGAGATGATGGGAGCGGTGCGGCTGCATTCGGACTCGCTCTACGAGAACGCCGAATATGCGATCCTGTTGCAGTCCGATCTCAAAGGCAAAGGGCTCGGCTGGGCGCTGATGCAGCTCCTGATCCACTATGCGCAGTCGGAGGGATTGCAGCGGCTGTCAGGCCAGGTGCTGACCGAGAACACCACGATGATCGGAATGTGCCGCGATCTCGGCTTCACCGTCACGATGGATCCGGAGGATCACAGCATCGTCGACGTCGTCCTCGACCTCCGCAAGCCGGGGGTCGCTGCGGTCGGTGCCGATATCCTGATCCGGCCGGCGGCGGCTGGGCGCTGATATAAACGCCAGCCGCCGTTGCGTCGGATCAGATCTGGCGTTCGACCATCTTGAACTTGAGCTCGGCGATCGCTTCCGAGGGATTGAGGCCCTTCGGGCACGCCTTGGCGCAGTTCATAATGGTGTGGCAGCGATAGAGACGGAACGGGTCCTCGAGATTGTCGAGCCGCTCGCCGGTCGCTTCGTCGCGGGAGTCGGTGACCCAGCGCGTCGCCTGTAGCAGCGCGGCGGGGCCGAGGAAGCGTTCGCTGTTCCACCAGTAGCTCGGGCACGAGGTCGAGCAGCAGGCGCACAGGATGCACTCGTAGAGGCCGTCGAGCTTCTCGCGGTCCTCGTGGCTCTGCTTCCACTCCTTCTGCGGCGTCGGCGTCGTGGTCTTGAGCCACGGCTCGATCGAAGCGTACTGGGCGTAGAAATTGGTGAGGTCAGGAACCAGGTCCTTCACCACCGGCTGATGCGGCAGCGGATTGACCTTCACCGCGCCACCGGCGCCGACATCGTGCATCGACTTGGTGCAGGCCAGGGTGTTCTGGCCGTCGATGTTCATCGCGCAGGAGCCGCAAACGCCTTCGCGGCAGGAGCGGCGGAAGGTCAGCGTCGGGTCGATGTGGTTCTTGATCCAGATCAGACCGTCCAGCACCATCGGACCGCAATCGTGGGTGTCGACATAGTAGGTGTCGACGCTCGGATTCTTGCCGTCGTCCGGATTCCAGCGATACACACGAAATTCGCGGGTCTCGGTGGCGCCGGCCGGCTTCGGCCAGGTCTTGCCGCCGGAAATCCTCGAATTCTTCGGAAGTGCGAATTCAACCATGTCTGCTCGCCTTCGTTCTCAGTAGACCCGCGCCTTCGGCGGGATGTACTGCACGTCATTGGTCATCGTGTAGCTGTGCACCGGACGGTACTCGATCGCGGTCTTGCCGGCCGGATCGATCCAGGTCAGCGTGTGCTTCATCCAGTCCTTGTCGTTGCGGTCCGGGAAATCCTCCCGCGCATGCGCGCCGCGGCTTTCGGTGCGGTTGGCCGCCGAATCCATCGTCACGACCGCCTGCACGATCAGATTGTCGAATTCCAGCGTCTCGATCAGGTCGGAATTCCACACCAGCGAACGGTCCGTGACCGAGATGTCGCCGACGCCGCCATAGACCTTGTGGATCAGGTTCTGGCCTTCCTGCAAAATGTCGCCGGTGCGGAACACCGCGCAATTGTTCTGCATCACATGCTGCATGCTGTCGCGCAGCTTCGCGGTCGGCGTGCCGCCGGAGGCGTGGCGGAAGTGATCGAGCCGGCCGAGCGCAAGGTCGGACGAATCCTTCGGCAGCTCGGGCTGCTTGGCGTTCGCGGTCAGCTTGTCGGCGAGGCGCAGCGCCGCCGCGCGGCCGAACACCACGAGGTCGATCAGCGAATTGGAGCCGAGGCGGTTGGCGCCGTGGACAGAGACGCAGGCGGCTTCGCCGATCGCCATCAGGCCCGGCACCACTGAATTGTCGTCGCCGTTGCGCTTGGTCAGCACCTCGGCGTGATAGTTCGTGGCGATGCCGCCCATGTTGTAGTGCACCGTCGGCACGATCGGGATCGGCTCGCGGGTGACGTCGACATTGGCGAAGATCTTCGCCGATTCCGAGATGCCCGGCAGCCGCTCATGCAGCACCTTCGGATCGAGGTGATCGAGGTGCAGGAAGATGTGATCCTTCTTCTTGCCGACGCCGCGGCCTTCGCGGATCTCGATCGTCATCGCGCGCGAGACGACGTCGCGCGAGGCGAGGTCCTTGGCCGACGGCGCATAGCGCTCCATGAAGCGCTCGCCTTCGGAATTGACGAGATAGCCGCCTTCGCCGCGGGCGCCCTCGGTGACGAGGCAGCCCGAGCCGTAGATGCCGGTCGGGTGGAACTGGACGAACTCCATGTCCTGCAACGGCAGGCCGGCGCGCAGCACCATGCCGCCGCCATCGCCGGTGCAGGTGTGCGCCGAGGTGCAGGAGGCGTAGGCGCGGCCGTAGCCGCCGGTCGCCAGAATCGTGGTCTGGGCACGGAAGCGATGCAGCGTGCCGTCGTCGAGCTTGAGCGCGATCACGCCGCGGCAGACGCCTTGATCGTCCATGATCAGGTCGATGGCGAAGAACTCGATGAAGAACTCGGCCGCGTGGCGCAGCGACTGGCCGTACATCGTGTGCAGCATGGCGTGGCCGGTGCGGTCGGCGGCGGCGCAGGTGCGCTGCGCCTGGCCCTTGCCGTAATCCATGGTCATGCCGCCGAACGGGCGCTGATAGATCTTGCCGTCCTCGGTGCGCGAGAACGGCACGCCCCAATGCTCGAGCTCGTAGACCGCGTCGGGCGCGTTACGCACCATGTATTCGATCGCGTCCTGGTCGCCGAGCCAGTCCGACCCCTTCACGGTGTCGTACATGTGCCAGCGCCAGTCGTCCTGGTGCATGTTGCCGAGCGAGGCCGAGATGCCGCCCTGCGCCGCAACGGTGTGCGAGCGGGTCGGGAACACCTTGGWGATGCAGGCGGTGCGCAGGCCCGCTTCCGAGCAGCCGACCACGGCGCGCAGGCCCGCGCCGCCGGCGCCGACCACGACGACGTCGTAGGTGTGGTCCTGGATCGGATAGGCCTTGCCGTTGGTCGCCGGACCACTGCCGTTGGTGGTCTTGCCGTTAGCTTCTCCAGCCATGGGTTAAACTCCCGACGACAATTTGAGGATTGCGTAGATCGAGGCCATGGCGACCGCGACGCAGAAGAAGTTGTTCGCCATCACGCTGGCGATCTTCAGCTTCTCATTGTGGATGTAGTCTTCGATCACGACCTGCATGCCGATCTTCATGTGCCAGGTGCTGGCGATGATGAAGAGCAGCAGGATGATGGCGATCGGGATCGAGCCGAGGATTTGCGCCGCGCCGGCATGATTGCGGCCGATCAGCATGATCATCACGACGATGACCGGGACGATCAGCAGCGTCATCGCGACCGCGGTGAGGCGCTGACGCCAGAAATCCGAGGTGCCGGTATGCGCGGAGCCGAGGCCGCGGACGCGCTCCAGCGGCGTCCGCATTGAGGGGCGGCTGCTCATCGTCCACCTCCGACGGCGTAGGCAATGATCCAGACCAGCACGGTCAGCGAGATGCCGGCGACCAGCGCGCCCCAGGTCAGGGCTTCGCGCTCATTGGCCTTGAAGCCGTAGCCGAGGTCCCAGACGAAATGCCGGATGCCGCTGCACAGATGGTGCATCAGCGCCCATGTATAGCCGAACACGATCAGCTTGCCGATCGCGCTGCCGGTGAAGGCCTGGACGTTGGCGTAGGCGGTCGGGCCGGAAGCGGCTGCGATCAGCCACCAGGCGACCAGCAGGGTGCCGAAATAGAGGGCCACACCGGTGGCGCGATGGACGATGGACAGCGCCATCGTCAGGGTCCACCGGTAGGTCTGCAAATGGGGTGAAAGGGGTCGTTCGATCCTGGCGGTCATCGGCGGGCTTTATGTTGTGAGGGACCGCGGCCGGCCCATCGGGGAACGCGGTAGACGAATTCTATTTACGGAGTCGCACCTCGCCGCGCAACGGCCAAATAGCCTTCGGTCGAACCGAAGTTCATTGTTAGACTTGCCGAATTCTGGTTGATCCGCAGTGTGGTATACCAGATGCAAGGTTAGATGAACTAAGAAATGAATCAGTATTCCGGATTTGTTGAAGAGCCATCGGAAGGCGCAAGGACGCGGACCGGAAGCCGCCGGTTTTGCCCCATTGTTCCACCAGATAATCGACAAATGCCCTGATCTTAGGCGATCGGGCCGGCGACGGCCGAAGCAACGGATTCGCTGCCACTCGCATCGGTTCGCAGCTGGCCAAGACGCGCCGTACGTATGCACCCGCAATGCCTGGACTGCATCTGTCGAACCGAGCTGTTGATCATGCCGTCGCCATACCGCACCGCATCAATCCGTGCGCAGCGGCCATTCATCCAGAGCCGACCCGATATGCGGAATTTGCGATTCGCCTTGGTCCGTCGACAACGCGTCACGCGAGACGTTGCATGAGCACCTGCGCGATGGCGCCGATACTCCCGAATCCGAAAAGCGGCTATTGCTCGCGACGCGCAGTCGCGAAACGTCGCCGAAGCACCTGCTCCGGCAACACGCACCCCGATGCTGCACGAAGAAGATGATGGCCGGCCTCGATCCCAGCGAATTGCTCGAACTCGCACTGTTGCTGATTGCGGTCGGCGCGCTGTCCGGCTTTCTTGCCGGCCTGTTCGGCATTGGTGGTGGCGCGATCCTGGTGCCGGTGTTTTACGAATGCTTTCGCCTCGCCGGCGTCCCGCTCGAGGTGCGGATGCCGCTCTGCATCGGCACCTCGCTCGCCATCATCATCCCGACCTCGCTGAGTTCGTTCCGTGCCCATTATCGCCGCGGCGCGGTCGATATGGAGATCCTGAAGCGCTGGTGGCTGCCGATCGTGATCGGCGTCGCCGCCGGCAGCGTCACAGCGCGCTTCGCGCCGGAGCGATTGTTCAAGATCGTGTTCGTCCTGGTGGCCTGGTCGGCGGCTGCGCGGCTGCTGTTGGCGCGCGAGAGCTGGAAATTCGGCGACGACGTGCCGAAAGGTTTCTTGATGCGCGTCTATGGCTTCTTCGTCGGCCTGCTCTCGACGCTGATGGGAATCGGCGGCGGCCTGTTCGCCAATCTCCTGATGACCTTCTATGGCCGGCCGATCCATCAGGCGGTTGCGACCTCGTCCGCGCTCGCGGTGCTGATCTCGATCCCCGGCGCGCTGGGTTACGTCTATGCCGGCTGGCCCGCCGCGGCGCGCTTCCCTGACGTCGCCGCGCTGCAACTGCCGTTCGCGCTCGGCTACGTCTCGCTGATCGGCGCGCTGCTGGTGATGCCGACCACGCTCGTCACCGCGCCGCTCGGCGTGAAGGTCGCGCACGCGCTGTCGAAGCGGGCGCTGGAGGTGGCGTTCGGGGCCTATCTCTTTATCGTCGGCGGGCGCTTCGTGATAAGCCTCGTCGGCGGGCAGTAAGTAGGCGCCGCGCTTTTGCAGGACGTCATCCATGACCGACGCTCGCCCGCCTGCCCTTCCGACCGATATACCCGAGGACATCAATCGCTGGAATTGGGGCGCGTTTCTCCTCAACTGGATCTGGGGGGTCGGCAACAACACCTACATCGCGTTGCTCACCCTGGTTCCGCTGTTCGGCCTTGCGATGCTCTTCATCCTTGGTGCGAAGGGGAGTGCCTGGGCCTGGCGCAACGGGCGGTGGGACAGCGTCGAGCACTTCAAGCGCGTGCAACGCAAATGGGCGTTCTGGGGCGTCGTGATTTGGCTCGGCGTGATCGTGCTGTATGGCGGGATTTTCGGCGGTGTCTTCTATTTTATGAAACAGTCCGAGGCTTACCAACTCGCCGTAGTCAGGCTTCAGGCCAACACCGAAGCAGTCACGGCGCTCGGGGCGCCGATATCGACCGGGCTTCCGCTTGGCAAGATATCGATCAACGGCACAACCGGGCAAGCTGTGCTCAGCTTCTCGGTGACCGGCACCAGGGCCACGGGCCGCATCCAGATGATGGCCCTCAAGGCGAACGGCGTCTGGACGCTTAAGCTCCTCAAGCTCAAGGTCGACGGGCGCGACGGCGAGATTGATCTCTTGAAGGAGACGCGGGTCGAACTCGATCGCCTCCGTCAGCGCTTGCTGTAGATATCCTTATATTTATCCCGCAAGATATTCTTCTGCACCTTGCCCATCGCGTTGCGCGGCAATTCGTCGACCACGAAGACTCGCTTGGGCATCTTGAATTTGGCCAGCCGCCCGTCGAGCGCTTTCAGCACCGAGGCTTCGCTGACGTTGGCGCCCTTGCTGCACACCAGCACGGCGGTGACGCCCTCGCCGAAATCGGCATGCGGCACGCCGATCACGGCGGATTCGATCACGCCGGGCATGGCGTCGATCTCGCTCTCGATCTCCTTCGGATAGACGTTGAAGCCGCCGGAGATCACGAGATCCTTGCCGCGACCGAGGATATGGACGTAGCCCTTGTCGTCGATCTTGCCGAGGTCGCCGGTGATGAAGAAGCCGTCGCCGCGGAATTCGGCCTTGGTCTTCTCCGGCATCCGCCAGTAGCCCTGGAACACGTTCGGGCCCTTGACCTCGATCATGCCGATGGTGTCCCGCGCGAGCTCCTTGCCGGTCTCGGGATCGGTGACCCGCACCGAGACGCCGGGCAGCGCGAAGCCGACGGCGCCAGGCACGCGATCGCCCTCATAGGGGTTCGACGTATTCATGTTGGTCTCGGTCATGCCGTAGCGCTCGAGCACGGCGTGGCCGGTGCGTGCCGACCATTCGCGATGGGTGTCGGCGAGCAGCGGCGCCGAGCCCGAGACGAACAGCCGCATATGCTTGGTGGCGTCCTTGTTCAGGCCGGGGTTCTGCAACAGGCGGGTATAGAAGGTCGGCACGCCCATCATCACGGTGGCGCGGGCCATCAGCTTCAGGATCACGTCCGGATCGAACTTCGGCAGGAAGATCATCGAGGCGCGCGCGAACAGCGTGACGTTGCTCGCCACGAACAGGCCGTGGGTGTGATAGATCGGCAGGGCGTGGATCAGCACGTCCTTGTCGGTGAAGCGCCAATAGTCGACCAGCGAATAGGAGTTCGAGGCGAGATTGTCGTGCGACAGCATCGCGCCCTTGGAGCGGCCGGTGGTGCCTGACGTGTAGAGGATCGCGGCGAGATCATTGTCGCCGCGCGGTACCGTGGCGAACGCCTTCGGCGCTTTGTCGGCGGCCTCGGTCAGCGAGCCCTTACCGCTCGAATCGAGCGTCTCGACCTTGGCGCCCACCTTGGCGGCGATCGCCCTGATGCCGTCGAGCTTCGAGGGATCGCAGACCACCACCGTCGGCTCGGCATCGGTGATGAAGTATTCGAGCTCGTTCAGCGTATAGGCGGTGTTGAGCGGCAGGTAGACGCCGCCGGCGCGCACGGTCGCGAGATAGAGCACCAGCGCCGAGACCGATTTCTCGGTCTGTGCCGCGACCCGGTCGCCCGGCTTGACGCCGCGCTCGACCAGCACATTGGCCATCTGGCCGGCGCGCGCGATCAGATCGCCATAGGTGATGCGGCTGCCGTCGAGCTGCTCGATGGCGAGCCGGTTGGGGTCGTCGAGGCCGTCAAACAGGCGGGAAAACAGGTTGGCGTTGGTGGTCGTGTTCATGCAACATCCCCCGAGGGGCGAAAGGGCTGGAAACGTCTGGCTGGATTAGCAAAAACGCCCTTCGGAAAGCAACGGAGACAGTTTGCATGACAAATCATGGGAAACGCGTGGCCTGGGTCACCGGCGGCGGAACGGGAATCGGTGAATCCGGGGCGGAATTCCTGGCGGCGGACGGCTGGACGGTGGTGGTCTCCGGCCGCCGCAAGGAAGAGCTCGACCGCGTGGTGGGCAACATCACCAAAAAGGGCGGCAAGGCCGAGGCGATCCCGCTCGATGTCAGCAACAAGGCCGACGTCAACAAGGCGGCCGAGACCATCGTCGCCAGGCACGGCCGCATCGACCTGCTGGTCAACAGCGCCGGCATCAACGTCCCGAAGCGCAGCTGGGCCGACATGGAAGTGGAAGGCTGGGACAAGCTGGTCGAGGTCAACCTCAACGGCGTGCTCTACTGCATGCGCGCGGTGCTGCCGACCATGCGCAAGCAGCAGGACGGCTGCATCATCAATGTCGCCTCCTGGGCTGGCCGCCACGTCTCGAAGATGCCGGGTCCGGCCTACACCACGACCAAGCACGCGGTGCTGGCACTGACCCATTCCTTCAACATGGACGAATGCGTCAATGGCCTGCGCGCCTGCTGCCTGTCGCCGGGCGAGGTCGCAACCCCGATCCTCAAGCAGCGGCCGGTGGTGCCGAGCGAGGCCGAGCAGGCCAAGATGCTGCAACCCGAGGATTGCGGCCGCACCATCGCCTTCGTCGCCAGCATGCCGGCGCGGGTCTGCATGAACGAGATCCTGATCAGCCCGACCCACAATCGGGGATTCATCCAGACGCCGGCGAACCGGGATTAGGCCCCACTCCGTCAACGGGTCATCCCTGCGAAAGCAGGGACCCAAAGCCACCGATGTGGATGACAAGGGAGCGTAGGGTGGGTTAGCGAAGCGTAACCCACCCTTCGCGCCGCGGTGGGAAACGAGGTGGGTTACGCCTTCGGCTAACCCATCCTACGATTTCTCTCACTCGCTGATCTCGTTCAGCTCCTTGCCGGTATGCTCCGGCACGAAGAAGAACACGCCGATCGCCATCGCGATCATCAGCACGGGGATGCAGAGGAACGCCAGCGCGAACGAGCCGGTGTGCTGCTGGAGCGCGATCGAGACGAACGGGAACAGCACGAAGCCGACGAAATAGGCGATCGCCCAGACCACGCCATTGGCGGCGCCGCGGATCCGGGTCGGAAAGATTTCCGCCGTCAGCGTCGTGCTCGGGCCCCAGAAGCCGAGGAAGCCGAGACACCAAGCGAGGCCGAACGCCCACAGCCAGACGCGATCCTCGGAATAGACCCAGAGCGTCATGAAGATCGCGCCTTCGATCAAGGTCACGATGAAGGTGCGGCGGCGGCCGATCTTGTCGATCAGCCAGCCGACCAGGCACAGGCCAAGGAAGCCGCAGAGGCCGTAGAACACGTAGAACAGGCTGTACTCCGCGGTCGACCAATGCTTCTCGGTCGACAGATACAGCGGCATCCAGGCACCGACCGTGCCGTAGATGCAGGTCGAGGCGCAGGCAACGAACAGTGCGACCAGTGTCGAGGGCAGCACGTCGGGCATGAACACCTGACTGATGCCGACCGATTTGGCCTTGGTGAACCAGTTGCGGTCGTCGTCGCTCACCGTGCCGCCGCGCGCCAGCGTCTCGGAGATGCGCCGCTTGCGGTCCTGCGAGCGCACCCAATAGGGCGATTCCGGACAGGTCGAGCGGATATAGATCGCGAGCAACGCGATGGCGCCGGGGACCATCACGGCGATACGCCAGCCGTAATTGGCGGCCACGAGGCCAGTGATCGCACCCGCGAGCGTGGCGCCGAGGCACCACGCCGAACGCGTGATGCTGATGACGCGGCCGCGCAAGCGCGCCGGCCAGGTCTCCGCCACCAGCATCGAACCGAGCGACCATTCGCCGTTGAGCGCGAAGAACAGCAGCGAGCGCGCGATCACGAACACCGCGAAGGTCGGCGACAACGCTGCGACCGGCATCAGCAGCGAGAACAGCGCGATGTTGACGGCGAGCAGCGTGCGGCGGCCATAGCGGTCGGCGAGCCACGGCCAGAAATAGAGCCCGGCGATGCCGACGAACAATGCGATCTGCATGCCCGAGCGGTATTCGGGCAAGGTCAGCGCAAATTCCTTGATCACCATCGGCGCGATCAGCGCGAAGATCACGCCGTCCATGCCGTCGAAGCCCCAGCCGAGCGCGTTGGCGGTGGCGATGTGCCAGTGCGTCTTGGTGAGCTCGGTGCTACCAGCGACGGCGCGGTAATTGGCGTATTGCAGATGCTTCTGTTCGAGCGGGCCGACGTCGCTGCCCGCATCGTTCACCGCGGACGCGGCCTGGCTGTCAGCCGTGATGCTGCTCATGATTGTTTCCCCCGCTGCGGACCGCTGCGAAGCCGCGCCACAATCACAGGCTGAACCAATCGAACAGTCGCAGCAAGCAAATTGCTCGCGGCGGCGCACCCATCTATTCCGTCGAACGGAATGGTCGTTTGGGGCCCTGCATACGATGCGCGCGACTGGCACGCGCTCGTCGTCGGAACGCGTTGCTTCTAAAATGGTTTCACAATCACGATTATTTATAGCGCGAAACCGCTCGAAAGCCCTCCCGTAGCTTGAGGCGACGACGACGCAGTCAGCTGAAAATCAGTAGCCTCGTTGTTTCATCTCCGGCGGATCGCCCGCCGGTCGTACCCATGCACCGGGAGACTTATCTATGTCGAAGCGTATCGCACTTCTGTCAGCAGCTGCGTTCGGCGCGCTGGCGATCACGGCCACTGTGTTGGCCCCGGCCAATGCTGAAGACAAGAAGATGACCAAGAGCGAAATGTCGGGCGAGAAGACCGTGATGGTCGGTGGCGCCGCGATGTATCCGTCAAAGAACATCGTCCAGAATGCGGTCAACTCGAAGGATCACACCACTCTGGTCGCCGCTGTGAAGGCAGCGGGTCTGGTCCCGACGCTGGAAGGCAAGGGGCCTTTCACGGTATTCGCGCCAACCAACGAGGCCTTCGCCAAGCTGCCGGCCGGCACGGTTGACAACCTGGTCAAGCCCGAGAACAAGGCGACGTTGACCAAGATCCTCACCTATCACGTGGTGCCCGGCAAGCTCGAGGCCTCTGACCTGACAGACGGCAAGAAGCTCAAGACTGTCGAGGGTGAAGACCTGACCGTCAAGCGATCGGGCGACACCGTCATGGTTGTCGACGCCAAGGGCGGCAGTGCGACCGTGACCATTCCGAACGTCAACCAGTCGAATGGCGTCATTCATGTGGTCGACACCGTTCTGATGCCGGCGAAGTAACACCGCGCGGCCTGTTAGTCCCCAGCAAAGCAGAGCGCGAAAGGCAGCGAGCCGGGCCCCGCCCGGCTCGCATTTTTGTGACTATATGAGGCGGCGTATATCGAATGGATGATACGTCCCCCCGTAACGGAACCCCGGTTCCGGGCGTATAAACCGGTAACGACCACCAGCAGAGAATTCCAATGACGAGCCTCGCCGTCAGCGACGACCACCGGACAGAGACCGCGACGCCAGCCAAGGTCATCCAGCCGGTCTGGGTGCGCATGGTGCACTGGATCAATGCGGTCGCGATGATCCTGATGATCATGTCCGGCTGGCAGATCTACAATGCCTCGCCGCTGTTCGGCTTCACGTTCTCCTCGAATATCACGCTGGGCGGCTGGCTCGGCGGCGCGCTGCTCTGGCACTTCGCGGCGATGTGGCTGTTGATGGTCAACGGCCTGACCTATCTGGCGCTCGGTTTCGCCACCGGCCGCTTCCGCAGGAAGTTGCTGCCGATCACCCCGGGCGGCGTGATCGCCGACACCAAGGCGGCGCTGACCTTCAAGCTGTCGCATGATGATCTCAGCAAGTACAATTCGGTGCAGAAGCTGCTCTATGCCGGCATCATCATCGTCGGCGTCGTCATCGTGCTGTCCGGCCTGTCGATGTGGAAGCCGGTGCAGCTGCACTGGCTGGTGTCGCTGTTCGGCGGTTACGATTTCGCGCGTTACGTCCACTTCACCTGCATGGCGCTGATCGTCGCCTTCCTGGTGATCCATGTCGCGCTCGCACTGCTGGTACCGAAGAGCCTGCGCGCCATGATCATCGGGCGTTGAGGAGGATATTATGGGCCGTCTCCGAAAGCTCCTGATCCCCGGCGTCGACAAGAAGCTGCTGGTGCGCGATGCGGTGAAGACGATGCCGGAACTGACGCGCCGTCGTTTCATCACGGCGGGCACCAGCCTCGGCGCGCTGACGCTGTTGACCGGCTGCGACGTGGTCGATTCGTCGTCGGCGGAGGAATTGCTGAAGAAGGTCTCGAAATTCAACGACGCGGTGCAGGCCTGGATGTTCAATCCGGATGCGCTGGCGCCGACCTTCCCCGAGAGCATGATCACCAAGCCGTTTCCGTTCAACGCCTATTACGATCTCGACGATGCGCCCGAGATCGCGGCCGCGGACTGGAAGCTCGAGGTGCGCGGGCTGGTCGAGAACAAGAAGCCGTGGACGCTCGACGAATTGTACAAGCTGCCGCAGGTCAAGCAGGTGACGCGCAATATCTGCGTCGAGGGCTGGAGCGCGATCGGCAGCTGGACCGGCACGCCGCTGCGCGATTTCCTCAAGCTGGTCGGGGCCGACACCCGCGCGAAATATGTCTGGTTCCAGTGCGCCGACAAGGACGGCTACAATTCACCACTGGACATGCGCACGGCGCTGCATCCGCAGACCCAGATGACGTTCAAATTCGCCGACCAGATCCTGCCGCGCGCCTATGGCTTCCCGATGAAGATCCGGGTGCCGACCAAGCTCGGCTTCAAGAACCCGAAATACGTGCTCTCGATGGAAGTCACCAACGACTACAAGGGCGGCTACTGGGAAGATCAGGGCTATAATTCGTTTAGTGGGAGCTAATCTGCTGTCGTCCCGGCGAAGGCCGGGACCCATACTCCGCGGCAGCGGAAATAGGCAAGCGGGGCGACGCTTCCCTCCATCAAAGCCATTCGTGGTTATGGGTCCCGGCCTTCGCCGGGACGACCAATCACGGCCCCACCTTGCGCTGAAACGCCGACAGCAGCGCGCCCAGTACCAGCATCGCGGCTGAGACGTTCAGCGCAACCGACAGATTGCCGACCGCATCCGTGATCGCGCCCACCACGATCGGGCCGAGCGTCTGGCCGATACCGAAGGCGATGGTCATTGCCGCGATCGCGGTCGGCCAGGACTGCGGCGGGTAGTTGAAGCGCACGAAGGCGGTGGTCGAGCCGACCACCGCGAAGAAGGCGACGCCGAACACCAGCGCCGAGACCGCCAGCAACAGCGGCGCATGCCCCAAGATCGGTAGTGCCGCGCCGAGCGCATTGACGCCGAGAATGATCGTGGTGGCGAGCCCGCCGCGGTCGAGCGCCAGCACGCGCCGCCAGATCCATGGCGTGACGAATGCGCTGACGCCGATCAGGCTCCAGAACGCGCTCTGCGCCACCGCGCCACCGCCGCCGTCGCGCACATAGGCGATCATGAACGTCATGTAGGCGATGTAGCCGGCGCCGAACAGGAAATAGGCGGCGAGGTAGATCAGGACCGGGGTGACCGCGAATTTGGTGCGCACGATGCCGCCGGCGGCGGTATCGGTATGGAGCGGTGCAAGCCACAGCGGCACCGTCATGACCGCGGCGAGCAGGGTCATCGCCCACCACACGATCCACCACGAGCCGGCGCCAAAGCCTTGCAGCACGAACGGTGCGATCAGGCCGGATGCCAGGATGCCGACGCCCGGCCCGGCATAGAACAGGCTGAGCAGGAAGTTGGCGCGTTCCGGCCGCGACTGCGCGATCGTTGCCGCCAGCGCGCCGCCGCCGACGAAGCCGACCGCGGCGGCGAGGCCGACCAGCAGGCGGGACAGGCTCAGCACGACGAAATTACCCGAGATGGCGCACAGCGCCAGCGACAGCGCGCAGATCAGCGTCGACCAGCGCACCGATGCGGCGAGGCCGAAGCGCTGGATCAGGCGCGAGGCGAACAGCGCGCCGACCAGATAGCCGGCGGCATTGATCGTGTTCATGAAGCCGGCGGCCGAATATGACCATGCCAGCGAGTCGCGCATGTCGGGCAGCACCAGCGAATAGGCAAAGCGGCCGATGCCGAGGCCGACCGTCGGTGCAAGCGATAGAATCAGGATCAGCCGCGCGGGATGCGCGTAGGATGGGGCGGGGGCTCTCACAATTCACTCCGGCAATCCCGCCATTGTGGCAGGCTGCGGCGGTCCTGCCCAGCGCCTCACGCGGCAACACTGTCTTGCGGATCGGGCAATCAGGCGATCAGGACCAGCGCGACGCCGATCACGGTCAGCAGGGTTCCGGCGACGATCCGTGGTGTGATCTCGACATGTTTGAGCATGACAGCACTCATCGCCACGGTGACCAGCGGATAGATCGCGGCGAGCGGCGCGACCAGCGTGATCGGTCCGTTGCGAACCGCGGCGAACAGGCTGAGCGCGCTGAGCCCGTTGCTGATCCCGGTGAGCGCAAACCAGAACCGGCCCTCGCGCGGCGCCTGCACCATGAAGCTGCCCTTGCGGACCCGCTGCACGGTCAGCACCACCAGCGAGGACATCACGTAGCCGACAAGGCAGGCCCATAGCGGGCTCGGCCAGATCGCAAGGCCGAGCTTGGCGATCGGCGGCACCACGCCGCGCACCACCGCGCTGGTGAGCGGCAGCAGCAGGGCCCAGCTCCGCCAGTGGCCGAGGTCGCGCGGCCGGGTCACGGTGATGACGGCCGCGCCCGCCACCGCGACGACGAGGCCGATGAGCTGCTGCGGTTGCAGCGGCTCGTGCAGCAGCACCACGGCGGCGGTGACGGCGAACAGCGGCGCCAGATTGCCCAGCGTCGAGGTGATCACGGGTCCGAGCGCCCGGTTCGAGGCAAAGGTCAGGAGCGTCAGCGAGGCCGGGAAGAATAGCCCGATCGCCATGAAGATCGGCAGGCCGCGCCAGACCACCGGCTCGCCATGCAGGATCAGCGGCGACAGCACCAGGAACAGCAAGGTGAAGGAGGGCACGCTGATCGCCGCGCCCGACAGCGGCTCGACGGTGCGCAGGCCAAGCTGCGCCAGCACCACCCCGGCACCGAGGAAAATGGCCGAGGCAAAGGCGTAGACGATGGCTGCGGTCATGAGGTCCGTCTTGTTGGCTTCTTATTGGGCGCGGCTGGCTCTTTCCGGGCCATTTTGGCCCCATCGGGGTGCCTTGCCAATCGGTGCGGGGCGTTTTAGCACTCGCGCCGAATAATGGCGGGCATGCCCGATTGAGTGAGGTAACGACGATGGCGACCCATAAACTGCTGCTTCTCCCCGGCGACGGCATCGGCCCCGAAGTGATGGCCGAGGTGCAGCGCGTGATCGACTGGCTCAATGCGCAGGGCATCGCCAAGTTCGAGACCGAGCAGGGCCTGGTCGGTGGCTCGGCCTATGATGCGCACAAGGTGTCGATCTCGGAAGCCGACATGGCCAAGGCCACGGCGGCCGATGCCGTGATCTTCGGCGCGGTCGGCGGTCCGAAGTGGGACTCAGTGCCCTATGACGTCCGTCCCGAGGCCGGCCTGCTGCGGCTGCGCAAGGATCTCGGCCTGTTCGCCAATCTGCGTCCGGCGGTGTGCTACCCCGCGCTGGCCGATGCCTCGAGCCTCAAGCGCGAGATCGTCGAGGGCCTCGACATCATGATCGTGCGCGAGCTCACCGGCGGCGTCTATTTCGGCGAGCCGAAGACCATCACCGATATCGGCAACGGCCAGAAGCGCGCGGTCGACACCCAGGTCTACGACACCTTCGAAATCGAGCGCATCGGCCGCGTCGCCTTCGACCTGGCGCGCAAGCGCAAGAACAAGGTGACGTCGATGGAGAAGCGCAACGTCATGAAGTCGGGCGTGCTCTGGAACGAGGTCATGACCCAGGTCCATGCGCGCGAATACAAGGACGTCACGCTGGAGCATCAGCTCGCCGATTCCGGCGGCATGAACCTGGTCAAGACGCCGAAGCAGTTCGACGTCATCGTCACCGACAATCTGTTCGGCGACATGCTGTCCGACATCGCGGCGATGCTGACCGGCTCGCTCGGCCTGCTGCCGTCGGCCTCGCTCGGCAAGGAGGACGCCAAGACCAAGGAGCGCAAGGCTTTGTATGAGCCGGTGCACGGCTCGGCGCCCGATATCGCGGGCCGAGGCCTTGCCAATCCGATCGCGATGATCGCCTCGTTCGGCATGGCGCTGCGCTATTCGTTCGGCATGGGCGACCTTGCCGACAAGGTCGATGCCGCGATCGCCGCCGTGCTCGCCAGCGGCCTGCGCACCGCCGACATCAAGTCGGCCGGCACCACGCCGGTCAGCACCGCGCAGATGGGCGAGGCGATCCTGAACGAATTGCAGAAGCTGCACGCGTAAGCCTCGCGCTTCATTCCGGGGCGATGTGTCGCCACGCCCCGGAGTGACAGAGCCTCAAATGAAAATGCCCGGCTCGAGCCGGGCATTTTCGTATCGGCAGTGCGCCGAAAATCTCAGTACAGCGGGAAGTTCCGCGGATAGCCGCCGAGATCGGACGGCGGGCTGAGCGGCTGGCGATCGATCGGGCGGTTGTTGTTCTCGCGTGCGAACGAGGGGTAGCCGACATCCGGCGGGTACGCATAGTCGTTGAACTTGCGATCGCCGGGCAGCACTTCGGTGCCGGCGTCGAGCCAGGAGCGCGTGGTGACGTAGACGCGGGTGCGCGGGCCCTGCTGATAGACGCGGTTCGGACCCTGCGCGCCGTAGTAGCGGCGGCCGTCGCGGTCATACTGCTCTTGCTGCTTGCGCTTGCTCGGGGCCTGCTGCGCGCTGGCCGCAGTGACACTGAGCGCGGTTGCGGTGACCGCGGCCGCGGCAAGCAACACCACGAGCTTGTTCGCGGCAGGGAATTTCAAGGTCATCGCATCCTCGTCATTACGGCCCCGTTCGGGGGCTGGCGTATCAGCCAAAATCACTCGGGACACATTGTAGCCATGGTGGCGAGGCCGTCACTAGGTCAATTGCGCCACACCGGCTGAGATAATGCGTGTCCAAGCGCAAAAGTTTCATGAAAACCAGTGCCTTGCCACGGTCTCGCCATCAAAGCGCACCGCGCAGAAGCGGGTTCTCGCTCCCCATCACCCAGTCTGAGGACAGCGCGGGCGTGCCGGAGGTAACGCAGTCAGTGCGCCGCAGCTCGGCATGGGCGAACAAGGCGGCGAGCCGGGGGTCGTTGCCGGCCGCCAACAGGGTCAGGCGGTTCAGCATGCAAGCGATCGCGGCGCGCTGGGCCGGCAGGCTGGCACCCTGGCAGGTCCAGCCGGAGATCCGCAGATCGGGCGCATCGGCCTGCTTGAGGAAGCCGAGGCAGGCCCGGCTGCCGTCCTGCCGCGCCGGGCGCAGCAGGGTGACGCTGCCGAATTTGCTGTCGACGATGCCGGCGGCCTCGAGTTCGCGGGCGCCGCCAGGGTCGAGCCGCCCGGCAATCTCGGTCATCGCGGGTCCGACGGCCTCGCTGCCAGGGCGGTAGATTTCCAGCTCGGCTGTCGCCGCGCCATCCGCGTCGGCCCAGTGAAAGACATCCTTGCGGCCACCCTCGGGGTGCCGGAGCACCTCATAAGTCTCTGTTTTATCTCGCAGATCGATCTTGCTGATGGCGAAAGCCGGCGCCTGGCGGCTGGCCGGGCTCCAGTCCGCGGCCGCCGGGGTGACCGTCGGCGTTGCATCCGGCAGCTGCCGCCATAGATGGGTGCCGAGCGCAACGAACAGCGTGAGCACGGCGACATAGGCGAACAGCCCGGAGATCGTGGCGTACACCTCGTCGACGAAGCTCGTCAGTGCGGACGGAATTCCCGTATGATGGGACGCGGCCGGATCGGCCCGGAACAGACGCATCAAAACGCTCAAAAGCTACGCAACGTTGTCTTGACGGGCTTTCTCGCATAGAAGCGCTGCCGCTTCCCTTTCCGTGAGTTGCAGGGGAATAGGCATTTTTCGTCGGAGAGTGAACGATGGGTTACAAAGTCGCGGTGGTTGGAGCGACCGGCAATGTCGGGCGCGAAATGCTCAACATTCTCGACGAGCGCAAATTCCCCGCCGACGAGGTCGTCGTGTTGGCCTCGCGCCGCAGCGTCGGCATCGAGGTGTCCTATGGCGACCGCACCCTGAAGGTGAAGGCGCTCGAGCACTATGATTTCTCCGATATCGACATCTGCCTGATGTCGGCCGGCGGCTCGGTGTCCAAGGAATGGTCGCCCAGGATCGGCGCCGCCGGCGCGGTCGTGATCGACAATTCCTCGGCCTGGCGCATGGACCCCGACGTGCCGCTGATCGTGCCGGAGGTGAACGCGGATGCAGCCGCCGGCTTCACCAAGAAGAACATCATCGCCAACCCGAACTGCTCGACCGCGCAGCTCGTCGTCGCGCTGAAGCCGCTGCATGACAAGGCCACCATCACGCGCGTCGTGGTCTCGACCTATCAATCGGTGTCGGGCGCCGGCAAGGATGCGATGGACGAGCTGTTCTCGCAGACCAAGGCCGTCTACACCAATGACGAGCTGATCAATAAGAAGTTTCCCAAGCGCATCGCCTTCAACGTCATTCCCCAGATCGACGTCTTCATGGAAGACGGCTTCACCAAGGAAGAGTGGAAGATGATGGCGGAGACCAAGAAGATCCTCGATCCCAAGATCAAGCTGACCGCGACCTGCGTGCGCGTGCCGGTCTTCGTCGGTCACTCCGAAGCGGTCAATGTCGAGTTCGCCAATCCGATCACCGCGGACGAAGCGCGCAACATCCTGCGCAATGCTCCGGGCTGCCTCGTGATCGACAAGCACGAGCCGGGCGGCTACGTCACGCCCTATGAGGCGGCCGGCGAGGACGCCACCTATATCAGCCGCATCCGCGAGGACGCCACGGTGGAGAACGGCCTGGCGTTCTGGTGCGTGTCGGACAATCTGCGCAAGGGCGCGGCGCTGAATGCCGTGCAGATCGCCGAAGTCCTGATCAACCGCAAGCTGATCACCGCGAAGCAGAAGGCGGCGTAGCAGCGACAAGACGGCGTCGGGAAACGCGTGCCATGGCGGAAGATCCGGCGGCTCATCGGTCCGATCCGACGCTGAAGCGCGTTGAACGACGTTTCGAGAGCCTGCTGTTCAACAGCCGCTGGCTGATGGCGCCGTTCTATTTCGGCCTCGTCATCAGCCTCGCGGCATTGCTGTTCAAGTTCTGCATGGAGCTGTGGCACTTCATCCTGCATGTGCCGCAGGCCAAGGAATCCGACATCATCCTCGGCGTGCTSGCGCTGATCGAYATYTCGYTGACCGGCAAYCTGATCCTGATCGTGGTGTTTTCSGGYTACGAGAATTTCGTGTCGAAGATCGATCCGGARGGRCAYCCGGACTGGCCGGACTGGATGACCAAGGTTGATTTCGGCGGCCTGAAGCAGAAGCTGCTGGCGTCGATCGTCGCGATCTCGGCCATTCAGGTACTGAAAGCCTTCATGAACATCGATACGGCGTTCGATCCCAGCAAGCTCGCCTGGCTGGTCGGCGTGCACCTGGTGTTCGTGGTGTCGGCCTTCATGCTCGCGATCTCCGATCGCTGGAGCGGCGGCCACCACGGCGGCGAGTAGGGTCCGTGAATAGTGAGTGGCGAATGGGAAGTCCCCCATTCGCTGCTCGCCATCCCCTGCTCGCTATTCGCTTTTCATCGCATCGTTGACGCTGATGAATTCCTTGGCGACCCGGTCGAGCACGAACAGCGAGCCCTCGGCGACGCCGAAATAGGCACCGTGCAGCTGCATCTCGCCGCTCTCCACCCGTTCGCGGACGAACGGGAAGGTCATCAAATTCTCCAGCGAGCGGAACACCGCGGCCTTTTCGATGCGGGTGACGAAGTCCTGCATGCTCTCGTGCTCGCGCTGCTCGACGACCTCACCCGGCTTGATGAACATCTGCATCCATTTGCCGATGAAGTCGCCGGGCGTCAGCGGCTTGATCTTGTCGATGAAGGCGCGGATGCCGCCGCACTGGGCATGGCCCAGCACCACGATATTCTTCACCTTCAGCACGGTCACGGCATATTCCAGCGCGGCCGAGACGCCGTGCGCGTTGCCGTCGGGCTGATAGACCGGAACCAGGTTGGCGATGTTCCGCACCACGAACAGCTCGCCGGGGCCGGCATCGAAGATCACTTCCGGTGAGACGCGGGAATCGCAGCAGCCGATCACCATGGTCTCGGGGAACTGGCCGCGTTCCGACAGATCGCGGTATCGCGACTGTTCAGTCGGCAGCCGCTGGGTCGCGAAAGTCCGGTAGCCGTCGATCAATTGCTTCGGAAAGAATTTCATGGCCTCTGGCTAACCACATGAGGGTGACGGGAACAAGACTTTCGGCGGGCCGCCTGAGATGATACGGCAGCGCTGAAGCATGGTTCCTGCGCCGCTGCCCAAACAATGGACGCTGGCGGCGCAGCCCACCCCAGGAGAATGCCGATGACCCGTCCGCGCCGCAGCCTGTTGTTCATGCCGGGATCGAATGCTCGGGCGCTGGAAAAGGCTCCTACGCTCGCCGCGGACGGCATCATCCTCGATCTGGAGGATTCGGTCGCTCCCGACGCCAAGGCGGTGGCCCGCGAGCAGATCGCCAAGGCGGTCGCCGCCAAGGGGTTTGGCAAGCGCGAGGTCCTGATCCGCATCAACGCGCTCGACACCCCCTGGTGGGTCGACGACATCGGCATGGCCGGCAAGGCGCAGCCGGACGGCATCTTGGTTCCGAAGATCTCCACCGTCGACGATCTCAACGCGGTCGCCGACCGCCTGAGCGACATCAATGCGCCTGCTTCGATCCGGGTCTGGGCGATGATCGAGACCTCGCGCGCCGTGCTGGATGCCGACAAGCTCGCCGCGGCGTCGAAGGATTCCGAAATCCGGCTCGCCGGCTTCGTGTTCGGGCCGAACGACATCTCGCGTGAAACCCGGATCCGGATGAAGCCGGGCCGCGC
>BFBZ01000096.1_pt1 | contig 147575 bp, 138 predicted proteins | sample 1888401 | NCBI WGS metagenome assembly BFBZ01 (sample SAMD00112614, study PRJDB3348) | symbiont metagenome | host: Chara braunii
CCGAAGACTTTGAACGAGACGTTCTCGTTGACATAGAGGAAGGGCAGCGGAACGGTGACCTGTCCCCACTTGTACCAGGCGTTGCCGGAGTTGGCGAAGAAGTTGGGGCTGTAGCGGACGGCGGCCTGGAGCTGGGCGAAGCCGAAATCGTATCCGGCGACCAGACCGAACTCGTTGAAGTCGAGATAGAGGTTCTCAGGCGCGCCGAGATAGTTGTAGCGGATGTAGCCGAGATCGAAGGTGAGCTTGTCGTCGAGGGCCTTGAGGCGGAAACCGGCCGTGAGGTCGAGCTCGACGGAGGCGCCGGTGCCGGGGAAATTGACGTTGGAGCCCCAGACGCCGACGTAAGCGGAGAGGGGGATCTTCTCGGAGAAAGCGGGCGTCTCGTAGCCGACCGAAGCCTGGACCGCGACGTCCCGCTGGGTCTGGGAAATGCCGCGATAGGAGTAGTCGTTGAGGACGGCGAAACCTGCGGTGAAGGTGCCGCCGAACGGTCCTTTCCACACTTCCTTTTCGGGCGCTGCGGGAGGCGCGGGCGGTGTCGTCGGCGCCGGCTGGGCCGCCGGATCTGGGGTGCCTTGGGCATAGGCGGGCACCACGGCGCCGGCCGTTGCGCAGATTGTGAACAAGGCTGCGCCCGCGACCGCAATCTTTTTAAGCAACACGATGACCCCCAAAAGCTGAACGATTCATTGCGAACGCGGTCTCGCAAACACTGTGCCATCCGATTGTCATTTTTCCCCAGTGCCACCGCCGAGTTGGCACGCGCCTTGCCTCTGAGGTTCCGAGTTCGGGGGCCGAGCTTCGGAGCGTTTCACCCTGCAGAGGACAGGCGCAGATGAAAATGGTCATGGCAATCTTCAAGCCGTTCAAGCTGGACGAAGTACGCGATGCGCTGACATCGCTCGGCATCCAGGGCCTGACAGTGAGTGAAGTGAAGGGGTTCGGCAGGCAGAAGGGCCAGACCGAGATCTATCGCGGCGCCGAGTATGCCGTGAGCTTCCTGCCCAAGGTGAAGATCGAAGTCGTCATCGACGACGCCATGGTCGAGCGCGCCGTCGAGACGCTCTGCAAGGCCGCCGGCACCGGCAAGATCGGCGACGGCAAGGTGTTCGTGCTGCCGGTCGAGCAGGCCGTGCGCATCCGCACCGGCGAGTCCGGCGTCGAGGCGCTGTGAGCCGCGCCCTTCCATTCGAATGAACGAGCCTGCGAAAAACAATCCATGGGGACTGAGATGAAGTTCAAGAGTATAGCGGCGCCGGCCGGCCTGGGGGCGGCGGCGGTACTTCTCCTGCCGGCGCTGGCGCTGGCGGCCGACGAAAAGCCCAAGCTCGATACCGGCGACACCGCCTGGATGCTCACCTCGACAGCACTGGTGCTGATGATGACCATCCCGGGCCTGGCGCTGTTCTACGGCGGCATGGTGCGCAAGAAGAACGTGCTGGCGACCGTCATGCAGAGCTTCGCCATCACCTGCCTGATCTCGGTTCTGTGGCTGATCGTGGGCTACAGCCTCGCCTTCACGCCGGGCAGCACGATCGTCGGCGGCCTCGGCCGTGTCTTCATGGCGGGCCTCGGTCTCGACAGTGTGCACGACCTCGCCAAGACCATTCCCGAGACGGTCTTCCTCTGCTTCCAGCTCACCTTCGCCATCATCACGCCGGCGCTGATCGCCGGCGCCTTCGCCGAGCGCATGAAGTTCTCGGCGATGATGTGGTTCATGGCGGTGTGGTCGCTGGTGGTCTATGCGCCGATCGCCCACTGGGTGTGGGGCGGCGGCTTCCTGGGCGACTGGGGCGTGCTCGACTTCGCCGGCGGTACAGTCGTGCATATCAATGCCGGCGTCGCGGGCCTCGTCTGCGCCCTCGTGCTGGGCAAGCGCAAGGGCTTCGGCACCGAGAACATGGCGCCGCACAACCTGGTCTATTCGGTGATCGGCGCCTCGCTGCTGTGGGTCGGCTGGTTCGGCTTCAATGCCGGCTCCGCCGCCGGCGCCAGCACCAATGCCGGCATGGCGATGGCGGTGACGCAGTTCGCCACGGCCGCAGCGGCGCTCGCCTGGATGTTCGCGGAGTGGGTGACGCGCGGCAAGCCGTCGGTGCTGGGCATCATCTCCGGCGCCGTTGCGGGCCTGGTCGCCATTACGCCGGCCTCGGGCTTCGTCAATCCCATGGGCGCGCTGGCGATCGGCATCGTCGCCGGGCTGGTCTGCTTCTGGGGCGCCACCGGCCTCAAGCACATGATGGGCTACGACGACTCGCTGGACGCCTTCGGCGTGCACGGGCTGGGCGGCTTCGTCGGTGCCATCCTGACCGGCGTGTTCGCCATCGAGGCGATCGGCGGCGAGGGCAAGAAAGGCTGGATCGACGGCAATGCCGGCCAGGTGCTGACCCAGCTCTGGGGCTCGCTGGTCTGCATCGCCTGGTGCGCCGTCGCCACCTTCATCATCCTCAAGGTCATCGACGCCCTGATCGGCCTGCGGGTCACCACCGAGGAAGAGATCGAGGGTCTCGACATCAACCTGCACGGCGAGACGGTTCACTAAACCGTCTCGGAGCGATCGGGAACCTCCTCCTCCCGGTTCCCCAACGCCGGCCGCATCCGTGTCGCGGCGGCGGCCCTCGGGCCCGGCGAAGTTTCGCCGGGCCTATTTTTTCGCTCGAAATTGACGCCGCGCACGTCCCACGCCAGTCTGTCGCCGTCAGCCGAAAACCTGGAAGGGAAAGCAGATGAAGCTCGTGTCCGCCATCATCAAGCCGTTCAAGCTCGACGAGGTGCGCGACGCGCTGACCGGTGTCGGTGTTTCCGGTCTCACGGTGAGCGAGGTCAAAGGGTTCGGCCGGCAGAAGGGCCAGACCGAGATCTATCGCGGTGCCGAATATCTCGTGAGCTTCCTGCCCAAGGTGAAGATCGAGATCGTGGTCGACGACAGCCAGGTCGAGCGCGCCATCGAGGCCATCCAGAAGGCGGCCCATACCGGCAAGATCGGCGACGGCAAGATCTTCGTCACGCCCGTCGAGCAGGCCGTGCGCATCCGCACCGGCGAATCGGGCTCGAACGCCCTCTGAGCTGCACCGAACAGCAAGACTTGGAACGACAAGACGACGAATAAGAAGAAGGCGAAAGAAGCCACGACCAAAAAGACGCGGGGGAAAGAGATGCACAAGACGGTCCTGCGCATCGGCGCGCCGCTGGCGGCCGTGCTGGCGTTCGCCACCACGGCAGCGGCGGCCGACAAGCCCCAGATCGACACCGGCGACACGGCCTGGCTGCTGGTCGCTACGGTGCTGGTGCTGATGATGAACATTCCCGGCCTGGCGCTCTTCTATGCCGGCATGGTGCGCAAGAAGAACGTGCTCGCGACCTCGGTTCAGGCAGTCGCCGTGGCGGCTCTCGTCACGGTGCTGTGGTTCATGGTCGGTTATTCGCTGGCCTTCACCGACGGCGGGGCGTTGAACGGCGTCATCGGCTCGCTGTCGCGCGCCTTCGGCAAGGGGCTGCTGGGCAGCACCCACGAGCTTGCCAAGACGGTGCCGGAGAACGTCTTCCTGATGTACCAGGCGACCTTCGCCGTCATCACGCCCGCCATCATCGCCGGCGCCTTCGCCGAGCGCATGAAGTTCTCGGCCATGATGTGGTTCATGGGCCTGTGGCTGCTGTTCGTCTACGTGCCGGTGGCGCACTGGGTGTGGGGCGGCGGCTTCCTGGGCGCGGCCGGGGTGCTCGATTTCGCGGGCGGCCTGGTCGTCCATCTCAATGCCGGCATCGCGGCCCTGGTCTGCTGCCTGGTGATCGGCAAGCGCGTGGGCTACGGCCAGGAATACATGGCGCCGCACAATCTGGTGCTCACCCTGATCGGCACCTCGCTGCTGTGGGTCGGCTGGTTCGGCTTTAATGCTGGCTCGGCGCTGGCCTCCGGCGAGCTGGCGGGCAGCGCCATGCTGAACACCCATGTCGCGGCGGCCACGGCGGCGCTGGTCTGGATGGCGATCGAATGGGCGGCGCGCGGCAAGCCCTCGGTGCTGGGCATCCTGACCGGGGCGGTCGCGGGGCTCGGCACCATCACGCCGGCAGCAGGCTATGTCGAGCCGTGGGCGGCAATGGTGATCGGCGTCATGGCCGGCATCGTCTGCTACTGGGCCTCGGTCGTCCTCAAGACGCGGCTGGGTTACGACGACTCGCTCGACGTGTTCGGCGTGCACGGTGTCGGCGGCATCCTGGGCTCGATCCTGGTCGGTGTCTTCGCCACCCGCACGATCAACGACGTCGCCAAGGGCCAGCCGGTCGGTCTGGTCGACGGCCATGGCGGGCAGATCCTGACCCAGCTCTACGGCGTCGTGACGATCGGAATCTTCTGCGCGGTCGTGACCTGGATCATCCTCAAGGCCATCGACGTCGCCATCGGGCTGCGCGTCACGCGCGACGAGGAAGTCGAAGGCCTCGACACAGCGTTGCACGGCGAGCGCGTGCAGTAAGCCGCTCAGAGGCGCCCCCTCCCCATTCAAATGGGGAGGTGTCGTCGTCTTACGACGACGGAGGGGACATGACCCCTTGCTTTAGAAGACGTGAGCTCGACTGGAGCCGCGCGCTCCCAGCCATGAGCGTCTTCGCTGGGAGCGCGGCACTCCAGTGCCGCTCATATTCGGCAGTATGACCCCTCCGCCTGCGATTACGCAGGCACCTCCCCATCTGAATGGGGAGGAGAAGAGTTTCGAACGCGACCGTCAGAGCTGGAAGTAGAGGAAGCCGGCGGCGCCGATTGCGGTGAGGCCCATGCCGAAGTGGCGGAAGAAGCGGGTGCTCTCTGCCCTCAGTGACCGTTCGTGGCGCGCCGCTGCCCGCTGCTCGGGGCTCATGTCGCGCTGGGCCTGGACCTGTGCGGCGAGGATGCTGGTCGTATAGGCACTGGCGACCGGCGCGTCGTCGTCGAGTTCGGCGCGCGTGCCGGCATACCAGATCATCAGGCCGATCACGCCGAGGCCGGCGAAGGTGGTATGGGCCACGAGGAAGAAGGCGACGACGCTGGCGGCGGCCCAGCCGCCGGCGGCAAGCGCGTTGAGGATGGTCCTGCCGGACATGCGCCCTCCCGGAGAGTGGGCCGTTCTTCGAACGGTCATTGTAGCGGAACTCCGCGCCCGCCGCTTCAAGGAGCGTGCTACGGCCGGTGCGGCCGGCATTGGTCGGACAGGAACTCGAGCAGCGCGCGGATCGACGGCAGCAGGCCGCGCCGCGACGGAAAGACGGCATAGACGATCTCGCTGCGCGGCCGCCACTGCGGCAGCACGTCGATCAGATGGCCGGCGGCGATGTCGCTCTCGACCATCAGTGTCGGCACCTGCGCCACGCCGACGCCGCTGAGCGCCGCGGCCCGCAAGGCGGCGAGGTCGTCGGTGACGAGACGGGGCTGATGATGGACCTCTGCGGTGCGCCCGTCGGCATGGTGAAGGCGCCAGACATGCGCGTTCTGCGGCAGGCCGAAATCGAGACTGGGCAGGGTACCGAGATCGGTCGGCACCTCGATCGGCGGACAATTCTTCAGGAAGGCCGGGCTGCCGATCAGCCTCTGCTCCGTTTCACCGAGCTTGCGCATCACCAGATCGGCCTGTTCCGTCGCTTCGACGCCGACACGAACCGCGAGATCGTAGCCCTCGGCGATCACGTCGACCTTGCGGTTCAGCGCCTTGAGATGGACCCGCACCTTGGGATGGGCGGCCATGAAATGGGCGATCAGCTCACCGAACTGATAGTCGAGCAACGCCGGCGGGCAGCTCATGCGGACCACGCCCTGCGGCTCGGATTGCACCTGGTCGATCACCGCCTGCGCCGCCTCGGCTTCGATCAGCATGGCCCGGCACTGGCGGTAATATTCCTGGCCGAGCTCCGTGACGGAAAAGCTGCGGCTGGAGCGCTGGACCAGCCGGACGCCCAGGCGATCCTCGAGCAGGCCGATGCGGCGGCTGAGCTTCGACTTCTGCATCCCCAGCGCCCGGGCCGCCGGGGCGAAGCCGGCATGCTCGACCACCTGGGCGAAGTAATAGAGGTCGTTGAGGTCTTCCATCGTCCGATTCGTAGGACGCTGCGTGCTGCAGGGCAAATCTACCGGCCCTCCCGCGGCAGACCTACCTTCCGGCCCAAGGCACTGCAGGCGGAGCGCCTGCAAGGAAGGAAGACATCATGAAGAAGGTTCTGGGCGTCTACGGCAATCCGAATCCGCACTGGGTCGGCGATGGCTTCCCGGTGCGTTCGCTCTTCTCCTACGACGCGCTCGGCGCACGGTTGAGCCCGTTCCTGCTGCTCGACTATGCCGGGCCGATGGATTTCGAGCCCACCTTGCGGCCGCGCGGCGTCGGCCAGCATCCGCATCGGGGCTTCGAGACCGTGACGGTGGTCTACGAAGGCGAGGTTGCGCACCGCGATTCGACCGGCGAAAGCGGCGTCATTGGGCCGGGCGACGTGCAATGGATGACCGCCGGCCGCGGCATCCTGCACGAGGAGTTCCATTCGCCGGCTTTCACCGAGACCGGCGGCACGCTGCGCATGATCCAGCTCTGGGTGAACCTGCCGGCCAAGGACAAGATGACCGCGCCGGGTTACCAGGCGATCGTCGATGCCGACATCCCGTCGGTCGCGCTGCCGGGAGGCGCGGGCCGCGTCCGCGTGATCGCCGGCGCCTATGGCGGCAAGACCGGCCCGGCCCGTACCTTCACGCCGATCAACGTGTGGGACGTGCGGCTCGTGCAGGGCGGCCGCGTGACGTTCGACCTCACCGACGGCCACACGACCGCACTTGCCGTGCTGACGGGCCGGCTTGCGGTCAATGGCGGCCAGGCCGTCGACGACGCCAAGCTGGTCGTGCTCGACCGCAAGGGCACCGGCCTCACCTTGGAGGCCGAGGCCGATACCACCGTGCTGCTGCTGAGCGGCGAGCCGATCGACGAGCCCATCGTGGGCTATGGCCCGTTCGTCATGAACAGCGAGGCCGAGATTCGCCAGGCCGTCGACGATTTCAACAAGGGCCGCTTCGGTGCGACGCCGAGCGGACATGAGCAAGGAGAGAGAGCATGACCAGCGAAGCGATCCGCGATCCGGCGAAGGATCATCTGCTGACACCGCAGAATGCCGCGTTCATCGTCATCGACTACCAGCCTGTCCAGGTGAACTCGATCGCCTCGATGGACCGGCAGTTGCTGATCAACAACATCGTCGGCACATCGAAGGCGGCTATCGCCTTCGGCCTGCCGATCGTCCATTCGACGGTGAACGTGAAGACCGGCCTCAACAAGCCGCCGATCCCGCAGTTGCGCAAGGTGCTGGACAAGGTCCCGACCTACGATCGCACCACGATCAATTCGTGGGAGGATGTCGAGTTCCGCAAGGCCGTCGAGGCGACCGGCCGGCGCAAGCTCATCATGACGGCGCTCTGGACCGAGGCCTGCCTCACCTTCCCGGCGCTCGACGCGCTCCAGGCGGGCTACGAGGTCTATGTCGTGGCCGATGCGGTGGGTGGCACCTCGGTTGCCGCCCACGAGATGGCCCTGCGTCGCATCGAGCAGGCCGGTGGGCGCATGATCAGCGTTCCCCAGCTCTTCTGCGAGCTGCAGCGCGACTGGTCCCGCAAGGACACCGTGCCGGCCTTCATGAACCTGTTCGTCGAGACCGGCGGTACGGCCGGCATCCAGTTTGCCTACGACCGCGAATAGAGACCGGGGGCTGCGAATAGCTGTCGGGTGGCAGGTCGTCGCGGCCCCAGGGGCTGGGAGCGCTAATGGTGGTGGGTGGGAGGCTTCTCCTACCCAACCCCTTCTATTGTCTCAGGAAAATGTCCTATTCCCTTGTTGTTATTGGGTAATTTGTCCCTTAAAATAAGGCCAGTTTTAGCCGCCGGAGAGGCTTCCTGGCGGCGCTATGAGTTTGTTGCGGGCCGGGTCCCGGCCCCATTGGATGGCAAATGTTCAATCCGCGCCTGACCGAGACGCTGACCGATTTTCCCTTCGCGCGATTGAACAGCCTGATCGCCCCGATCGTGCCGCCGGCACATCTCTCGCTGATCAACATGTCGGTCGGCGAGCCGCAGGGCGCGATGCCCGCCTTCGCGCGCCAGATCGTCAACGACGAGGTCGATGGCTGGAACCGCTACCCGCCCAACCAGGGCCTGCCCGACTTGAATCTCGCCATCTGCGAATGGCTGACGCGGCGCTATCGCCTGCCGCAGGGGCTGCTCGATCCCGACCGGCACGTCCATCCCACGGCCGGCAGCAAGGAAGGCGTCTACATCATCTCGACGGTGGCGACGCCGCAGCAGAAGGGCGGCGGCAAGCCGATCGTGGCGCTGCCCAATCCCTTCTACCAAGCCTATCTCGGTGGCGCGGTCCTGTCGGGTGGCGAGCCGCTGCTGGTCAATGCCGAGGCGTCGAACGGCTTCCTGCCGGACTATGAGAGCCTCGACGAGGCGACCTGGCAGCGCCTGTCGGTGGTTTATCTCTGCTCGCCGGCCAATCCGCAGGGAGCCATCGCGGGCAAGGACTATATCCGGAAGCTGCTGCAGCTCTGCCGCAAGCACGACACCGTGCTGGCGGTCGACGAGTGCTATGCCGAAATCTACACCGGCGATGCCCCGCCAGGTGCCCTCGAAGTGGCACTCGAGATCGACGAGACCGGGGGCAAGGACCCGTTCCGCAATCTCGCGGTGTTTCATTCGCTCTCCAAGCGCTCGAATGCGGCCGGCCTGCGCTCGGGCTTCGTGGCCGGCGATCCCAAGCTGGTCGCCATGGTGCTGCGCTGGCGCAGCTATGGCGGGCCGCAGATCCCCTTCGCCGTGCAAAAAGCATCGGCGGCTCTGTGGCGCGATGAGGCGCATCCGATCGAGACGCGCGCCTGGTATCGCAAAAACTTCAAGGTTGCCGAGCAGATCCTGCACAATCGCTTCGACTACTATACGCCGGGCGGCGGCTTCTTCCTGTGGCTCGATGTCGGTGACGGCGAGGCCGCGACCCGCAAGCTGTGGGGCGAGGCACACGTCAAGGTGCTGCCGGGTGCCTATGCCTGCCGCGATACCGACGGCGTGAATGTCGCGCAGCGCTACATCCGCGTGGCGCTGGTACATGACGAGAAGACCACCCGCGAGGGCCTGTCGCGCCTCGCGGCCGTTCTGTAGGAGGCGCTTTAGCGTATGGCCATGCTGAGCCTGTCTTCAGCGATGCAGCCCAGAACGTCGATCCTGCCGGAAGGCGGGCGCGATTTCCTGCGCCGCCGCATGATGGAGATCGTGGGCGTGGCCACGGCAGCGTTCGGCCTGGCGCTGATGATGGCGCTGTTCACCTACAGTCCCGGCGATCCGTCGCTCAACCATGCCACGGCGCGGGCGCCCAACAATCTGCTGGGCCTGCCCGGCGCCTATATCTCCGACCTGCTGCTGCAGACCTTCGGGCTGGCCATCATCCTGGCGCCGGTCGCCTTCATCACCTGGGGCGTCCGTATGGTGCGCACCCATCATCTCGGCTTCTTCGGCCTGCGCCTCTCGCTGCTGCTGCTGGCGCTGCTGATGATGAGCGTGGCCTGTGTCGGACTGGGCGACGTCGGGGCCGCCGCAACCCATGCCGGGCCGGGCGGTCTGGTCGGCCTGGCACTGGTCGGTCGCTTCCGCGAACTGGTGCTGACCCATTCGAGCGGCGGCGCGCTCAGCCTGATCGAACCGGGCTGCGCGGCGCTGGCCTTCATTGCCATGGCGCCGGCGCTGGGCATGAACCGCACCGACCTGCCGCTGATCTTCCGCATCCTGCGCGCGCCCTTCCTGTGGGTCGCCTGGGGGGCGCGGGCGGCGGTGGGGCTGTGGCGCGGCAAGCCGCAGGCACTCGACGAGGAGACGGATCTGCCTTCGCCCTCGATCGGCTATGCCGAGATTCCGGGCGAGGTCGACGCCAGCAACTACAAGCCGGAAGACTTCGAGCAGCGGTACGAGCAGATCCCCGAAGAAGGCGCGCCGATACCCGCGCGCGAATCGCTCATGGTCGATGCGCCTTATGCGCCGATCGAGCGCGCCACGCCGGACATTCCCGACGCGCCGGAGCCATATGCCGCTGCGGGACATGCCGGGACGTCGCCTGAACGGACGTCGTACGAAGCAGCCGGCCAGCCTGCCATCGACCCCTCTGCCATCGACCCCTCTGCCTTCGACCCCGTGGCGGAGCCTGCCGTCCCGCCGGCCAAGGAACGCTCCCTGTTCAGCCGGCTCTCGGGCATGCGCATCGAGCCCTTCCTGCGCCGTGCGACGACGGCCGCGCCTCAGGCGTCCGAGCGCGTCGAGCCGGTGATGGCGCCCCTCGAGGCGCCGCCGCAGGCCCTGCCGCCGACGGCCGTTCCGGTCGCGCCCGTTGCTCCGGCAACCGCGCCGCCGCAGCCCGCCATCTACCAAGAGCCGGCGGCGCTTGCCGGCGAAGCGGCGGGCGAGGAGGAAGACGAGGAGAACCCCTTCGCGCCCGACACGCTCGAGGCCGAGCAGCCCGAGGCCGCCGCGCCGCCGGCACCCGCCGCCGTGAAGATCGTGCCGCGCAAGACGGCCGCCGCGCAGGGCAAGCGCGCCGCCAAGGCCGGCCAGCGCGAGCTCGATCTCGGCAACGAATACAAGCTGCCGCCGCTCGACATCCTCTCGCTGCCCTCGCGCGTCGGCAACGAACCCAAGATCGACGAGGAGGCGCTGGAGCAGAACGCCCGCCTGCTCGAGACCGTGCTCGAGGATTTCGGGGTCAAGGGCCAGATCGTGAAGGTGCGCCCGGGTCCGGTGGTGACACTCTACGAATTGGAGCCGGCGCCAGGCACCAAGTCGAGTCGCGTGATCGGCCTCGCCGACGACATCGCCCGGTCGATGAGCGCGGTGTCGGCGCGCGTCGCCACCGTGCCGGGCCGTAACGTGATCGGCATCGAGCTGCCCAATGCCAAGCGCGAGACGGTGTTCCTGCGCGAGCTGCTGTCGACCCGCCACTACGAGGACAACCGCCTCGGCCTGCCGCTGGCGCTGGGCAAGGATATCGGCGGCGACCCGGTCATCGCCGACCTCGCCCGCATGCCGCATCTCCTGATCGGCGGCACCACGGGGTCGGGCAAGTCGGTGGCGGTCAACACCATGATCCTGTCGCTGCTCTACAGGCTGCCGCCGGATCGCTGCCGCTTCATCATGATCGACCCGAAGATGCTGGAACTCAGCGTCTATCAGGATATCCCGCACCTCCTGACGCCGGTCGTCACCGAGCCGCGCAAGGCGATCGTGGCGCTGAAGTGGGTGGTCCGCGAGATGGAAGACCGCTACCGCGCCATGAGCTCGGTCGCCGTGCGCAATATCGCGGGCTACAACGAGAAGCTCGCCGAGACGGCCCGCAAGGGCGGGGCGCTGACGCGCAAGGTGCAGACCGGCATCGATCCCGAGACCCGCCGTCCGACCTTCGAGGACGAGGAGATCGACCTCACGCCGCTGCCCTTCATCGTGGTCATCATCGACGAGATGGCCGACCTGATGCTGGTCGCCGGCAAGGAGATCGAGGCGGCCGTGCAGCGCCTGGCGCAGATGGCGCGCGCCGCCGGCATCCATGTCGTCATGGCCACGCAGCGGCCGTCGGTCGACGTCATCACCGGCACCATCAAGGCCAACTTCCCGACCCGCATCTCCTTCCAGGTCACGTCGAAGATCGACAGCCGCACCATCCTGGGCGAGCAGGGCGGCGAGCAGCTCCTGGGTCAGGGCGACATGCTCTACATGGCCGGCGGCGGCAAGATCGCCCGCGTGCACGGTCCGTTTGTCAGTGACGGTGAAGTCGAGGAGGTGGTGCGCCACCTGCGGGCGCAAGGCGCCCCGGCTTACATCGACGCTGTCACCGACGACCCCGAGGCCGATGCCGAGGGCGCCGGCCTGCCCGGCGGCGGCGAAGAGGGCGAAAGCGACCAGCTCTACGACCAGGCGATTGCCCTGGTTGCGCGCGAACGCAAGTGCTCGACCAGTTTTATCCAGCGCTACCTGCAAATCGGCTATAACAGGGCGGCACGCATCGTCGAGCGCATGGAGCGCGAGGGCGTCGTCAGCCCCGCCAACCATGTCGGCAAGCGCGAGGTCCTGGCCCGCGACATCGACGACCGCGAGCGCTGAACCGCCCGCAGCCGGACTTTCGGGGCGAACGAGGATCGATGAGCGAACAAGCCCCGCCTGGTCAGGCATCCGCTTCCCCGCCCAGCGGCGGGCGCGTCCTTCCTTCGGCACCTGTCCGCCATCGCCGCCGCATTCCGCTGGTCTGGATCGTGCCGTTCCTGACAGCGCTGATCGCCCTCTACCTCGTCTGGGATACCTATTCCAAGCGCGGCCCCACCATCACCGTTTCGTTCGACACCGCCGCCGGACTGACGGCCGGCCAGTCGCAGCTCAAGTACCGCAACGTCGTCATGGGCACGGTGAAGAGCATCACCATTCCGCCCGATCTCTCCAAGGTGCTGGTCGAGATCGAGACGGTGCGCGAGGCCGAGTCGCTGCTGACCGACAAGACCATCTTCTGGGTGGTGAAGCCGCAGCTCTTCGCCGGCAACGTGTCGGGCCTGGATACGATCCTCTCCGGTTCCTACATCGGCATGCGGCCCGACGCGGCAGGCGGCAAGCCGCAGCGCGACTTCGTCGGGCAGCAGGACCCACCGATCCTGCAGGCGTCGGCCAAGGGCACGACCTTCAAGCTCGATACCCATCGGCTGGGCTCGATCGGTCTTGGCGCGCCGATCTTCTTCCGCGACATCGAGGTCGGCACGGTCCTGGGCTGGGACCTGCACGATCTCGCCAACCGTGTCACCGTCCATGCCTTCGTGCGCGCCCCGTTCGATCGGTACGTGCGCGGCGATACGAACTTCTGGAACGCCTCGGGCGTATCGATCAAGTTCGCGGGCGAGGGAATCCAGTTCGAGCTGGAATCGCTGCGCGCCGTGCTGCTGGGCGGCATTGCCTTCGATACGCCGCAGGATTCCACCCAGCCGATCGCCAAGGCCGATCAGTCGTTCGAGCTTTACAAGGACCTCGACCAGGCCAAGGCGGCGGGCTTCGGCCAGCAGATCAAGCTGGTGTCGTACTTCCCGGGGTCGGTGGCCGGCCTGACACCGGGCGCCGACGTCACGTTCCATGGGCTGAAGATCGGAGAGGTGACCGACGTCGACCTGGTCTTCGACCCGCGCACCGAACGTGTCCTGGTGCCCGTGAAATATCGCGTCCAGGCCGGCCGGGTCGCGAACTTCGCCAGAGCGCAGGGAATGGACGCCGAAAAACTGGCGGAAATGATGATTGCGCGCGGCCTGCGCGCGACGCTCGAATCGCCCAGCCTGATCACGGGCCAGAAGATCGTCGCCTTCCAGATCATGCCCGGCGCCAAGCCCGACGAGCTGCGCAAGGTCGGCGAACACTACGTGATCCCGGCCGTCGAGAGCGGCGGCTTCGACAGCATCACACGGGCGGCGTCCGAGCTTCTCAGCAAGATCAACCGCATCGATTTCGACCGCATCGGCCACAGCCTGGTCAATACGATGGCCGGCCTCGACAACACGGTGAACGGCCCGCAGATCAAGGCGACCCTGGCGGCGCTCGAGAAGGCGATGCTCGACGTTCAGGATATCGCGCGCAAGCTCGACACCGATGCGACGCCCGCCCTGAAGCGGCTGCCCGAGATCGCCCAGCAGCTGCAGGACGCGGTCAGCAAGGCCAACCGCCTGATCGGCTCGGTCGATCGCGGCTATGGCGACCAGTCGAAGTTCCATCGCGACCTCGACCGGCTGATGCCGCAGCTCACCGACACCGCCCGGTCGCTCCGGGCGCTGACCGATCTGCTGACGCGCCATCCCGAGGCCCTGCTCACCGGCCGCACCAACACGGGCAAGGAATAATGATCTCCAGCACTCTCGGTCGCCGTCGTTTCGGCGCTTTCGCTCTGCCTGCGCTGGCGGTGCCTGCCCTTGCTGCCTGCGGCGCCTCGCCCGAACCCGGCCTCTACACCTTGGCCACGCGGCCGGGGTCGACCCTGCCGCGGGGACCGGCGATCGTGGCGATCCGCGATATCGGCCTGCCGGGCTACCTCGACCGCAAGGAGATCGTGCGCTCGACCGAGGATCTCAAGCTCGACGTCCGCGCCAATTCCTGGTGGGGCGAGCCGCTGGGAGGCCTCGTCAGCCGCATCCTGGTGCTCGACCTGTCGCAGCGCCTGACCAACAGCAAGGTCTTCGGCGAAGCCGGCTCGATCACCCTCGATCCCAATGCCTCGGTGGGTGTCGACCTGCAGCGCTTCGATGCCGACAAGGCCGGCACGGTGATCCTGCTGGCGCAGGTCGCCATCCAGTTCAACCGTCCGACGCGCTCGGCAGCGCGCAACTTCTCGATCCGGAAATCTGCCACGACACCGGACACGGCGGGCCACGTCGCCGCCATGAGCGACGCGCTGGGCGAGCTGGCCGACGGCATCGCGTCGATGCTGCAGTAAGATGGTCGTCGTTCATTGGACCGCGGGTCTCCAGACCCGCTCATCATCATGAGGCGGGTCTGGAGGCCCGCGGTCCGATGACGGCTGCCGCCGCGCCCCTCGTCACCCAGCCGCACTTGCGTGAATGCCCGGGCTGCGGGCTGTTCCAGATCGTGCCGGCAATGGCCGCCAACATGCGCTCCGACTGCCAGCGCTGCGGAACGGCTCTGCGGGCGACCCGCGCCGATCCGACCGGCCACTGCCTGGCGCTGACCTTCGCCTCGCTGGTGCTGTTCGCGGTGCTGTGGCTCGCCATGCTGATGAAGGTCTCGACGGCCGGCATCGTGCACGAGACCACCTTGCTGTCGGGGCCGGGCGAGCTGGTACGGCATGGGCTGTGGCCGCTCGCCATTGCGGTGGCCTTCACCACCGCGCTGGCGCCGCTCGGCAAGTTCGCCGGCACGCTCTATGTGCTGGTCGGGCTGCGCATGAAGACGCCGCCGCCGAACCTGCGCGGCATCTTCCTGATCTCGCGCAAGCTCGGCACCTGGGCGATGCTCGAGGTGCTGCTGCTCGGCGTGTTCGTGGCCTACACCAAGCTCGGCGACCTGGTGACGATCGAGGTCGGCCCGGCGGTCTATGCGCTGGGCATCCTGACGGTCGTCATTGTCTGGGCCGAGCTGGCGCTCGATCCGCAGGCGGTGTGGGAGGCGATCGAGCGGCGCGGCCAGACCCATGCGCCGATGCCGGCCGTGGCGCCCCTGGAATATCGCCCCGGCGCCGCCGGCTGCGAGGGCTGCGGCCTGGTCTGCGTGCCGGCCGAGCATGACGGCAAGTGCCCGCGCTGCGGCTCCACGGTGCATGAGCGCAAGCCCGACGCGATCGGCCGCACCATCGCCCTGGTGACCGCGGGCGCCATTCTCTACATCCCGGCCAACGTCTATCCGGTGCTGACCGTGATCCAGCTCGGTGCCGGATCGCCCAGCACCATCATGGGCGGCGTCGAGGAGCTGATCGCGTCGAAGATGTATCCGCTGGCGCTGCTGGTCTTCTTCGCCAGCGTGCTGGTGCCGCTGTTCAAGCTCCTGGGGCTCGTGGCGATGATCTCCGCCACCAGCCTCAGCGGCACCGCCGAGACGGCCGGCATCCTGCTGCGCCAGCGCACGCGGCTCTACCATATCGTCGCCTGGATCGGCCGCTGGTCGATGGTCGATATCTTCATGGAATCGCTGCTCGGCGCCCTGGTGCAGTTCGGCAGCGCCGTCACCATCGACCCCGGCGTCGGAGCGCTCGCCTTCTGCGCCGTGGTGATCGTCACCATCTTCGCGGCCGAAGCCTTCGATCCGCGCCTGATGTGGGATGCCGCCGCACACAACGCCCATCGCAAGGCGCTGCCGACGGCCGCCGAACGGACTGCCCGAACGCAGCCTGCGGCGCTGGCGCTCAATTCAGGTCGAACACCAGGTTCAGCTTGATGTTGTGTATGTTGCGCACGCCGGTCGGTGTGCTGCCCGTCGGATCGTAAGTATCGAGCTCGTAGCCTAGCGACGCCTTGGCCCATGGTGTGAGCGCGCGCCCGAAGCCTGCATAGATGCGGTTCTGCGCCCAGCCCAGCCGCCGGTTCGGCCCGCTGTTGCCGACATTGAAGAAGACCTCGTCCGAGAAGGCGAGTTCCCATGTGTCCTTCAGCGGGATGCGAAGGCCGGCCAGGACGCGCGTGCGCACCAGGTAGGTGCCGTTGTCGTAGAACAGCTCCTCCCAGCGCCAGCGACCGGCGATCGGCAGGGTGTCGATGCGGGCTCGGTAGAGGACATCCTGGAAGGCGCCGCGCGACGTCGTCTGGCCGGCAAGATAGCGCTGGTACTGGACATAGCCTGCCGCCAGCCCCCAGTTTGGGGACATGTGGTACTCGATGCCGGGTCGGACCTGCACGTCCAGCAGGGTGCCGCTGGCGGCGTCGAAGCGGAACTGGGTGTCCATCTGGAACAACCAGCGCTCATCGATGTGGTAGCGCAGCCCGATCGCGGGGGACAGCCAGACGGCACCGCTCTGGAGGCTGGAGGGAGTGGCCTGCTGCTGCTGGCGGCGCTGTGCTTCGGCCGGGATCGAGAGGAGAGAGAGGGCTGCCGTCAGGGCGACGAGCGAAAGAACGGGCTGCGACACGTTTCGACGATATCGGCGCTGTAACCCGGGTGCAATGGAGCTCGTCTCGAGGCGTGCCGGCGGAACGGTTCTTGCTTTGGGCCATTGTTTGCAACAGCGGGAGGATGCGGCCATGACCAAGGAAATTCTGTGCGGCTTCGGCGTCGACGTGGACGCCGTTGCAGGGTGGCTGGGCAGCTATGGCGGCGAGGATTCGCCCGACGACATTTCACGAGGCCTGTTTGCCGGCGAGGTCGGTTCACCTCGACTGCTGAAGCTGTTCGAGCGGCTGGGCATCAAGACGACCTGGTTCATTCCCGGCCATTCGATCGAGACATTTCCCGGAGAGATGAAGGCGGTGGCCGACGCCGGCCACGAGATCGGCATCCATGGCTACAGCCACGAGAATCCGATCGCCATGACGCGCGAGCAGGAGACCGAGATCCTCGACAAATGCATCGATCTCGTCGCCGCGCTCTCGGGGCGGCGCCCGACCGGCTATGTCGCGCCGTGGTGGGAGTTCTCACCGGTCACCAACGAGCTCCTGCTGGAGCGCGGCATCAAGTACGACCATTCGCTGATGCATCACGATCACCTTCCCTACTATGTGCGTGTGGGCGATCGCTGGACCAAGATCGACTATTCGAAGAAGCCCCGCGAATGGATGGTGCCGCTGCAGCGTGGCCGCGAGACCGACCTGATCGAGATCCCGGCGAGCTGGTATCTCGACGATCTGCCGCCGATGATGTTCATCAAGAAATCCCCCAACAGCCACGGCTTCGTCAATCCGCGCGACATCGAGCAGATGTGGCGCGATCAATTCGACTGGGTCTATCGCGAATACGACTATGCCGTGTTCCCCATGACCATCCATCCCGATGTGTCGGGGCGGCCGCACGTCCTGATGATGCTGGAGCGGCTCTATCGGCACATGATCGGTCATCCCGGCGTGAAGTTCGTCACCATGGACGAGATGGCCGACGACTTCGCGCGGCGCTTTCCGCGCAAGAAGTAGCGATGTGCGCGCTGTGCGGCGTGCTGGGCGGAGACGGCCACTGGACCGACGCCGCGCCACGGCCGGGTATCTTCACCCGCAATACCGGCCCGGTAGAACGGCGGCGCGAACGCATGGCGCGTGTCGCCGGCGCCAATCGCATTCTCAAGGCCTACGGGCTTTCCCTCGCCGACTGGCAGGGCGCCTCCTATGTGCTGTCGACGGCCACCGGCAAGAGCGAGCTGGTCGACAGCCTCGCCCATCTCTGGCCGCTCGCGGAGAAACTGGCGGGCAGGCCCTGCGATCCCTTGGATCCGGGGCTGATCGAGCGCCTGTCGCGAGAGGCCGGCGATGGCTGACGTGCCTGCTTTCACACCGGTCAACCTGATCACGGGCTTCCTCGGTTCGGGCAAGACGACCTTGCTGCGACGGCTTCTCGACGATGCCGCATTGGTCGATACGGCCGTGCTGATCAACGAGTTCGGCGAGATCGGGCTGGACCATCACCTGCTCGGCCGCATCGACGAGACGATGGTGCTGCTGCCGTCGGGCTGCCTGTGCTGCACCATCCGTGGAGAGCTTTCGGCCGCGATCCGCGACCTGCATGAACGACGCGAGCGCGGCGAGGTTCCGCCGTTCCGCCGGCTCGCCATCGAGAGCACGGGGCTCGCCGACCCGTTCCCGATCCTGTCGACCGTCCAGGCCGATCCGGTGCTGCGGCATCATTTCCGCTGGGGCAACGTCGTCACGACCGTCGATGCCGTGAATGGCCGTGCCCAGTTCGAGCGGCGTCGGGAAAGTACCAAGCAGGCGGCGGTCGCCGATCGCCTGGTGCTCACCAAGACCGATCTCGCCGACGCGGCGGAGATCGAAGCCTTGATCGAGTGCCTGCGCCGATTGAACCCCTCGGCGCCGCTGGTTCGTCTGGCCGAGGGGCCGTTCTCGGCCGACAGCCTCCTTGCGCACGATCTGTTCGCGGCGGCGACGCGCGCCGATGCGGCCCGCCACCTGCTCGTCGATGCCGAGACGAACGATGGCCACGGCGCCGGCGTCCATGCCTTCGCGCTGTCGCTCGACGGTGTCGTCGATTGGACGGGCTTCGGCCTGTGGCTGACCATGCTGCTGAACCGCCATGGCGAGAAGGTGCTGCGTGTGAAGGGCATGCTCAATGTGGCCGGCAGCGACGCCCCGGTCGCGGTCCATGGCGTTCAGCATCTGGTGCATCCGCCGGTCCATATGATGGGCTGGCCCGACGACGATCGCCGGTCGCGGCTGGTCTTCATCGTCGACGGGCTGGAGAAAGAAGCCGTCGACCGCTCGCTCAGGGCCTTTCTCGGTCGCGCCTAGGCGACAGCCGGGCGGCATTGACTCGGTTCGAGTCAAATGTACTAATGTCATAACAATAGAAGAGCTGGTATCGAGCGATAGCGGCCGACATAGCCCCCGGGAGGGAACGATGAAGCCATTCAAGGCTGCCATTCGCGCGTTCGCGCTCGCCTGCATTGGTTTGGCGTCGCTGTCGGCGGCCCGTGCCGAGGACATCGTCGTCACCCACTATGGCTCGCTGCTCTACGGCGTGCCCTACGCGATCGCGCTGGAGAAGGGCTACTTCAAGGAGGCCGGCGTCGACATCACCGGCATCCTGACCTCCAAGGGCGGCGGCACCAGCGTGCGCAACATGATGGCCGGCGACACGCTGTTCGCCGAGGTCGCGCTGCCAGCGGCGTTGAGCGCGATCAAGGAAGGCTTCAACATCAAGATCATCAGCGGCGGCACCGACGGCTCGTCGAGCTTCTGGGTGACCCGTCCCGGCGAGAAGATCGAGAAGCCGGAGGATCTCAAGGGCAAGCGCTTCGTCTTCTCGCGGCCGAAGTCGGTCAGCGAAAGCACCATCCTGGCGGTGCTGAAGTCGCACAAGATCGATCCGTCCGAGGTGAAGATGGTGGCGATCGGCGATTTCGGCGCGGGCCTCACGGCGCTCGAGCACAACAAGGTCGATATCGCCATCATCCCCGAGCCGATCTACTCGGCCAAGGAGAAGGCCGGGGTGAAGTACCAGATCATTCCCTGGCTGGACGAGAAACTCCCCGACTACACGCAGACGGTGGGCATCGCCACGGACGAGGCGGTCGCCAAGAAGGGCGACAAGCTGAAGGCCGTCATCGAGGCCCGTCGCCGCGGCGTCGAGTTCCTCTACGCCCATCCCAAGGAAGCCGCAGCGATCGTCGCCAAGGTCTACAATCTCGCGCCCGACGTGGCGGCCAACGCGATCGCCAACATCATCAAGATGAACCCGACCTGGTGGAATCCGGGTGGGCTCAAATATCCGCTGATGGAGGCGATGGCCGAGTCGCTGGGCTCGGTCGGCGCCCTGCAGCTTCCCATCGACTGGAAGGCGGCGACCAACGAGAGCTTCATCCCGGCCGCGGCCAAGGCCAAGACGCAATGACGGCGGCGGCTCCGCGGCTTGCGGCCGTGCCGTCCGAGGCCGCCCCCAAGGTGCATGCGCGGCTGGATGGTGTGACGCGGGTCTACCCGCCGCGCGCCGGACATGGCGAGGTGCATGCGCTGGGGCCGATCTCCTTCGACCTGCGGGCCGGTGAGTTCTTCAGCGTGGTCGGCCCCTCCGGTTGCGGCAAGTCGACTTTGCTCGACGTGCTGGCGGGGCTTGCCGTGCCGTCGGCCGGCTCGGTCGAGTTCGAGGGCAAGCCGGTGCGCGGCGAGGTTCCCGACGGCGTCGGTGTCGTGTTCCAGGAAGATGCGAGCTTTCCCTGGCTGACGGTCGAGGACAATGTCGCTTTCGGCCTGCGCCGGGCCGGTGTCGATGCCGCGGAAAGCCGGCGCCGGGTCGATTTCGCCGTGGGCTTCATGGGGCTCAAGGATTTTCGCCGGGCCTATCCCAGCCAGCTCTCGGGCGGCATGCGCCAGCGCGTCTGCATTGCGCGCACCCTGGTGATGCAGCCGCGTCTCATCCTGCTCGACGAGCCCTTCGGTGCCCTCGACCAGCAGACCCGTCTGCTGATGGGCGACGAGCTGCTGCGGCTGTGGCGCGAGACGTCGGCCACGGTCCTGCTGATCACCCATGCCCTCGACGAGGCCAATCTGCTGTCGGACCGGATCGGTGTGATGTCGGCCCGGCCGGGTCGTTTCATCGACATCGTCGAGACCGGCTGGCCGCGCGAGCGCGATTCGCGCCTGGCGGAGCGCCCGGATTTCGGCGCAGTAACGTCGCGGCTCTGGTCCTACCTGCGCGGTGAATCCCTGCGCGCTCTGGGGCAGGGGAGTGCTGCGCGATGAAGGTGGGCAAGGCGAAGGCGGACAATAGGGCGACCTGGATCCGCGTCGCCGTGCTAGCCGGCGCCGTCGGCGCCTTGGAGATTGCCTGCCGTGTCGGATGGGTGCCCGCCACCATGGTCATCGCCCCCTCGGCCATGGTGAAGGCGCTGATCGAGACGTTGCAGTCGGACGATATCGGCGCCCACTTGCAGCAGACGCTGTCGGCGGTCGCCATCGCCATGGGCCTGTCGATCGTGGGCGGCTTCCTGATCGGCTTCGTCCTGCACTGGGTGCCGTTCCTGCGCCGAGCCTTCAATCCCTTCCTGGCCGCCTATTATGCGATCCCGCATTTCGCCTTCTATCCGCTGCTGATCGTAATCTTCGGCCTGGGGCCGGCGCCGTTGATCGTGCTGGCGACCTTGTTCGCCATGGTGGCGATGATCGTGGCGACCATGGCGGGGCTCGATCGCGTGCCGCGGGTGCTGCTGAAGACGGCAAGGATGCATCGCCTGTCGCTCCTGGAGGAGATCTGGCGCATCCGCTTGCCGGCTGCGGCGCCGCACCTGCTGTCCGGCGTGAAGCTCGCCGTCGCCTATTCCTTCATCGGCGTGATCGCCGGCGAGTTCATCCTGTCGACCAGCGGCATCGGCCACGAGATCGCCTATGCCTACGACAATTTCGACAATCCGCGCATGTATGCCCTGATCCTGTTCGTGTTGGCGATCGTCACCTGCTTCAACATGGCGGTCTATGCCTACGAACGCCGCCTGGCGCGGCGTCGCGGTGCGTGAGGTGAGGGCGATGGTCTCTCTACGCTCGTGGCGCGATCCGCTCCTGGTCGCAATCTCCCTGGTCGCCCTCTGGCAGGTGCTGCACGAGCTGGCAGGCGACGTGGCGGTGACGGCGCCGGCGCCGACGCTCGCCCATCTTTGGGAGATGATCGGCCAGGCGCGCTTCCTGCCACATCTGCGCGAGACCGGGCTCGCCTTCCTGCAGGCCCTGGCGATCGCCTGCGGCGGCGGCGTCCTGATCGGCCTGGTGCTGGGCGGCCACAAGCTGTCCGGCGAAGTCGCCGAGCCGATCCTGGTCGGCCTCTATTCGATTCCCAAGATCACCCTCTATCCGGTGATCCTGCTGCTGTTCGGTCTCGGCATGCCGGCCAAAGTGGCGTTCGGGGCGCTGCACGGCATCATCCCGGTCGTACTGTTCACCATGAACGCGGTGCGCAACGTCAACCGCACCTATCTTCGGGCCGGCCGCGCCATGCGTCTCACGCCGCTGCAGACCGGCTGGCACATCCTCGTTCCCGCGACCCTGCCGGAGATCTTCTCGGGCCTGCGCATCGGCTTCTCGCTGACCTTGCTGGGGACGATGCTGGGCGAGCTTTTCGCCTCGCAGCGCGGTCTCGGCTTCCTGCTGATGACGGCCATCGACCTGCACGACGTCAAGACGATCCTGGCCATCGCGGTCCTGATCTCGACCTTCGCCATCATCGCCAATGCGGCCTTGCTCGCCATCGACAAGCGCCTGCACCGCGGTGCCGCCCCAGAGGGGGCCGGCAAGCCATGAACCGCATCACCGTCGATCGCGCCCTGGGGGCGCCGCTGCATCACCAGATCTATCTGGTGCTGGCGGATGGAATCGCCACCGGCCGCTACGGCGCCGGCGACGCTCTCCCGACCGAGGAGCAGCTTACGCGGATGTTCAACGTCTCGCGTATCACCGTGCGCCGGGCGATGACCAGCCTGCACGAAGACGGTCTGATCGAGCGCGGCGCGGGCCGCCGGACGGTGGTGCGGCCGCAGGTCGACCGCATGCTCCGCGTACCCATGACCTCGGTGATCGAGAACCTCAACGCCTACGGCGCGGAGACCGAGGCCAAGGTCGTCGAATTCGACTATGTGACGGCGCATGGCTTCGCCCGCGATCATCTGTGGCAGGGCAAGGAAAGACCGGTCCAGCGTGCGGTGCGCATCCGGTCGCAGAACGGCGTGCCGATCATGCATCTCACCAGCTACGTCCCGGCGGCGATCGGCGAGAGCTTCACTGCCGACGACCTCGATCGCCTGCCCATGTTCCAGCTTCTGGCGCGGGCCGGGGCACACCTCAGCCGCGGCGAGCAGATCGTCTCGGCTGTGCTGGCCGATCCGCTCGTCGCCTCGCGGCTCGACGTAAAGGTCGGGGCTGCGCTGATCGACCTGCGGCGCCTGATGTTCGATCAGCAGGGGCGTGCCGTCGAGTATGTCGAGACGCTGACGGTTCCGGAGCGGATGAAACTGCGCTTCGATCTCAGCCCCGACCAGATTCTGCCCGACAAGAAGACCGCCGGAAAGAGACCGGCCTCTAAACGCAAACGCTAGGAGTGCGCACCATGTCCAATGCCGCCTCGTTCCGAACCCTGCTCGCCCGCCGCAAGATGATCGTGGCGCCTGGCGCCATCGACTGCATCACCGGACGGGCCATCGCCCGGGCAGGCTTTTCGGCCGCCTACATGACCGGCGCCGGCACTTCGGCAACACTCGGCTATCCCGACTACGGCCTGATCACCATGACCGAGATGGTGGCCAACGCCAGCCGCATCGTGAATTCGATCGACATCCCGCTGATCAGCGACAGCGACACCGGCTACGGCAACGAGCTCAACGTCTTCCGCACGGTGCAGGAGTTCGAGCGGGCCGGCGTGGCGGCGATCCATATCGAGGATCAGGTATTCCCCAAGAAGTGCGGCCATCTCGACAACAAGGAGCTGGTGAGCCGCGAGGACTTCGTCGCCAAGATCCGGGCAGCTGCTGCCGCCCGCAAGTCGAAGGATTTCTGTGTGATCGCCCGCACCGATGCGCGGGCGGTGGCAGGCCTCGAGGAGGCGATCGCGCGTGCCAATGCCGCCCTGGCCAACGGCGCGGATGTCGCCTTCGTCGAGGCGCCGCAGACCCTGGCGGAGATCGAGGCCGTACCCCGGCAGGTGAAGGGACCGTGCCTGCTGAACGTGGTGCGCGGCGGCAAGACGCCGGAAGTGACGCTCGAAGCCGCCGAGGGCATGGGCTACGCCATCGCCATCGTGCCCGGTCTGCTGCTGGGCGGCATCATCCAGACCTGCGACCGGCTGCTGGGCGATCTGAAGGAAGGCAAGTTCCCGCCGGTGACGGGGTCGCCAGGCAAGACCTTTGCCCGCTTCGGCGCCGCCGAATGGGACGAGCGCCGCACCGCCTTCCGCGACCCGATCAAGGCCGCTGCCGAGTAGGGAGTTCGTGTCATGGCCGCCGCTCACACGATGTTCGAGAAGATCTGGCAGCGTCATGTCGTGGTCGATCGCGACGACGGCTACACGCTGCTCTATATCGACCGCCACCTGATGCATGACGGATCGGCCGCAGGCTTCGCACGCCTGCGCGAGCGCAAGATGAAGTTGCGACGGCCCGATCGCGGCTTTGCGACGCCCGATCACTATGTGCTGAGCAACAGCCGGTCGATTGCCGACATCCCCGATCCGCATCATCGCCGTCTGGTGGAGCAGATCCGCCAGAACACCGCCGAGAGCGGCGTCACCCTGTTCGATCTCGGCGACGAGCGGCAGGGCATCGCCCATGTCGTGGGGCCCGAGCAGGGCGTGACGCAGCCGGGCCTGACCCTGGTCTGCGGCGACTCGCACACCTCGACGCATGGGGCGCTGGGTGCGCTCGCCTTCGGCATCGGCTCGTCGGAAGTGGCCCATGTCATGGCCACGCAGTGCCTGTGGCAGCGCAAGCCGAAGGCGATGCGGGTCACCGTCGACGGCGCGCTGGCGGCCGGCGTCACCGCCAAGGACGTGATCCTGGCGATCATCGCCAAGATCGGCACGGCGGGGGCGGTCGGACATGTCATCGAATATGCCGGCAGCGCCATTCGCGGTCTGTCCGTCGAAGGACGGCTCACCGTCTGCAACATGTCGATCGAAGCCGGCGGCCGGGCCGGCATGGTGGCGCCCGACGACACGACCATTTCTTACCTGGAGGGACGGCCCTTCGCGCCAAAAGGCGCGGAGTGGGACAAGGCCGTGGCGTTCTGGCGAACAATACCGAGCGATGCCGGCGCGACCTTCGATCGCGACGTCAGCCTCGATGCCGCGGCGATCACGCCGATGGTGACCTGGGGGACCAGCCCGGAAGATGCGCTACCCATCACCGGGCGCATTCCCGAACCCTCCTCGGCGCCCGACTCCGCCAAGAAGGACAGCATGCAGCGCGCGCTGGACTATATGGGCCTGGTACCCGGAACGCCGCTGGAGCAGGTACCGGTCGACCGGGTGTTCATCGGGTCCTGCACCAACAGCCGCATCGAGGATCTGCGCGCCGCCGCCAAGGTCGTCGACGGCCGCAAGGCGGTGATCCCCTCCTGGGTGGTGGCCGGCTCCGGCCTGGTCAAGAAGCAGGCCGAGGCCGAGGGGCTGGACAAGGTCTTCCGGGCCGCCGGCTTCGAATGGCGGGAGCCCGGCTGCTCGATGTGCGTCGGCATGAACGGCGACACCGGCAAGCCGCAGCAGCGCATCGCCTCGACCTCGAACCGCAACTTCATCGGCCGGCAGGGGCCGGGGGTGCGCACGCATCTCGTGAGTCCGGCCATGGCCGCCGCAGCGGCGGTCACCGGCCATTTCACCGACGTGCGCCGGCTGCTCGGCTAGGAGGACGCCATGGAACCCTTCACCACGCTCGAAGCGGTGGCGATCCCGATCGACCAGCCGAACCTCGACACCGACCAGATCATTCCGGCCCGCTTCCTGGGCAAGCCCCGCGACAGTCAGGTCAAGGCCGTGTTCCACGACCTGCGCTACGCGCCGGACGGCACGCCCCGTCCGGAATTCGTGATGAACCAGAAGGGCTTCGCCGGGGCGAAGATCGTGGTGGCGGAGCGCAACTTCGCCTGCGGCTCGTCGCGCGAGAACGCCGTCACGGTGATGGTCGACAATGGACTACGCGCCTTCATCGCGCCGAGCTTCGGCGACATCTTCTTCAACAACTGCTTCCAGAATGCCGCCTTGCCGGTCCGGCTGGAGGCGGGGCGCGTGGCCGAAATCCGGGCGGCCCTGCATGCCGCACCCGGCGCAAGGATCAGGATCGACCTCGCCAGCCAGACCGTGGTCGGTCCCGACGGCAGGACCGATCGCTTCGAAATCGATTCCTTCCGCAAGGACTGCCTGCTGAAGGGCGTCGACGAGGTGAACCTGACTCTGGGCTATGAGGCGGAGATCGCTGCTTTCGAGACGAAACAGCGCGGCGAGATGAGCTGGCTGTAGGCCGTTTGGTTCCTCACGGCTCGGCGTTGGCCTAGGCCGAAGCAACAGCCCCTGCGACGGCCACGGCCACCTTTTCGCAGCTCTGCTCGCAGGCCCGGCAGGCTTCAGCCGCGACATGGCACTGCTGATACTCGTCGGCATGCCGGTCGCATTCGTCGGCGCAGGCCCGGCACAGTTCGGCGCAGGTCTCGACCAGGTGCCGGATGAGCGCCGGGCTCGCATGGGCGCTGCGGGAAAGTGCCGGCCCCGTCGCGGCACAGGCATTGGCGCAGTCGAGCGTGAGCTGGATGCAATGGCCGAGGGCGCTCGCCCCTTCTTCGTCCAGGCTGGCTTCGGCGCAGGAAATGCAGGTCTGGGCGCAGTCGAAGCAGGCTTCGACGCAATCCGCCAGTGCATCACTGGTGACAGCCCCGGCGAGAGCGGGGCGATGAGAGACGACGGGGTGGAATAAAGCAGGGCGCGCGCGAGGATGCATTCCGGTTGTCCTCCTCTCCGGTACGCAGTGGAGGAATGCCGCGACGGCCCGATTGGTTACAGGCTCAGGGCTTCCAGCGCAGAAAATTCGTGATCAGGCGCAGGCCGGTCGCCTGGCTCTTTTCCGGATGGAATTGCGTCCCGGCGAGATTGTCGCGACCGATCATTGCCGTAATCGGTCCGCCATAGTCGGTGACGGCGAGCACCGTCGCCGGGTTGGCCGCGGCGAACTGGAAGGAATGCACGAAATAGGCATGGTCGCGCGGCGCGATCCCGGCGAGCAACGCATGCGGCTTGAGGTCCGCGAGCTCGTTCCATCCCATATGTGGGATTTTCAGGCGATCCCTGCCCGCCTGGCCCTTGGGCTCGATACGCACCACGTCGCCCGCGATCCAATCGAGGCCGGCATGGACGCCGTATTCGACGCCGCGGGTGGCCATCAGCTGCATGCCGACGCAGATGCCGAGGAAGGGTTTGCCGCGCTCGATCACCTCGCGCTGCAGGGTCTCGACCATGCCCGGCACGGCGTAGAGGCCGGCGCGGCAGTCGGCAAAGGCGCCGACGCCGGGCAGCACGATACGGTCGGCGCTCTCAACGTCGCGGGCCGACGGCGTCACCAGCACGCGCTCATGCGTGCCGGCCTCGCGGGCGGCGCGTTCGAAGGCTTTCGCGGCGGACCGGAGGTTGCCCGATCCGTAATCGACGATTGCGACGGTCATCGGGCGCTCGTCCTAGAGAACGCCCTTGGTGCTGGGCACGGCCGTGAGCTGCCGCGGGTCGAGCTCGACGGCCACGCGGAGCGCGCGGGCGAGGCCCTTGAAGCAGCTCTCGACGATGTGGTGGTTGTTCTCGCCGTAGTGGTTCCAGACATGGAGGGTGAGCCCGCCGAGCTGGGCGAAGGCCTGGAACCACTCCTTGAACAGCTCGGTGTCCATGGTGCCGAGCTTGGGCTTGGAGAAATTCACCTTCCAGATCAGGTAGGGCCGGTTCGAGGCGTCGAGCGCCACCTCGGTCAGCGTCTCGTCCATCGGGATCTGCGCGCTGCCGTAGCGGCGGATGCCGGCGCGGTCGCCCAGCGCCTTGCTGAGGCACTCGCCCAGCACGATGCCGGCGTCTTCCGTGGTGTGGTGGTAGTCGATATGCAGGTCGCCCTCGGCGCGCAGGGTGATGTCGATCAGGCTGTGGCGCGAGAGCTGCTCCAGCATATGGTCGAGGAAGCCGATGCCGGTCTTGATGTCGTACTTGCCGGTGCCGTCGAGATTGATGGCGGCGGCGATGCGCGTCTCCTTGGTGGCGCGCGTGACATAGGCCCGCCGCCCGCCGGTCCCCGGCGTGGCCAGTGCTGTCAACGGCGGCGTCTCGGCGACGGCTTTGGAGGCGGCCTTGGGAGCGGCTTTTGGGGCGGCCTTGCGGGCCATTTCACGTCCTCTGGGTTGCGGCCCCGTTCATACAGGAACGCGGGCAGCACGGTCGAGCGCAAGGCGCGTCAGAATGACGCCCAGCAGCACGACCAGGCCGCCGATCACCCGGGCGGCGGTGAGCGGATCGCCGAAGAAGGCGGCCGACAGGCCCACGCCGGCCACCGGGATCAGGTACATGTAGACCATGACCCGGCTGACCCCCAGCCGCTCCAGCCCGGCGGTGAGGCCGAGGAAGGCCACGCCCACGGGGAAGATCGCGGTGTAGAGCCAGAAGCCCAGCAGCCGGTCGTCGAGCCGTGCGAATTCCCCCAGGGAATCGAAATAGAGCGCGAAGGGCATCAGCAGCAGCGACCCGATCAAGGTCGTCCAGGCCATGACCTGCAGGGCACCCAGCCGCTGGCTGTAGGGGGCGCCGCGCTCGACATAGAGCGCCCAGGCGAAGGCCGCGATCAACCAGAGCAGGGTGCCGTCGAGGCTGCCGAAGGACAGGGTGACGCGGCTCAGGCTGTTGTTCACCACCAGCACGACGCCGATGAAGGCGATCAGGATGCCGGTCCAGCCGAGCAGCGACAGCCGCCGGCCGGCGAACCAGGCGAGGATGGCGGAGAAAGCCGTGGTCGTGGTCATCACGATCGAGCCGACCGACGGCGCGCTGCGCGCCATGGCCCATCCCCAGCAGGCCTGGAACAGGGCGACGCCCACGATCGACAGCAGGATCATCGGCACCCAGTCGCGCCGCGGCAGCGCCATCGGGCGGCGCCGCACCGCCAGGACGGCGAACAGGAAGAGGGCGGCGATCAGATAGCGCGAGGCGCTGTAGAGCAGCGGGCTCATGACCGCGAGCACATCCTTGGCGAACGGATAGCTCGAGCCCATGAGCAGCGCCGTGACGAGCATCATCGCATCGCCCGAATAACGCTGCCCCCTCACCCTGCCTCTCCCCCTGACGGGGGAGAGGAGAAAGACAGGACTTCCTCGCTCTCATGTTCCTCTCCCCCGCGCGGGGGAGAGGCTAGGTGAGGGGGCGCCCTCATGAGAGGGGACAGCACGCGGCTACTGCTTGGGCGCCGTCGATGCCTTCTGTGCGCCCCAGAAGCCGAACAGCGTGCCGGCGACGCGGCGGATCTGGATCTCCTCCGAGCCTTCGGTGATGCGGTAGCGGCGATGGTGCCGGTAGATGTGCTCGAACGGCGTGTGGCGCGAGTAGCCGATACCGCCATGGACCTGCATGGCGCGATCGGCGGCGTCGCACACCAGGCGATTGGCGCGATAGTTCGACATCGCCACCCATTCGCTGACGTTCATGTGATGCTCGCGATCGAGATGCCAGGCGGTCTTGCGCACCAGACCGCGCGTCATCTCGGCTTCGGTGTGCAGTTCGGCCAGCGGGAACTGGATGGCCTGGTTGGTGGCCAGCGCCTTGCCGAACACCTTGCGGTTCTTGGCATAGGCCACCGACATGTCGATGCAGTATTGCGCGGCGCCGAGGCTGGAAGCGGCCTGGCGGATGCGGTTCTCGTGCACGAAGGTTTGGGCGACGTCGAGGCCGCGGCCTTCCTCGCCCAGCATGGTCGAGCCCGGTACCGTCACGTTGGTCAGCGAGACTTCGGCGTGGTCGCTCGGCATGTTGAAGGTCCACCACATGTACTCGACCTTGAGGCCGGGCGCCTTGACCGGAACCAGGAAGGCGCTGATGCCGCGTGCATCGCCCGGCTTGCCCGAGGTGCGGGCGAAGACGAGGTCGACCGTGGCGGTGTGCATGCCGGTGTTGAACCGCTTCATGCCGTTGATCACCCAGTCGCCGCCCTGCTTGGTGGCCGTGGTCTCCATGAAGGTGGCGTCGGAGCCGTGGTTGGGCTCGGTCAGGCCGAAGGCGATGCGCTCCTTGCCCTTGAACATGCCCTCGATGTAGCGGTCCTTCTGCTCCTGCGTGCCGAAGCGGTGCAGCAGCAGGGCGACCGGGAAGTTGCCGACGATCGAGCTCTCGTTCTGCAGGTCGTTGTGCAGGCCGAGCCCCTTGTGCGCCAGATGCTCGCGGATGATCGCCATGGCGAGGTTGGAGCCGTCCTTGCCGCCCAGTGCCTTGGGCAGGGCGAAGCGCAGATGGCCGGCCTTGTCGGCGCGGCGGCGCATCTCGGCCAGCAGCTCCTCCCATTCGTGCCGCGGCTGGCCGTCATTGTCCCAGTCGGTGCGGGCATGCTCGCGGCGATGGTCGAAGAAACGGATATTGTCGCTCTCCCGCTCCAGCGGCCGGATCTCGCGCTCGATGAAGGTGTCGAGCTCGGTCAGGTATGCCGCGATCTCGGCGGGAATATTGAAATCCATGGGGCCGCTCCTCCGGTAAACGATCGTTCACCGGTGATCTTACGGCCTCTTCGATGGCACTTCCACGAACGGTGCTTTCGACCTGCGGCTGGTTACGCGCGCTCCCTGCCGATGTGCTGTAACACCAGCTCGACGAGGCGATCGGCGGCCTCCTCCGGTGAGAGTTCCGCAGTGCGCAGCACCAGGGCCGGATCCTCGGGCGGCTCGTAGGCCTGGTCGCGGCCTGTGAGGTTCACGACCTTGCCCTGCTCGGCCTTGGCATAGAGACCCTTGGGGTCGCGCGTGCGGCAGACCTCGAGCGGCGTGTCGACAAAGACTTCGAGGAAGCGGCCCTCGGGCAGCAGGGCGGCGGCCCGCGTGCGGTCGGCCTGGAAGGGCGAGACCAGCGCGACCAGGGTGATCAGGCCGGCATCGGCCATCAGGCGCGCGACCTCGCCGACACGACGCACGTTCTCCGCGCGGCTGGCTTCGTCGAAGCCGAGATCGGCGTTGAGGCCCTGCCGCAGGTTGTCGCCGTCGAGCAGCATGGTCTGGCGGCCGAGCGCCACCAGCTTGCGCTCGGCGATGTTGGCAATGGTCGATTTGCCGGAGCCCGGCAGGCCGGTCAGCCAGACGACCAGGGGAAGCTGCGCCTTGATCTCGGCCCGCAGCGCCGGCGTCACGGTCTCGGCATGGCGGTGCACGTCGCGCGCCGCATCGAGGCTTTCGACCACCATGCCGGCCGCCGCGGTGCGCAAGGTCGAGCGGTCGATCAGGATGAAGGCGCCGGTCTGACGGTTCTCGGCATAGGAATCGAAGGCCACGGGCTCGGCGGCCTCCAGCTCGACGCGGCCGATGGCGTTCAGCGCCAGCTCGCCCGACGGCGCGCGGCGGAGCGATTCGACGTCGAGCGTGTCGGCGATGCGGCCGAGCGTGACGGGCACCGTGGTCGTCCCGATCTTCAGCAGGAAGCGCTTGCCGGCGAGCGCCGCCGTCTCGTCCATCCAGACGAGATCGGCAGCGAAGCGTCGCGTCACGGTCGGCCGGCGCCGCGGATCGGCCAGCACGTCGCCGCGGATGACGTCGATCTCGTCGGTGAGGGTCAAGGTCACCGAGCGGCCGGCGACGGCGACGGCCAGGTCGCCGTCGAAGCTCACAATTCGCGCCACCGAGCTCGGCCGGCCCGATGCCGCCACGACGATGCGGTCGCCGACGGCGACCCGGCCCGAGGCGACGGTGCCGGTGAAGCCGCGGAAATCGCCGTTGGGCCGGTTGACCCATTGCACGGGAAAGCGCAGCGGCGCCTCCTCGGCATCGAGGCCGGTATCGACCGCTTCGAGATGGGCGAGCAGGGCGGGGCCCCCGTACCAGGGCGTGCGGGCGCTGCGGTTGGCGACATTGTCGCCGAGCCGTGCCGACATCGGGATCGCCACCACGGAATGGAAGGCAAGCGGCGCGGCAAAGCTCGCGAAGGCAGCCTCGATCTCTCGGAAACGCGCTTCAGAGAAATCAACCAGGTCGATCTTGTTCACCGCCAGCACGACATGGCGGATGCCCAGCAGGGAGACGATGGCGGCGTGGCGGCGCGTCTGCTCGAGCAGGCCCTTGCGGGCATCGACCAGCAGCACGGCGAGCTCGGCATTGGAGGCGCCGGTCGCCATGTTGCGCGTGTACTGGCGGTGGCCCGGTGTGTCGGCCACCACGAAGGCGCGGCGAGGCGTGGCGAAGAAGCGGTAGGCGACGTCGATGGTGATGCCCTGCTCGCGCTCGGCCTCGAGGCCATCGAGCAGCAGGGCGAAGTCGAACTCGTCATCGGTCGTGCCGAAGCGGCGCGAATCGTCCTTCAGCGAGGCGACCTGGTCGTCGAGCAGGCCGCTGGCATCGGCGATCAGCCGGCCGATCAGGGTCGACTTGCCGTCGTCGACCGAGCCGCAGGTGAGGAAGCGCAGCTCGCTGCGGTTCTGCAGGGGCAGCGCGTCGTTGGCCGGAGGAGCAAGGGCGTCGGGCATCAGAAATATCCCTCTCGTTTCTTGCGTTCCATGGAGGCTTGCAGGGCACCGTCGACCAGCCGCCCCTGGCGTTCGGAGGAGCGGGCGTCGAGCAGTTCGGCGATGACGCCGGTGACATCGTCCGCCCGGGAGGCGATGGCGCCGGTCAGCGGCCAGCAGCCCAGAGTGCGAAAGCGCACGCGGCGCTTGGTGGTCATTTCGCCGTCGCGAAAGCGCATGCGCTCGTCGTCGACGGCGATCAGCGCGCCGTCGCGCTCGACCACCCAGCGCTCGGCCGCGAGATAGAGCGGCACGATGGGAATGGCTTCGGTGTGGATGTAGGTCCACACGTCGAGCTCGGTCCAGTTCGACAGCGGGAAGACACGCATAGTGTCGCCTGTCGCCAGCCGCGTGTTGAACAGGCGCCACAGCTCGGGGCGCTGGTTGCGCGGATCCCAGACATGGCCTTCGCTGCGATGGGAGAAGATGCGCTCCTTGGCGCGCGACTTCTCCTCGTCGCGCCGCCCCCCGCCGAACGCCGCATCGAAGCCGTGCTGGTCGAGGGCGTCTTTCAGCGGCTCAGTCAGCATGAGGCGGGAATACTCGCCGGTCTCGGTCTCGAACGGGGTGACGCCGGCGCGCGCCGCCTCGTCGTTGCCGTGCACCAGCAGCTTCATGCCGTACCTGGCGGCGGTGCGGTCGCGATGATCGAGCAAGGCGCGGAAGTCCCAGCCGGTCGCGATATGCAGCAGCGGAAAGGGCGGTGGCGCGGGATAGAAGGCCTTGCGGGCGAGATGCAGCATCACGCTCGAATCCTTGCCCACCGAGTAGAGCATCACGGGTTTGCGGAACTCCGCCACCACCTCGCGCAGGATATGGATGGCCTCGTCCTCCAGGCGCTGCAGGTGCGGCGACAGGCCGGACCGCCCGCGCGGGGCGGGGATCGAGGGTTTGGTATCTCCGAGTCTTGTGCCGGGATCGGCAATTGCGGGCGAACTCATGGATTGCTCTGCTTCAGGGTCGGATCGATCGAGGGAAGGTGGATGCCGCATTCGGTCTTCTCGAAATTGCGCCAGCGGCCGGCGCGCGGGTCTTCGCCGAAGGCGACGGCCGAGGTACAGGGCGCGCAGCCGATCGACAGGAAGCCCTGGGCGACCAGCGGATGCGCTGGCAAGTGATGGCGCGCGACGTGGTCGGTGATATCGGCGGCGCTCCAGCTCGCGAGCGGATTGACCTTCACGTGCGGCGTCTCGAACTCGAAGACCGGCAGATCCTGGCGCTCGGTGCTCTGGAAGCGCTTGCGCCCGGTGATCCAGGCGTCGAAGCCTTCGAGCGCGCGCTGCAGCGGCGCCGTCTTGCGGAAGGCGCAGCAACCGTCAGGATCCCAGGTGGCACGGCTGAGATCGGCATCGAGACGCGCGACCTCATCGGCGGTCGGCCCGATGCTTCGCACATCGGTGAGGCCGAGATGGGCGGTCAGTCGATCGCGGTACTCCAGGGTTTCCAGGAAGTGGCGGCCGGTGTCGATGAACAGCACCGGCGTCGCCGGGTCGATCTCGGCCACCAGGTGCAGCAGCACGGCGGAGTCGGCGCCGAACGAGGAGACGACGGCGATCCTGCCGGTGAAGGTTTCCTCGAGGGCGCCCTTCAGGACCTGCCGTGGCGGTGCGAAGCCCAGGCGGCGCTGCAGCGCGAAGACGAGATCGGGAGAGGCGACCATGGCGTTCTCCCTAGGGCACAGAGAAGAGACGCAGACTGACCAGGGTCACCGGCAGCAGATCGCCCTTGCGGGCGGTGTGGCCGGTGGGAAGTTCGATCTCCACCGACGGCAGGCCGTCGGCCAGCGCCAGCTCGGCGCGCCGGGCGGCACCAGTGCGGCGCACCGCCAGCACGCGGGCCGGCAGGGCGGCCTGGGACTCGCCGGCAATGGCGAGATCGCGCGGCCGCACGAAAAGGACCGCCGGTCCGGTCAGCCGGCCCCGCGGCGTCGGCAGCTGATGCGGCCCGATCCAGAGCGACGTCGCCGCGGCCGTCACTGGCAGGCGGACGGCCTCGCCGACGAAGCCCGCCACGAAGGCAGTGCCCGGCCGGTCGAGGATCTCGTCTGGCGTGCCGACTTGCTCGATGGCGCCCTGGTTGAAGATCGCGACGCGATCGGCGAGCTCCAGCGCTTCTTCCTGGTCGTGGGTGACGAACAAGGTCGTGTGGCCGGTCCGATCGTGGATCTCGCGCAGCCAGCGGCGCAGGTCGCGCCGCACCTGGGCGTCGAGGGCACCGAACGGTTCGTCGAGCAGCAGCACGCGCGGCTCGACGGCCAGCGCGCGGGCCAGCGCCACCCTTTGCCGCTGGCCGCCCGAAAGCTGGGCCGGATAGCGCTTGCCGAGGCCCGCGAGCTGCACCAGCTCCAGCAGGTCGGTGACGCGGCGCTGGATCTCGGCCTTGGCCGGCCGCGTGGCGCGCGGCCGGACCTTGAGGCCGTAGGCGATGTTCTCCGCCACGTTGAGATGGCGGAACAGCGCGTAATGCTGGAACACGAAGCCGACGCGGCGGTCGCGCACCGCCAGCGCCGTGGCGTCCTCGTTGTCGAACAGGATGCGGCCGGCGCTGGGTGTCTCCAGCCCGGCGACCAGCCGCAGGAAGGTCGTCTTGCCCGAGCCCGAGGGGCCGAGCAGGGCCATGAGTTCGCCGGGCTGCACCTCGAGGTCGAGGTCGCGCAGCGCCGCGGTGCTGTCGAACGACTTGGCAAGCCGCTCGGCCCGTATCGCGATGGCCACGTCCGATCGCTGGGTCTGGTCAGTGCCGGTGCGCGCGGGCGAGCTGGTCGCCGTATCGTCTTTCGAGGAAGGACTTTGCGACCAGGGTGACGAGGGCGAGTCCCGCCAGAAGCGAGGCGACGGCGAAAGCAGCGACGAAGTTGTACTCATTGTAGAGGATCTCCACGTGGAGAGGCATGGTGTTGGTCAGTCCCCGGATGTGGCCGGACACGACCGACACCGCGCCGAATTCGCCCATCGCGCGGGCATTGCAGAGCAGTACGCCGTAGAGCAGCGCCCAGCGCACGTTGGGCAGGGTGACGGTGAGGAAGGTGCGCAGGCCCGAAGCGCCCAGTGTCAGCGCCGCCTCCTCTTCCGCCGTGCCCTGTTCCTGCATCAGCGGGATCAGCTCGCGCGCGATGAAGGGGAAGGTGACGAAGATCGTAGCCAGTACGATGCCGGGCACGGCGAAGATGATCTTGAAGTCCCAGTCGTCGATCAGCGGGCCGAGCAGGCCCTTGGCGCCGAACAGCAGGACGAAGACCAGGCCCGACACGACCGGCGAGACCGAGAAGGGCAGGTCGATCAGGGTGACCAGCAGGCTCTTGCCGGGAAACTCGAACTTGGCGACGGCCCAGGCCGCCGAGATGCCGAACAGCAGGTTGAGCGGCACGGCGATCGCGGCGACCAGCAGGGTCAGGCCGATCGCGGCCTGGGTGTCCGGCTCGGTGAAAGCGGCGAGAAACAAGTCGACGCCTCGGCGCAGCGCCTCGGCAAAGACGGCGGCGAGCGGCAGCACGAGGAACAGCGCCAGGAAGCCGACCGCCAGCGCAATCAGCGTGCGGCGCACGGCGGGGCTTTCGGAGAGGGCGCCGTTACGCATGGCCGAAGCGCCGCCGGCTGAAGGACTGCAGGGCGTTGATGGCGAGCAGGGTCACGAAGGCGAGTGCCAGCATGATCGTCGCGATGGCGGCGGCGCCGGCATAGTCGAACTCTTCGAGGCGGGTCACGATCAGCAGTGGGGCGATCTCCGACACGAACGGCATGTTGCCGGCGATGAAGATCACCGAACCGTACTCGCCGACGGCGCGCGCAAAGGCCATCGCGACGCCGGTCAGCAGCGCCGGCGCCAGGGCGGGCAGCACGACGCGCAGCACGGTCTGGGCGCGGGTCGCGCCGAGCGTCGCCGAGGCCTCCTCGACGTCGCGGTCGAGATCCTGCAGCACCGGCTGCACGGTGCGCACGACGAAGGGCAGGCCGATGAAGGTCAGCGCGACCAGGATGCCGAGCGGCGTGAAGGCGATCTTTATGTCGAAGGGGGAAAACAGGCTGCCGATCCAGCCGTTGGTGGCATAGAGCGCGGCGAGGGCGATGCCGGCCACAGCGGTGGGCAGGGCGAAGGGAAGATCGACGGCGGCGTCGAGCAGGCGCTTGCCGGGGAAGTCGTAGCGCACCAGCACCCAGGCCACGATCGTGCCGAATACGGCATTCACCAGCGCGGCGGCGGCCGAGATGAAGAAGCTCACTTCGAGTGCCGCCAGCACGCGCGGCGTCGTGGCGACCCGCCAGATGCCGTCAAGGCCGAGATCGGCGGCGCGCGCCACCAGCACGGCCAGTGGGATGAGCACGATCAGCGAGAGATAGGTGATGGCGAATCCGAAGGTGATGCCGAAGCCGGGCAGCGCACTCGGCTTCGGGAATCGCCTGCGGGCTGCAGGAGGCGTCCAGCCGCGGAGGGCGGCGTCGCTCATCGCGTCGCGGCCTTGCCGGAAGGCTTGTAGATCTGGTCGAACACGCCGCCGTCGGCGAAGTGCTCGGCCTGCGCCTTGGTCCAGCCACCGAACACCTGGTCGATGCTCACAAGCTGGATTTTGGGGAAGCGCGCCAGGTCGGCCGGGTCGGCGGCCTCGGGCTTGCTCGGCCGATAGAAGTTGCGGGCGATGATCTTCTGTGCCGCCGGCGAGTAGAGGAAGCCGAGATAGGCCTCGGCCACCTTGCGCGTGCCGCGCTTGTCGACGACGTGGTCGACCAGCGAGACCGGCGGTTCGGCCAGGATGGAGAAGGGTGGCACGACGATGTCGAACTTGTCGGCGCCGAATTCCTGCTGGATCAGGAACGCCTCGTTCTCCCAGGAAATGAAGACGTCGCCGACGGCGCGCTGCGCAAAGGTCGTGGTGGCGCCGCGCGCGCCCGAATCGAGCACCGGCACGTTCTTGTAGATCGCTTCCACGAACTTGCGGGCGGCCGCCTGGTCTCCTCCCTCTTTGACGTTGCGTGTGCGGTCGAGTTCGTAAGCCCACGCGGCGAGGTAGTTCCAGCGCGCGCCGCCCGAGGTCTTGGGGTTGGGGGTGACGACCGCGACGCCTTGCCTGGCAAGGTCCGGCCAGTCCTTGATGCCCTTGGGGTTGCCCTTGCGCACCACGAACACGATCGTCGAGGTGTAGGGCGAAGAATTGTTCGGCAGGCGCTTCTGCCAGTCGGCCGGCAGGCGCTTGGACTCGCGGGCGATGGCGTCGATGTCCCCGGCCAGCGCCAGGGTCACGACATCGGCCTCCAGGCCGTCGATCACCGAACGGGCCTGCTTGCCGGAGCCGCCGTGCGAGGTGCGGATCGTGACCTTCTGGCCGGTGCTGGCCTGCCATTCCTTGGCGAAGGCGTCGTTCAGGGCGCGGTAGAGCTCGCGTGTGGGATCGTAGGAAACGTTGGTGAGGACGACTTCCTGCGATGTCGTCTGCGCGCGCGCGGCCACGATCACCGTCATGAAGGCGACGGTAATGGCGGTGGCGGCGAGCAGGCTCTGGCGGATGGTCATGATGGTTCTGCTTTCTGTCGAAGAGAGGGGCGCCGGCGGATAAAGCTCCGCCGTCCGGCGATTGCGGCCGGTAACGGCTGCCCGAAACGCTGTTGACGAGGGTCGGCTCAGCGAGCCGTCAAATCATGCGGCAAATGCCGCGCCGACAGGTCAGAACAAGAGGCTGGGACATCGCTGTCTCCACGGACTTTCGATGCCATTGACATGCCCTTGTTGGCGCCAGGGGACAATGGTTGGGATTGCCAAAGTTGGCGCCCGCCGCAGCAGCGATCAGGTGCCGGCCGGCGCGCGACGGAAACTTCTTTTTCCCCTTGTCGCGCCGCGCAGGGCCGCTCGCCGCGCGCTGCCCTACGCCACCGGAAGATCGACCCTGAAGCGGCTGCCGCCGCCCTCGGCGGGAAGGCAGACGGCGTCGCCGCCGTGGCGCCGGGCGATATCGAGGACGAGGGCGAGGCCGAGGCCACTGCCGCGGCCGGTCTCGCTGCCGCCGGTCAGGCGATAGAAGGGCTCGAAGATGCGCCGGCGCTCGGACTCCGGGACGCCCGGTCCGCGGTCGGAGACTTCCAGCACGGCGCGGCCGGCGTCGCGGGTTACGCGCACGGTGATCGGCCCTTCGCCGCCATAGCGGTGCGCATTCTCGATGAGGTTGCGGATCAGCCGGCGCAGCAGCAGCCGGTCGCCCGATACCGTCACCGGTTGCCCCTCCACTTCACCGTCCCCGAGGTCGTAGTGCGAGGCCTCCTCGGCGGCCAGCGCCAGGAGATCGACCGGCTCGCGCTGTTCGAGGGTCGGGATCGCCTCGAGCCGGCTCGCCAGCAGGATCTGCTCGATCAGCTGGTCGAGCTCGGCGACGTCGCGCTTCAGCGAATCGCGTGTCTTGGCATCGGCCTGCTCGCCGAGCAGTGAGGCCGCCACCGAGATGCGCGCAAGCGGCGTGCGCAGCTCGTGACTGGCATTGGCCAGCAGCAGGCGATGGGCGGCCACCAGCTCCTCGATGCGCTGGGCCGATCGGTTGAAGCTCGCGGCCAGGGCCGCGACCTCGTCGCGTCCCTCGACCTTGACCCGTGCCGAGAGGTCGCCACCGCCCAGCTGCTCGACGCCGGCCTTGAGCCGTTCGAGCCGGCGCCCCAGCCCGCGCACGACGGGATAGGCGGCGACCGCGACGGCGAGGGCGACCAGGCCGAGTGCCGCGGCGATCCAGAAGGCCGGGTTGGGGCGTTCGCGTACCTGCCGGGCGACCAGCCAGCGGCCGTCGGGCAGCTCCAGGGTGAAGTTCGGGCCACCCGGGCCGCGTTGCCAGCCGGTGCGCGCCCGCTTGGGGTTGAAGCGTGGCGGCGGCTTGCCGGCCATGGCGATCATGTCGCCGTCGGGTTCGTAGAGGGCGATGTCGAAGCGCAGCTTGCGTTGCAATATTTCGATGGCGCGCTGCTGGTCCTGGCGCGGGGCATCCCGGTCGGGCAGCAGGGCGCCGGTCAGCTCGGCCGCGACATCGAGATACTGCGGCGTCCGGTTGTCGTCGTCGGCCAGCCGCCACAACAACACTGCCGCACCGACGAACACCGCCAGCACAACCAGGATGGTGACGTAAAACTGGAGATAGAGGCGGTTCATGGGCGGTTTCTCCTCCCCCGCGCGAAGCGCGGGGGAGGTGTCGGCGTCATCGCCGACGGAGGGGGTGTTTCGACGCGAAGAAGGTCATGACTTTCTTCGCGTCGAAACACCCCCTCCGCCGCGGAAGACCGCGGCACCTCCCCCGCAAAGACGGGGGAGGAGGGAAAGTAGAGAATGCTTCGCCGTCTCACCGATCCTGATCCTTCGCGAAGACATAACCGGTGCCGCGCAAGGTCAGGATGCGGCGGGGTTTCTTGGGGTCGTCCTCGATGGCGGCGCGGATGCGCGAGATGTGGACGTCGACGGAGCGGTCGAAGGCTTCGAGCTTCTCGCCTTTCAGGAGATCCATCAGCGCGTCGCGCGACAGCACGCGGCCGGCCCGTTCGGCCAGCGCAAGCAAGAGCGCGAACTGATAGGAGGTGATCGGCCGCTCCTCACCGTCGAGTCGCACGATCCGCGCGCCGCGGTCGATCTCGAGACGGCCGAAGCGCATCACGTCGGCCGCTGCGGCGCCGGCGCCCTTGCGGCGCAGGATGGCGCGCAGGCGGGCTTGCAGCTCGCGCGGCTCGAAGGGCTTGGCGAGGTAGTCGTCGGCACCGAGTTCGAGACCGACCACGCGATCCATCGGCTCGCCGCGCGCCGTCAGCATCAGGATCGGCACGTCGCTCGACTGGCGCAGCCGGCGGCAGAAATCGAGGCCGTCGGCATCGGGCAGCATCAGGTCGAGGATCAGCGCGTCGAAGGCCTCGCGCTTCAGCATCATTTCGCCGTCACCGGCCGTACCGGCCACCGTGACGCGAAAGCCCGCCCCGCCGAGATAGTCCTGGACCATCCCGGCGAGACGGGCATCGTCGTCGATCATCAGGATGCGCGCCGCCATCGTTTCAGTATCGGGCCGGCGCGCCCCTGATGTCATCATCGGGCGTCAGCCCTTCTTGGGGCCGCGATGGTCACCCCAGTGACGCTCGCCCCAGGTCTTGAAGAAGGCCTGGCGCTGCTGCGCATTCAGCACGTTGCCGGCATCGACCAGCGCCTTGGTGAAGCGCTTGGAGCTGTCGTCGGCGATCTTCATCTGATCCTGGCGGATCTGCTCGATCTTGGCCGGATCGATCGTCGACGCTTCCATCGCCGCGCGCATCGCCTTGCGGTTCTCGACACGCTTGTCGTGCAGCGGCTTCATGTCGGTGAAGGCGGCCTGCAGGATGCCGATGATCTGCTTCTTCTGGTCCTGCGTGGCATCGGTGCCGTTCAGCGCCTTGTCGACGCGCTTCTCGATGCGCTCCTGGAACTTGGCTGGATCGAACATCCCGCCGTCGCCCTTGGCGAAGGCCGGAGCGCCGGCGGTCACTGCCAGGCTACCGGCGATAAGAGCGGCCATCACGGTCTTGAGGCTAAGGGTCGTCATATCTGTCTCCATCGGTTGCGGGATGTCCCCATTGGGCTTTCCCCTCGGGTTTTCCCCGTGCCACCGATATGGAGGGCGCTCGTATCGAGCGCGTGGCGCGGCGGTAAAGTTGTGTAAAGTCATCCATCATGACGATTCTCAGGACCGACCGACTGGCGTTGCGGCCTTTGCTGCCGGACGACGCCAAGGACTACGCTGCCATGCGTTTTCACCCCAAGGTGGCGAAATGGCTGCCACCGGCCTCAACTGACCCCCAGACCGCCGACCCCGAGACGGCGGCCCATGCGACGATCGACCGGTTCGCCGCCTCCTGGCAGGAACGGCGCTTGGCTCCGTGGGGCGTGTTTCTCGACAGCCGGCTGATCGGCCATGGCGGGCTGAACTATGTCCCTGAGTTCGACGCGGTCGAGGTGCTGTGGGCCCTGCATCCCGACGCCTGGGGCAAGGGATACGCTACGGAAGTCGCTGCGGCTGCGCTCGACTACGGCTTCGGCCCGCTCGATCTCGCGTCGATTTTTGCCATCACCTTTGAGGACAATCTCGCTTCGCAGGCGGTGATGAAGCGCATCGGCCTCACTTATCGCAAGCGCGTCGACTACAAGGGCTTCGCTGATGTCGTGTGGTTCGACATCGACCGTGCTTCTTACGCCGAAAGAACCTCGATCGCGGCGCGGTGAAGGCTGGCGTCGCCGGCAGCCAGCACGGCCCCGTCGGATTGCATGCCGAGCGGGCCGCCCCGCCAGTCGGTGACGAAGCCGCCCGCGCCCTGGATCACCGGAATGAGCGCGGCATAGTCGTAGAGCTTGAGGCTGGCCTCGACGACCAGGTCGACATGGCCGAGCGCCAGCAGGCCGTAGGCGTAGCAGTCGCCGCCCCAGCGGAAGTTCTTCACTTGTTTGCGCAAGGTGCGATGCGGGCCGGCGAGCTTCTCGGGAAACATGCCCGGCGCCGTCGAATACATGTAGGCGTCGGCGATCCGGGGGCAGGCCCGCACGGAAATCGGCCGGCCGTTGAAAGTCGAACGCTCGCCTGCCACGCCCAGCCAGCGCTCGCGCAGGATCGGCTGGTCGATGATGCCCAGCACCGGCACGCCACGATGGAAGAGGGCGATCAGGGTGCCGAAGATCGGCAGGCCGGTGATGAAGGCCTTGGTGCCGTCGATGGGGTCGAGCACCCAGACATAGTCGGCGTCGGTGCGCACCGCGCCGTGCTCCTCGCCGAACACGCCATGCTGAGGCACGCGGGCCGACAGCAGCTCGCGCATGGCGGTCTCCGCCTCGCGATCGGCGATGGTGACGGGGCTCTGGTCGGACTTGTCGTCGACGGTGACCGGTGTGCGGAAGTAGCGGCCCGCGATCGGCCGCGCGGCGTCGGCGAGATCGTGGGCGAGCGCGACCAGCTCGGCGGGAACCGACCCGGTCACATCGTGCCTCCTGTTACGGCAGCGGCTTGGGCGAGTCGGCCATCGTGCGCAGATAGGCGATCACGTCGGCGCGCTCCTGCTCCTTGGCCAGGCCGGCGAACGCCATCTTCGTGCCGCGCGCATAGGCGGTCGGCTTGAAGATCATGTGATCGATGTCCTCGTAGGTCCAGTCGCCACCCTTGCCGGTGAGGGCTGAGGAGTAGCTGAAGCCTTCGTGGCTCGCCTTCTTGCGGTCGACGATGCCCCACAGGTTGGGGCCGACCTTGTTGGCGCCGCCCTTGTCGACGGTGTGGCAGGTGAAGCACTGCTTCTGGAAGATCGCCTTGCCGGCATCGACGTTGGCCGAGGCGAGCTTGGGGCCGATCGGCGGAATTTCGATCGCAGCGGGAGCGGCCGCCGTCTGGGTCGGTGCCTCGTCGGAGACGGCGAGCGCCGGCTTGTCCAGCTTGTGCGGATGCACCACCGCATTGGACACCTTGCCCACCACCATCGCGAAGAGGGCCGAGGCCAAAACGCAGCCCGCAACCGTATTGAAACTGGCCATAGTCAAATCCCGGAACGGCAAATTCTTCGGACGCTGCTGTAGCACGCCCGCGACGCCGCCAGTAGTATCCCATCGCTCCGGCTGGCTCGCGCGGCGGAACGTCGCAAGTCCCGGAAATTACGGGCTTTTTCGCCTATCGAGGAGCCTCAGAACGCGGGGAGAATTTCGGTAGATGGCCCGGAAGACAGCCAGGAAGACGGCGAAGGCGACGGTCAACAAGGGGAGCGGCAAGGCGGCTCCGAGCAACATCATTGCCTTCCAGGGCGAGCCGGGCGCGAACTCGGACATGGCCTGCCGCGCGGCCTTTCCCTACATGACGACCCTGCCCTGCCCGACCTTCGAGACCGCCATGGCGGCCGTCCAGGCCGGCAAGGCCGAGCTCGCCATGATCCCCGTCGAGAATTCGGTCGCCGGCCGCGTCGCCGATCTGCACAGCCTCTTGCCCCATACCAAGCTCAAGATCGTGGCCGAGCACTTCCAGCGGGTCGAGCATTGCCTGGTGGCGCTGCCCGGCGCCTCGCTGAAATCGATCAAGACGGTGAAGAGCCACGTCCAGGCGCTGTCCCAGTGCCGCAACTTCCTGAAGAAGCACCGTTTCCAGCCGCTGGTCCATGCCGACACGGCCGGCGCGGCGCGCGAGGTGGGCGAGATCGGCGATCCGACGGTAGGCGCCATCGCCTCGTCGCTGGCGGCGCGCATCTACGGCCTCAAGGTGCTGGCCAGAAATATCGAGGATGCCGACCACAACACCACGCGCATGCTGGTCTTTTCGCGCGAGGAGGCGCAGCCCGATTGGCGCACGGTGCAGTGCATGACGGCGTTCCTCTTCCGCGTGAAGAGCCAGCCGGCCGCGCTCTACAAGGCGCTGGGCGGCTTCGCGACCAACGGCGTCAACATCGTGAAGCTCGAAAGCTACCTTTCCGGAGCGCGTTTCGAGCAGGCGCAGTTTTACGCCGAGGTCGAGGGCCATCCCGCGCAGCGCAGCCTGCAGCTGGCGCTGGAGGAGCTGGGCTTCTTCTCCGCCGAGCTGAAGCTGCTCGGCACCTTCCCGACCAATCCCTTCCGGCGCAAAGGCTGGGACGCGCCGACGCGCCCCGGTACCTGATCAAGCCGGTATCTGATCAAGATCGTGAGTCCCTAAGATATGCCGCAACAGCCTGTCCGCATCGCACCGTCGATTCTCTCCGCCGATTTCGCCGCCCTCGGCCGTGAGATCGAGGCCATCACCGAAGCCGGCGCCGACTGGATCCATGTCGACGTGATGGACAACCACTTCGTGCCCAACCTCACGATCGGTCCGATGGTGGTGAAGGCGCTGCGCAAGCACAGCAAGCGGCCCTTCGACGTGCATCTGATGGTCACGCCGGTCGATCCCCTGGTGCCGGCCTTCGCCGAGGCCGGCGCCGACGTGATCTCGTTCCATCCCGAGGCGGGGCCGCACGTCCATCGCACGGTCCAGCTCATCAGGAGTCTTGGCAAGAAGGCGGGCGCGGTGCTGAACCCGGCGACGCCGCTGTCGGCCATCGAGCATGTGCTGGGCGATCTCGACCTCGTGCTGGTGATGAGCGTCAATCCGGGCTTCGGCGGCCAGGCCTTCATCGAAAGCCAGCTCGCCAAGATCGCCGCCCTGCGCCAGGCGATCGATGCGCTGGGCAAGCCGATCGATCTCGAGGTCGATGGCGGCGTGAACGCCGAGACGGCAAAGCGGTGCATCAAGGCCGGCGCCGACGTGCTGGTCGCCGGCACCGCGGTATTCGGCGGCGGGCCGGAGAAATACGCGGCCAACATCAAGGCGCTGCGTTACTGAAGGGAAACGACATGACCGACCTGATCCTGCACCATTATCCGACCTCGCCCTTCTCGGAGAAGGTGCGGATCGCCTTCGGCCTCAAGCGGCTCGGATGGAAGTCGGTCGCCATCCCCAACATCATGCCCAAGCCGGATCTGATGCCGCTGACCGGCGGTTATCGCAAGACGCCGGTGCTGCAGGTCGGGGCCGACATCTACTGCGACACCCAGCTCATCATGCTGGAGATCGAGAAGCGCGCGCCGGCATCACCGCTGCTGCCGGCAGGCCGGGAAGGTGAGGCGCGGGCGCTCGCCATGTGGATCGACCGCAACATCTTCTGGGCTGCCGTCGGCGTCGTCATGGGCGGGATCGGCGACAAGCTGCCCGAAGCCTTCCAGAAGGATCGCAGCGAGTTTTCCGGCCGCTCCTTCGATCCGGCGAAGCTCAAGGCGGCGGCGCCGGTCGCGCTCCAGCAGACCTATGCGCAGCTCGTGCTTGCCGAGGAGATGCTGAAGGACGGTCGCGCCTATCTGTTGGGCGCCGAGCCCACCCTGGCGGATTGCGCCCTCTATAATCCCGTGTGGTTCCTCAAGGAGCGCCTGGGCGGCGGCAAAGCCGTGGCGCCGCTCGATCGGTTGCCGCTCCTGGCGGCCTGGTCGGACCGCATGAAGGCGTTCGGCAATGGCACGCCGACGGAGATGACCGCCGCCGATGCGCTGGCCGTTGCGAAGTCGGCCACGCCCGCCGCCTGCAGCGTCGATCCCGCGGATCCCAGTGGATTGAAGGCCGGCCAGAAGATCGCCATCACGCCGGACGATACCGGCAAGGTTCCGGTGACGGGAACGCTGGTCGGACTGACGCCCGACCGTCTTTCGATCAGCCGCACGGATGAGCGTGCCGGCGAGATCGTCGTGCACTTCCCGCGCGCCGGCTTCATCGTCACGCCGGCTTAGCGCAGTTCTAGATCACCTCGACGCCGATCTCGCCGGCGAGGCGGCGCAGGCCGGCGACCGAGCGCGCCGTGGCGTCACGGGCATCCTGCGGGCAGTGCGTCTCGATGCTGGCGAGGATCTCGTCGGTGGAGGCTTTTTCTGTGGCGGCGAGCAGGCGCTTGAGTTCGTGGGCCCAGGGGATGTCGCCGTCGCCCAATGGCACGGTGCGGCCGGCCGAGGAGTCGCGGTCCTTGAGATGAATAAGGTCGACTCGCGGCGCCAGCGCGTCGATCTCGGCGTCGGTTGGCGGCTTGCCGGCGGCCCAGGCATTGCCGATGTCGACCAGGGGCCGGAGCGTCAACGGCAAGGGGTTGGGCGACACGGCCTCGGTCAGGCTGCCGAACAGTTCGGCGAGATCGGTGATGGTGGCGATGTTGCAGACCGGCTCGTTCTCGATCTCGACCGTGACGGAGTAGGTGCCGGCGAGGTCGATCAGCCGCTCGTAGCGGCCGAATAGGTCCTGCGGCTTGTAGCCGGGGTAGCGCAGATGGCTGAAGACGCGGATGCGGCTGGCACCCAGCACGACGGCGAGGTCGAAGGCATGGATCAGCGGGTCTTCGGCCGGGCAGTCCTTGGGATCGAAGGCGAAGTCGACCTTGCCGCCGCCGTCGGCGGCCTTGCCGGCGGCCGGCCATTTCAGCAGCGGCGAAACGAAGGTCGGCACCTGCAGCCCGGCCTTCTCGATGGTGCGGGCGATGGCGGTCGCTTCCTCCAGGCCCATGCTGAGCAGGTTGCGGCCATTCACCGTGCGCATATCGAGGCGGCGGACGTCGTGTTCCTGGCAGAAGGAGATCATGTCCTCGAGCGAGGGGCCGATTTCGTCGCCGATGACGGCGAGCGCGAGACGAGGGAGGGGCATGCGGGCTAACCTACTATGGAGCCGGCTGTTTAGCTAAAGTCGGCCGGATAAGCGACAAATGGCACGCGAGGAGCGAGGAAAGACGGCATGACCGACAATGCGATCTTCGTGGGCGAGAGCGATGCCGATCAGTATCTCCTGCTGAAGTATGCCAATCGCCATGGATTGATCGCGGGCGCCACGGGCACCGGCAAGACCGTGACCCTGCAGACCATCGCCGAGGGCTTCTCGGCCTTCGGCGTGCCGGTGTTCATGGCGGACGTGAAGGGCGACCTGTCCGGCGTCAGCCAGGCCGGCGGCACCAATCCCAAGGCAGTGGAGCGCGCGCAGCAGCTCAAGATCGAAGGCTATGCCGGCCATGCCTTCCCGACGATCTTCTGGGACCTGTTCGGCGAGAAGGGTCATCCCATCCGCACGACGGTGAGCGAAGTCGGGCCGGTCTTGATGGCGCGCCTGCTGCAGCTCAACGACACGCAGGAGGGCGTGCTCAACATCGTCTTCAAGGTCGCCGACGAGCAAGGGCTGTTGCTGCTCGACTTCAAGGACCTGCAGGCGATGCTGCAATGGGTCGCCGAGAATGCCTCGAGCCTCACCACCGAATTCGGCAACGTGAGCAAGCAGACGATCGGCACCATCCAGCGCGCCCTGCTGACCTTGGACCAGCAAGGCGGCGAGGGCTTCTTCGGCGAGCCGGCGCTGGCGCTCGCCGACATGATGCGCTGCGACCCCTCGGGTTACGGCGCGATCAACGTGCTGGCGGCGGACAGGCTGATGCAAAGCCCGCGGCTCTACGCCACCTTCCTGCTGTGGCTGCTGTCGGAGCTGTTCGAGACGCTTCCCGAGGTCGGCGACCTCGACAAGCCCAAGTTCGTGTTCTTCTTCGACGAAGCGCATCTCTTGTTCGACGATGCGCCGAAGGCACTGCTCAGCCGCATCGAGCAGGTGGTGCGGCTGATCCGCTCCAAGGGCGTGGGTGTCTACTTCATCAGCCAGAATCCGCTCGACATTCCCGAGACGGTGCTGGGTCAGCTCGCCAACCGCGTGCAGCACGCGCTGCGCGCCTTCACGCCGAAGGACCAGAAGGCGGTCAAGGTAGCGGCCGAGACCTTCCGCCTCAACAAGAAGTTCGACGCGGCCACGACCATCACGGAGCTCGGCGTCGGCGAAGCCCTGGTCTCCTTCCTCGACGCCAAGGGCGTGCCGGAGCCGGTCGAGCGCTGCTTCATCGCCCCGCCACGCGGCCGCATCGGACCGGCGACCGACGCCGAACGCGCCGCGGTGATCGCGGCCAGTCCGCTGGCCGGCAAGTACGACAAGGTGGTCGATCGCACCTCGGCCTATGAAGTGCTGACCGGCCGCGTCTCGGCCGGCGCGCAAGGTACAAGTCCCGGCGAAGCGGCCCCGGCGCCCTCCACCCCGGCCAGCGGCGAGGCGCTGCGACGGCGTGGCCAATACGGCTCGGTGCCACCCACGGCGCCGGCCTCTTCCGGTCCGTGGGGGCCGCGGACGTCGAGCCCGACATCGACACAGGCGCCCGCACCGCCGCCGGCTGCCCCTCCCGCTGAACCGGCGTCGCCACGGCCAGAGCCACGCCTGAAGAAGGCGCAGACCACGGATCCGGCGCCCGAGCCCACGTCTTCCAGGCCGCGCTCCACGGGAGGGCGGCAGCCGGATTCGATCGGCGTCACCATGGCCAAGGCGGCCGGCCGCAGCATCACCACCGTGGTCGCGCGCGAAGCGGCCAAGGCAGTGTTCGGCAAAGGCAAGGGCGCCAGCATCGGCGCCAGCGTCCTGCGCGGTGTTCTAGGGTCGATCCTGAAGTAGCCAACAAGGATCTCACTCCTCCCCATCAAATGGGGAGAAGGATGTCTGAACGCGAAACCCTACGCCTCCACCACCAGCGTGCCGTCCATCTCCTCGTGGCCGTCGCCGCAGAAGACGTCGCAGAAGAAGGAGATGCGGCCGGGCTTCTCAGGCGTGATTTCGACCCGTGTTTCCTGGCCGGGCACGATCTCGGTCCGGATGCCGAGCTGAGGCATCTTGAAGCCGTGGACGCGGTCCTCCGTGGTGAGGACCAGGACGACCGGCTGACCGGCTTTCAGCCGGACCTCGGCGGGGGTGAAGGCGAACTTCTTGGCCGAGATCCGGATCTCGTTGGTGCTCGCGCGGGCGAGCCCGACGGCGCCGACCGCGATCGTGGCCGCGGTCAGCAGAAGGATGCGGCGTTGCAAGGGCTGCATGGGATCACACACCCGCCATGTCGATTTCGGTGAGCTTGGGGGCGGGCGTCGCGGCCATCGAGACGTCGCGCACACCCAGTCCCTGGCCGGGATGGGCGGGATCCCACGGCACGGGGGCACGCTTGGGCTGCGAGCCGGCCACCGGCTGGGGGAAGATCAGCGACTTCGCCGCGTGATGGGCGATATGGCCCGTCATGTGGTGATGCTCCTGGTGGATGTGGCCGTAGAACACCACCACGTTCTGAAATGGCATCAGGAGCTCGATCGCCTTGGCGCCGTCGGTCGTCGTCCAGTCCCAGTCGGGCGCCAGATCGAACAATGGCCGGTGGGTCAGCACGACGATGCGATCGTCGGCCTTGCGCTGCTTGAGGTCGGCCGCCAGCCAGGCGAGCTGCTCGTCGCCGAGCTTCGCGGCCGGGTCGGACACGTTGTCGAGGGCGATGAAGTGCACGCCCTTGTGGTCGAAGGTGTAGTGGGGGGCGCCGAAGAACTCCTTGTAGACCGCGCCGTTGTCGAGCGACGCATCGTGTTCACCCGGCATGAAGCGCACATCCTTCACGTGCAGGGCCGAGACGATCTCACGGAACTTCTTCATGCGGGCCCGGCGCTCGGCGGCATCCTCGGTCGTGTGGGTGAGGTCGCCGGTGAAGACGATGAAGTCTGGCTGCTGGGCGAGGCCGTTCACCTTGGCCACCGCCTTCTCGAGCGTATGGGCAGCATCGGGATTGGCCGACCCCTTGTAGCCCCAGTGGCTGTCGGAGAACTGGATGAAGTGGAAGTCGGGCGCCTGGGCGAGGCTCGGCCGTCCCGGGAACAGCCCCGAGGCGAAGACGACGCCGGCCAGGCCGGACAGCTTCAGGAATTCGCGACGATCGTGCAGCAGCATGGAAACCTCCCGGCCCGGTCCGGTCATGTGGTGGGCCATGTCAGGAGTTACCGGTCGCCGGCGCGGTCTATTCCGGCGGGAATAAAATCGACGGCCCGCCGGTATTGATGTCCTATGGGTCGCATGTCGGAGGCGCCGAAGCCTGACGGCCAGGCCGTCGAGCGATTTCGTATCGTCATGCTGCCGCATCTCGATGCCGCCTACGGCTTTGCGCGCTGGCTGACGCGCGATCCGATCGAGGCTCAGGATGTGGCGCAGGAGGCGATGCTCCGTGCGCTGCGCTATTTCCACGCCTTTCGCGGCGAGGAGGCGCGGCCCTGGCTGCTGCGCATCGTGCGCAACACCTGGACCGACATGCGCACGCGGCGGTCGCTGGAGAAGGTACCGCTCGACGAAGCGGACGACGTCGTCGAGCCGGGCCCCGATCCGGAACAGAGCGCGCTGGCCGGCGATCGGCGGCGCGAGATCGCGCGGGCGCTGGCGGCCCTGCCTGAGGAGGTGCGCGAGGTGCTGGTGCTGCGCGAGATCGAGGAGCTTTCCTACAAGCAGATCGCTGCCGTCCTCGACCAGCCGATCGGCACCGTCATGTCGCGCCTGTCGCGCGCGAGAGAGAAGCTGGCCGTCGCGCTCGGCGGCCGGTTGGGAAAGGAGTGACCATGGATTGCCCGACCTGCGAGGCGATGGTCGAGCCCTATCTGGACGGCGAGCTGCCGGCCGGCGAGAGCGTGCGCTTCGAAGCCGCCCTCGAGGCCTGTCCCGACTGCCGCGGCAAGCTCGACCGCCTGCGGGGCCTGCGCAGCCTGATCCGCGAACTACCGGCCGAGCGCGCGCCCGACCTGATGCGCGCGCGCCTGGAGCGCGAGCTGCGGGCCGCGATCGCAGCAGCGGCGCCACTGGTCGAGTCGGCCTCGAGCCCGACGCCTGGATCCGCGGCTACACCGTCTCCGCGTCTCTGGTCGCGCCGGTCGGCGATGGCGGCGAGCCTGCTGGTGGCGCTGGGTGCCGGCTGGGTCGGCGGCCGCTACACGGGCCAGGACGGCAGCCGTGAGACCGACGAGCTGCTGGCGGGTTATCTCCGCGTCGGCCTGGGAGATCGGCCGGTCGATGTTGCCTCGTCGGACCAACACACGGTCAAACCCTGGTTCGCCGGCCGCATCGACTATGCGCCGCCGGTCTACGACCTCACCTCGGCGGGGTTTCCGTTGCTGGGCGGCCGGCTCGACGTGCTGGAGGGCCGCCGGATCGCCGTCCTGGTCTATCGCCGCAACCAGCACAGGCTGGCGCTGTCGCTGTGGCCGGCCACGGCGTCGGGCGATACGGCGCCTGTGGTCAGCGAGCAGGATGGGTTTGCGATCGCCCGCTGGCGCCACGCCGGTTTCGAGCTGCGCGCCATCGGCGACATCGCGCCCAAGGACATGAGCGTCTTCGCAGCCTCCATCGACAAGGCGATGGAGGCTGGAAAGTGACCTACACCAGCCGGTCGAGTTCCTTGACGATGGCGTCGCCCATTTCCTGGGTGCCGACCTTCTTCACGCCGTCGGTCTTGCCGACCATCAGGTCGCCGGTGCGATAGCCCGCCGCCAGCACGTTCTCGACCGCCTTCTCGACCAGGTCCGCATCCTTGTCGAGGTCGAAGGAGTAACGCAGCATCATGGCGTAGGAGAGCGCCTGGGCGATCGGATTGGCGAGACCCTTGCCCGCGATGTCGGGGGCGCTGCCGTGGATCGGCTCGTACATCGCCTTGCGCCGGCCGGTCGCGTCGGCGGCGCCGAGCGACGCCGAGGGCAGCATGCCGAGCGAGCCGGTCAGCATCGAGGCCTCGTCCGACAGGATGTCGCCGAACAGGTTGTCGGTCACGATCACGTCGAACTGGTTGGGTGCGCGCAGGAGCTGCATGGCGAGCGCGTCGGCATACATGTGGCTGAGCTCGACGTCGGCGTACTTCTCCTTGTGGAGCTTGGTCGCCTCTTCGCGCCACAGCACGCCGCTGTGCATGACGTTGGCCTTCTCCGACGAGCAGACCTTGTTGCGGCGCTTGCGCGCCAGCTCGAAGGCGACGGCGCAGACACGGCGGATCTCGCTCGAATTGTAGCGCTGCGTGTCGAAGGCCTCGAAGTCGCCGTTGGCAAGCTTGGTGCGGCCGCGCGGCTCGCCGAAATAGACGCCGCCGGTCAGCTCGCGGATGATCATGATGTCGAGACCTTTGACGATCTCGGGCTTCAGCGAGCTCGCATCGACCAGCGGGTCGAACACCTTGGCCGGGCGCAGGTTGGCGAAGAGGTCCATCTCCTTGCGCAGGCGCAGCAGGCCGCGCTCGGGCTTCTTGTCGAACTCGACATTGTCCCACTTCGGGCCGCCGACCGAGCCGAACAGCACGGCATCGGCTTCGAGGGCGGTCTTCATGGCGTCGTCGGTGAGCGGCACGCCGTGCTTGTCCAGCGCAGCGCCGCCGACCAGGTCTTCCTTGATGTCGAAACCAACCGCGCGCTTCTTGCCCATCCAGGCGATGATCTTGCGGATTTCGTTCATCACCTCGGGGCCGATGCCGTCACCGGGCAGCACGAGCAGATTGCGATTCGACGCCATTGCCTTGCTTCTCTTTTCTGTTCTGTCGGTCGTGGGAGGAAGGGCGCGCCTGCGGTCAGGCGGCGCCGTACAGCCAGGGCTGGCTCTCGCGCTGACGCTGCTCGAAGTCGTCGATCTCCGACTTCTTCTCCATCGTGAGCCCGATATCGTCGAGGCCGTTCAGCAGGCAATGCTTGCGGAAGGCGTCGACCTCGAAATGCACGGTGCCGCCGTCGGGGCCCTTGATCTCCTGCTTCTCGAGGTCGATCTCGATGACGGCGTTCGAGCCGCGGCTGGCATCGTCCATCAGCTTGGCGATGACCTCTTTCGAGACCTTGATCGGCAGAATGCCGTTCTTGAAGCAGTTGTTGTAGAAGATGTCGGCGAAATCCTCGGAGATGATGCAGCGGATGCCGAAATCGAGCAGTGCCCAGGGGGCATGCTCGCGGCTCGAGCCGCAGCCGAAGTTCGGGCCGGCGACCAGGATCTTGGCGTTCTGGTAGGCCGGCTGGTCGAGGACGAAATCCTTCTTCTGGCCGTCGGCCGCCCAGCGCATTTCGTAGAACAAACCGTCCTTGAGGCCGGTGCGCTTGATGGTCTTCAGGAACTGCTTGGGAATGATCATGTCGGTGTCGACATTGACCATGGGCAGCGGTGCTGCCACGCCGCGCAGCGTGGTGAATTTTTCCATGAGATCCCTCGCGAAAGGCCGGAATTAACGGTCTTTCCGGGGCCGGGTCAAGCGCGCAAGGCCAGCTTGTCTAACCGGGCTTAGAATCTCGTTTGACGGGCCGGTCCCCAGTGCGGCAAGAGGCACAAAAGTCACCAAACACGAGCGGAATTCCATGAAAGTCTCAGAGGCGGTACTGAGCCGCCATTCGATACGCGCCTTCAGCCCCGAGCCAGTCGCCGAAGCGAGCGTCAGGCGCATCCTGGATGTCGCGCGCTACGCCGCCTCCAACACCAACTGCCAGCCCTGGCATCTCTATGTGACCATGGGGGCGGCGCGCCAGCGAGTGAGCACGGCGATCCTCGAGGCGATCCGCGCCGGCGAGCCGGTGGCAGCCGAGTACCGCATTCACGGCCATCCCAACCCCGAGCCGTATCGCGGGCGCCAGGTGACGCTCGGCAAGACGCTCTACGGCATGCTCGGCATCGCCAAAGGCGATGCCGAAGGCGTGAAGCGCCAGAGCCAGCGCAACTTCCTGTTCTTCGATGCGCCCGTCGGCATGATCCTGACGATGGACCGCCGGCACGGCGAAGGACAATGGATCGACTGCGGATCCTTCCTCGCCAGCATCATGCTGGTGGCGCGGGAAGAGGGGCTGCATACCTGCCCGCAGGCCGCCTTCGCCCACTATCACAAGGTGCTGCGGCGCGAACTCGGCATTCCCGACAACGAGATCGTGCTCTGCGGCATCGCGCTCGGCCATGCCGATCTTTCGGTCATGCCCAACACCTTGCGCAGCGAGCGCGCGCCGCTGGAGGAATGGGTGAAGTGGTTCGGCGAATAACTACGCGTTGCGCGTGACGACGGCGCCGGCCCAGCGGTCGTGCAGGCCCTGCTTGCGGCTCGAGAAAGCGACCACGAGGCAGGAGATCAGGGCGAGCAGGTAGACGACGTAGCTTATGCCGGCGCCGATCAGCAGGGCGGCCGCCGGCAGATACATCGGCCAGGTCCGCAATGTCGCCTTTGCGAGGTCGAGCCGGCCGCCCTCGACGCTCGACACGCGCAGGCCGAGCGCTCGCTTGCCGAGCGTCGCCTGGGCCGGCGAGGCCTCCTGGAAGGCGAAGTAGACCCAGTAGAGCGCCGCCCAGAAGATGACCATCTGCGTGGGCGTGGTCGCCGCGATCACTGCGTTCATATAGCCGTAGACCTCGCCGAAGGTCTTGAACTGAGGTTCGGCGGGAAGGACCGGCGGCGGGACGATGAAACGGCTGACGATCGTGCCGGCAACCAGCAGGATGATGCCGTCGATGATCGCCGCGACAGTCCTGATCCAGAACCCGCCATAGCGGACCGCCGTGTCGACCGGTCGGGCATCCCAGACCGGCGGTGGCGGCACGACGGGACCGGTGCTGGGGACGTTCGTCATGCTGATCCTCCCGCTGACGCTGAGGCTCTACGGATACTTCACGACCAGGGTGCCGGCGATCATGTCGTGCAGACCGCGCTTGCGATCGGTGAAGGCGATCATCAGGAAGCCGATGCAAAGGATGAGGGCCGACAGCAGCTTGGCGAAGTAGCGCCCGGTGGCGTTCAGGAAGCTGAGACGCTGGCCACCGCTCGAGACCACCCGCAGACCAACCGCCATCTTGCCGAGGGTCGCGCCGCGCTCGGAGCTTTCCATCAAGGCAAAGTACAGCCAGGAGATGACCAGCGAGATCAGGTTCAGGGTCGGATCGTAGGCCGCTTCCGGGTGTTCCGGATTGAAGAGGTTCACGCCCATGATCGCGGCGATGATGCCGACGACGACGCTGAGCACGATGGCGTCGATGATGTAGGCGACGAGGCGAATCCAGAATCCGCCGTAGGTGACCTGGGCCTGCCCGGCCGCCTGGGCACTCCAGACGGGTGGCGGCGGCGGGGCGGCGGGACCTGAGTCAGGAACGCTGGCCATGGCAGTCTCCCTCGTTTTTTGCGGTGCAATCATACCACATCGTGTGCACCGCCGCCCGTGAACAAACGAGAAAGGGCACCAATGAAACAGGCGGTGCATCACTGCACCGCCTGCGAAATTTCCGCCGCTTCCTTGGAGCTTGCGGCTACTGGAAGTCCCTGACGTCAGCCAGTGTCCCCCTGATCGCGGCCGCCGCCGCCATCGCCGGGCTCACCAGATGCGTGCGACCACCGCGGCCCTGACGTCCCTCGAAGTTGCGGTTCGAGGTCGACGCGCAGCGTTGGCCGGGCTCGAGGCGGTCGGCATTCATCGCCAGACACATCGAGCAGCCCTGCAGGCGCCATTCGAAACCGGCTTCGAGGAAGATCTTGTCGAGACCTTCCTTCTCGGCTTCGGCTTTCACCAGGCCGGAGCCCGGCACGACCATCGCCGAGACGTTCGGCGCCACCTTGCGGCCCCTGGCGATCTCCGCTGCGGCGCGCAGGTCTTCGATGCGGCCGTTGGTGCACGAGCCGATGAAGACGCGATCGATCGGCACGTCGACCAGCTTGGTGCCGGGCGTCAGGCCCATATAGGCGAGCGAACGCGCCCAGGCTTCGCGGCGGTTCTCGTCCGGTGCATTGGCCGGATCGGGGATCACGTCGGTGATCGGTAGCGCGTCCTGCGGGCTGGTGCCCCAGGTCACCATCGGCGGGATGTCCGACGCGAGGAGGTCGAGCTGCGTATCGAAGCTCGCCGCCTTGTCGCTCGGCAGCCGCCGCCAGTGGCTGAGCGCCAGGTCCCAGGCGCCGCCCTTGGGCGAGAAGGGACGGCCGGTGAGGTACTTGAAGGTCGTCTCGTCCGGCGCGATCAGGCCGGCACGCGCGCCCGCTTCGATCGACATGTTGCAGACCGTCATGCGGCCTTCCATCGTCATCTCGCGGATGGCGCGGCCGGCATACTCGATCACGTAGCCGGTGCCACCGGCGGTGCCGAGCTTGCCGATGATGGCGAGGATCACGTCCTTGGGCGTGACGCCGACGGGCAGCGAACCTTCGACCGACACGCGCATGTTGCGGGCCGGCTTCTGGATCAGCGTCTGCGTGGCGAGCACGTGCTCGACCTCGGAGGTGCCGATGCCAAAGGCCAGCGCGCCGAACGCACCGTGCGTCGAGGTGTGGCTGTCGCCGCATACGATCGTCATGCCGGGCAGGGTCAGGCCCTGCTCCGGGCCGATCACATGCACGATGCCGCGGCGCGGATCGTTCAGGTCGAAGTAGGGGATGCCGAACTCGGCCGTGTTCTTGCCCAGCGTCTCGACCTGGATGCGCGACTCCTCATCGTCGATGCCCTGGCTGAAGTCGGTGGTCGGCGTGTTGTGGTCGGCCACGGCGACCGTGGCATCGGGCCGGCGCACCGGGCGGCCGGCCATGCGCAGGCCTTCGAAGGCCTGCGGGCTGGTCACCTCGTGGACGAGGTGACGGTCGATGTAGATCACGCAGGTGCCGTCGTCCTGACGATCGACGACGTGGGCATCCCAGATCTTCTCGAAGAGGGTGCGCGGCTTGGGCGGCTCAGTGGGCGGCGTAGCCGCCTTCTTGCGGAACGCCATGGCGCACCTACTTCTTGCCGCCGCCCTTGGCGGCGCGGACGTTGCCCTCGGCCTTCGGCTTTTCCTTCTTGATGCGCTCGCGGCGCGGACGCTTCGCCTGCTCCTCGGCCTGCACGGCGATCAGCTCGCGCTGGGCCTCGACGTCCTCGGCGATGCGGCTCGCCTTGCCGCGCAGATCGCGCAGGTAGTAGAGCTTGGCGCGGCGCACGATGCCCTTGCGGACGACCTCGATCTCCCAGATGCCCGGGCTGTAGAGCGGGAACACGCGCTCCACGCCTTCGCCGAAGCTGATCTTGCGCACGGTGAACGACGAGTTGATGCCGTCGTTCTTGCGGCCGATGCACAGGCCTTCGTAGACCTGAATGCGCTCGCGGCTTCCTTCCTGCACCTTGACGTGCACCTTGAGGGTATCGCCCGGCTCGAAGCGCGGCACCGGCCGTTCGGCGATCACCTTTTCCATCTGGGCCTGGCCCAGCGTATCGAGAATGTTCATCGCATCCATCCTTTCGTCACTTCTCTTCGTTTCCCGCCGCGGTCCGGCGCGCTGCCCATAGATCGGGCCGGCGCCGCCGCGTGATCTCTTCCCGCTGCTGCATCCGCCAGGTGGCGACCTTGCCGTGGTGCCCCGAGACCAGAACTTCCGGCACACGCCGTTCGGTTCCGTCGGGCCCCGCCCAGGTCGCGGGCCGGGTGTAGTGCGGGTACTCCAATAGTCCGTCCTCGAAACTCTCCTCGCTCGCCGAGTCCGGCGCGCCCATCACTCCGGGCAGCAGCCGCACGCAGCAGTCCATCACCGCCATGGCCGCGATCTCGCCGCCCGAAAGCACGAAATCACCGACCGAGATCTCCTCCAGTGCATGGGCCTCGATGACGCGCTCGTCCACGCCCTCGAACCGTCCGCACACCAACAACACACCCGGCCCCGCCGCCAGCTCCCGCCCGCGCGCCTGACTGAACGGCGCGCCTCGGGGCGACAGCAGAACCTTCGGCACGCCCGCCATTCCCGGTGCCTGGGCGACCGCCTCGATCGCCGCCGACAGTACGTCGGGCTTCAGCACCATGCCGGCGCCGCCCCCGAAGGGCGCATCGTCGACCGTGCCATGGCGATCCTTGGCGAACCGCCGGATGTCGACGGCCTCCAGCGACCATACCCCTTCCTTCAATGCCCGACCGGCCAGGCTCTCGCCCAGCGGCCCCGGGAACATCTCCGGAAAGAGCGTCAGCGCCGTAGCTGTCCACACGGGGGGCGCCACACCTTGCCTCATGCCTCCTTCGCTGACCCGCCGGACAGGATTCCTGCCGGTGGATCGACCACAATCTTGCCGCCCGGGACATCGATCTCGGGCACGGCCTCGTCGGTGAAGGGCAACATCACCGAATGCCTCGATGCGCTGCCTCCCGACACTTCCATCGTCGACCCGGCGCCGAAATCGTGGAAGGCCATCACCTTCCCCCAATCCCGGCCGTCCCGGCCGACCGCGGCGAGACCGATCAGGTCCGCCTCGTACCACTCCCGCTCGCCCGTCGCCGGCAGACGCTCGCGCTCCACATAGAGCCGCAAGCCCCGTACTGCCTCGGCCGCCGTTCGATCGGCTACGCCCTCCAGCCGGGCGAGGACTGCGCCTTTGACGGCGCTCAGAGCCTCGACCCGGAACCGCTTCTTCCCCGTTTCGTCCGATAGCTCGCCGTAGGCGGCGATATCCATCGGATCCTCGGTGAAGCTCCTGATGCGCACCAGGCCGCGTACGCCGTGCGGCGCCGCGACGACGCCCAGCAGGACGCGGCCGTCCTTCATCAGGAGGCCGCGGCCTCCGCCCCACCTTCGGCCGGCGCTGCCTTGGCGGCGGCCTCGGCCTTCATGCGCTCCTGCGCCTTGGCGCGGGGCTGGTTCTTCTTGGTCTGCTCGCGGCGCTCGCGCGGGGCCATCAGTTCGGCCTGCGACAGGAACTTCGCGACGCGGTCGGACGGCTGAGCGCCGACCTTCAGCCAATGGGCGATGCGCTCGGTCACCAGCGTGATGCGCTGGGCATGCTCGCGCGGCAGCAGCGGGTTGTAGGTCCCGACCTTCTCGATGAAGCGGCCGTCGCGCGGGCTGCGCGCGTCCGCCACGACGATGTGGAAGTAGGGCCGCTTCTTGGTGCCGTGCCGGGTCATACGGATCGCTAGCATTCTTCAAGTCCTCTCTTGTCTTTCTATTCGTCCGATAGGGGTGAGTTCACTGAACCTTCAGCGTGGGAAACCTGGCGGCATTCCCCCCGGCGGCATTCCCATGCCTCCGAGGCTGCGCATGAGTCCCTTGTCGCCGAGCTTGTTGACGCGTTTCATCATCTTCAGCATGTCGGCATGCTGCTTGAGCAGCTTGTTGACGTCCTGCACCTGCGCACCCGAACCCTTGGCGATGCGCTTCTTGCGCGATGCGTGGATGAGGTCGGGGTTGCGTCGTTCCTTGGGCGTCATCGACAGGATGATCGCCTCCTGGCGCTTGAGCTGGCCCTCGTCGATCTTGGCCTTGGACATCGCGGCCTTGGCCTGCAGCGCGCCCGGCAACATGCCCATCAGGCCCGACAGGCCGCCCATCTTGCGCAGCTGCCGGAGCTGGCTCAGCAGGTCGTCCATGTCGAACTGACCCTTGCGCACCTTGGCGGCGAGCTTCTCGGCGTCTTCCTTCTCGATCGTCTCGGCAGCGCGCTCGACCAGCGAGACGATGTCGCCCATGCCGAGGATGCGACTGGCGATGCGGTCGGGATGGAACGGCTCCAGCGCATCGAACTTTTCGCCGACGCCGATCAGCTTGACCGGACGGCCGGTGACGGCGCGCATGGAGAGCGCCGCACCGCCGCGCGCATCGCCGTCGACGCGGGTCAGCACGATGCCGGTCACGGCCAGCCGCTCGTTGAAGGCCTTGGCCACGTTGACGGCGTCCTGGCCGGTCATGGCGTCGGCGACGAGCAATGTCTCCTTCGGGGTGGCGAGATCGGAGATCTGTTTGACCTCCGTCATCAGCTCCTCGTCGATGGCGAGGCGGCCCGCCGTATCGAGGATCAGGACGTCGAAGCCCTCGCGCTTGGCGGTCTCGAGCGCCCGCCGCGTGATGGCGAGCGGCATCTCGAGCGGCACGATCGGCAGGGTCGGCACGCCGGTCTGCTCGCCCAGCACCTTGAGCTGATGCTGGGCAGCCGGGCGGCGGGTGTCGAGCGAGGCCATCATCACCCGGCGCTTGGTCGCGAAGGTGCCGCCGAACATCTCGGCAGCCATGCCCTGCGGGCCCTGGCTCAGGCGGTAGGCGATCTTGGCGGAGGAGGTGGTCTTGCCCGAACCCTGCAGGCCGACCATCAGGATCACGACCGGCGGCACGGCGCCGAGGTCGAGATCGGACACAGTACCGCCCAACATTTCGATCAGGTGATCGTTGACGATCTTGACCACCATCTGGCCCGGCGTGACCGAACGGATCACGTCGGCGCCAATCGCCTTGGGACGGACTTCATCGATGAACTGGCGGACGACAGGCAGCGCCACGTCGGCTTCGAGCAGAGCGGTGCGGACCTCGCGCAGAGCCGCGTCGACGTCGGCCTCGGTCAGCGCTCCGCGCCCCCGCAGCCGGTCGAACACATCGCCCAGACGTTTACTCAGACCCTCGAACATCGCGCTCCTGTTCGCTCAAAGAGGTATCGCGCCGATGCGCGAACCTTCGCGGATCAACGGAGCTCCCCGCAGGGGGAACCTGGAACATCGGCACGACCGATTGAGCGCGCGGGGTATAAGGCCTGCTGCGGAAGGAGTCAAAACGCTTGAACGGCTCTTCTAACTCGTTGTTTCAAAAAGATTTAAATCCAGTCCCCGGATGGTCGATCCTGACCTTTCTGGCGGTTGGCCTGACGATCGGTGGAGGGGCGATCTGGTTGTTGCCGGATCGTTCCATGGTTCCGCTGATGACGACCTTCTTCGGAACCGGGCTGGCGGCCGTCCTGCTGGCGGTCTCGCCGATGGGCCTGGAAGCGGCCCTCCAGGCGCTGGCGCTGCGCCGGGTCGGCCTCTGGCAAGTGGTGCTGGCGGTGGTCGGGACAACGGTTTTGTCCTTCATCGTGAGCCAACTCGGCCCCCAGCCCGAGGGCGTGCGGCAAATTACCGAGTCCGTGCACAATCCTTCGGTGCTGATGCCGACCTTCCTGGTGCTGGCTGTACTGGCGCCGCTGGTCGAGGAACTGGTCTTTCGCGGCCTGCTCTACGGCTGGATCGCCGGACGATGGGGGCCGCTGCCGGCCTTCGTCGCCAGTTCCCTGGCCTTCGCCGCCGCCCATGGCGAACCCGCCCACATCGTCCTCGTCCTGCCGCTCGGCTTCTGGTTCGGCTGGTTGCGCTGGCGCACCAACTCCCTCGTGCCCACGATCGTGGCGCACATGATCAACAATGGCTTTGCTGTGCTGGGCGCCGCCTGGCTGGGCAGCTAGAGCAGCGCCCGGGAAGATGGAACCGCATGCGGTTCCATCTTCCCGGGCATAAGCTGCTCTAGAATCGCTAGAATCTAGAGCACGACCTTCCGCTCGACTGATTCCAGTCGAGCGGAAGGTGCTCTAGGGTTTCCGATCAACCTCCGCTCAGGCGCCAAGCTTGCGGTCGACGAAGTCGAGCCGGTCCTGACCCCAGAAGATCTCGCCGTCGATCACGAAGGACGGCGCCCCGAACACGCCCTGGGAGATGGCGTGTTTGGTGTAGGCCTCGCGCTTGTCGGCCAGCGCCGGCGCTTCGCTGGCGGCCACCACCGCCTCGGCGTCGAGACCGCAGCTTGCGATGATGGCCTTGAGCGTCGCCGGATCGCCGGTGTTCTTCTCTTCGGCCCACAAGGCCGTCAGCACCGCATGGGCGAGCTTGATGGCATCGGCCATGCGGCCCTGCTCGCGCAGCGCAATCACGCATTTCGCGGCGGGGACTTCGTTGGCCGGGAAGAACTTGGGTTCGAGGGTCGTCTTCACGCCGAGATGGTCGCGCCAGCGCTTGAGCTCCATCATGCGGTAGGCCTGACGCTGCGGCGCGCGCTTGGGCAGCGGCAGGCCGCCCGACACCGCGAACACCGAGCCGAAATCGACCGGCCAGATGGTGACGTCCGCGCCGTGCTTCTTCGCCATGGCCTCGAAACGCCCGGCGCCGAGATAGGTCCAGGGCGAATTCAGCGAGACGTAGTAATCGACATGCTTGGCCATCGTTTCCTCCGTGGCCGCAACTGTGGCGGATTGGCAGGCGACAGCAAAGCCCCGTTCGGCCAAGGTCGCCTCGGTGAGCGAAAGAGCGATAGCCCTGACGGGCGGCGATGCCGCCTATTTCGACCTGATGCGCGACTGCATCGCTTCGCTGCGTGCCTGCCCGGAGGGGCGCGAGCTGGCGCTGGGCGTGCTCGATTGCGGCCTGACCGACGAGCAACGCGCATGGTGCCGTGCACAGGGCGGCGAGCTGGTGGTGCCGCAATGGGATTTCGATTTCCCCGGCCGCGCCGCGCTCAAGGACGGTTACAAGGCGTTGACGGCGCGGCCCTTCCTGCCGCGTTATTTTCCGGGCTTCGACTTCTATTTCTGGATCGATGCCGATTGCTGGGTGCAGCAGGGCGATGCCGTTGCGCTGTTCCTCAGGGCAGCGCACACCGGCGCGCTGGCGGTGGCGCCGGAGATCCATCGCTCGATGCGTCATTACCATCACGCCTGGGAGGAATTCTCCGGCGTCTGCGGCGCGGCCTATGCGGCCTGTTTCGACCAGGCGACGGCCGACCGGCTGATTCGCTACCCGATGATCAATGCCGGCGTCTTTGCGCTGAAGGCCGACGCACCGCACTGGGCGGGCTGGGCCGAGCTCTACGGCGAGGCGCTGCAGCGTTCGACCGACCTCACCGATCAGCTCGCCCTCAATGTGCTGGTCTACGACAAAGGCTTCCGCCACGAGCCGTTGCCCAGCCGCTGCAACTGGCCGGTTCATCATGCGACCCCGGCCTGGGACGCCGACCGCGGCCTGTTCGTCGAGCCTGCCATGCCCTACGAGCCGCTGGGCATCCTGCACCTCACCATCTACACCAAGCGGCTGGCGACGCTCGATGTGCGCGAAATCGGCGGACCGCACGCCGGCCAGGTCCGGCCGCGCTCGTTGCGCTGGCCCCCTCCGTTGCGCTGATCCCTGCGAACCGCCATATAGCGCCGCATGGCCGGAACGCCTTTTCTCAAGATGCATGGGCTGGGCAACGATTTTGTCGTGCTCGATGCGCGGATCAGCAAGCTCGATCTGACGCCGCCGCGCCGGCGCGCAATCGCCGATCGCCGGCTGGGCGTGGGCTGCGACCAGCTGATCGTGCTGGAGCCACCGACCGAGGGCGACGCCGACGTGTTCATGCGCATCTACAATCCCGACGGCACGGAGGCCCAGGCCTGCGGCAACGCCACGCGCTGCGTTGCCTCGGTGGTCATGGATGAGCTCAAGGCCGAGGAAGCGACCATCCAGACGATCGCCGGCCTGCTCGAATCGCAGAAGGTCGGCCGCGGCGCCAACGGCCTGCCGGTGATTTCCGTCGACATGGGACTGGTGCGCATGGACTGGCGCGAGATCCCGGTCGCCAAGGCCTGTGATACCAACCGCATGCCGGTCGGCATCGGTCCGCTACAGGAGCCGGTCGGCACCAACGTGGGCAATCCGCACGCGACCTTCTTCGTCGATGACCTGGCCGCGATCCCGATCACCGAGTTGGGGCCGAAGCTAGAGCATGATCCGTTCTTTCCCGAGCGCGTGAACGTCGGCGTGGCCCAGGTCATCGGTGAGAACAAGGTGAAGCTCAACGTCTGGGAACGCGGCGCGGGGCTGACGCTCGCCTGCGGGTCGGGCGCGTGTGCGGCTGGCGTGGCCGCGGCGCGGCGCAGGCTCACCGGCCGCAAGGTCGATGTCGTCGTCGAGCACGGCACGCTCACCATCGAGTGGTTGCACGACGACCATGTGTCGATGACCGGCGGTATCGCGCTCGCTTACAGGGGCGAACTCGACCGTTCGCTGCTTTCCTGAGGTGCTGCGATGAGCGAGACGGAACCCCAGAAGAAGGGTTGGTTTGCGCGGTTTCGCTCCCGGGGGACCCCGGCCGTCGAGACGCCCAAGCCGGCCGAGCCTGAGGTCGAGAAAACCGAACCGGTAGAGCCGGCCGTCGCGGCCGAGCCCGAGACACGGGCCGTTCCGCCCCAGAATGAGCTGGCGAGCGAGCCGGTGCAGACGGCGCCGCAGCCCGAGACGGCCCCCGTCGAAGCGGTGGCCGAGAAGGAACCTGAGGTCGAGAAGCCCGAGGTCGAGAAGAAGGGCTGGTTGTCGCGGCTGCGCGACGGCCTCGCCAAGTCGACCAAACGCGTCACCGAAAGCATCACTGGCCTCTTCACCAAGAAGAAGCTCGATCAGGAGACCCTGAACGAACTCGAAGATGCGTTGATCCAGGCCGATCTCGGCGTCACCGTCGCGGCGCGGCTGGTCGAGAAGCTGGGCAAGGAGCGGTTCGGCAAGGAAGTGACCGACGAGGAAGTGCGCGCCGCCTTCGCCGACGACATCGCCGAAATCCTGCAGCCGGTCGCCGTGCCGCTGGCCATCGACGCCGTTCGCAAGCCGCATGTCGTGCTGGTGATCGGCGTCAACGGCAGCGGCAAGACCACGACCATCGCCAAGCTCGCCAACCTCTACCGCGGCGAGGGCCGCTCGGTGATGCTGGCGGCGGGCGACACGTTCCGCGCCGCCGCGGTCGAGCAGCTCAAGGTCTGGGGCGACCGCGCCGGCGTGCCGGTCGTCTCCAAGCCGACCGGCGCCGATGCAGCGGGCCTTGCCTACGAGGCGCTGGAGCGGGCGCGGGCGGAGAAGACCGATGTGCTGCTGATCGACACGGCCGGCCGCCTGCACAACAAGACCAACCTGATGGAAGAGCTGGCCAAGATCGTGCGCGTGATCCGCAAGCTCGATCCCGAGGCGCCGCATTCCTGCCTGCTGGTGCTCGACGCCACGACCGGCCAGAACGCCCATGCGCAGGTCGAGACCTTCAAGGCCATGTCGCCGGTCGACGCCCTGGTGGTGACCAAGCTCGACGGCAGCGCCAAGGGCGGCGTGCTGGTGGCGCTGGCCGAGAAGTTCAAGCTGCCGGTCGTGGCGATCGGCGTCGGCGAGGGCATAGATGATCTCCGTCCCTTCGAGGCGCGGGCGTTTGCGCGCGGCCTGATGGGATTGCCGGCATGAGCACCGAGAAGACCGGCGAGGAAGGCGGCGCGCGCAAGCTCTACGCCACGGCCCTCGAATTGGGGCCATTGGTCCTGTTCTTCATCGCCAACGGCCGCTGGGGCATCTACTGGGGGACCGGCATCTTCATCGTCGCGACGGCGATCGCGCTGCCTTGCTATCGGCTGCTCGAGAAGCGCTGGCCGATCATGCCGCTGGTCGGCGGCTTCTTCGTACTGGTGTTCGGCGGCCTCACCATCTGGCTGCAGGACGACACTTTCATCAAGCTGAAGCCCACCATCGTGAACTGCCTGTTCGGCGTCATCCTGGGGGCCGGCCTGCTCTTCAAGAAGCCGTTGCTGAAGCCCCTGTTCGGTGCCGCCTTCAAGCTGACCGGCGAAGGCTGGCGTCTCCTCACCATGCGCTGGACACTCTTCTTCTTCGTGCTGGCCGCGGTGAACGAGGTGATGTGGCGCAACTTCCCGACCGACACCTGGATCGCCAGCAAGATGTTCCTGAGCTTCCCGCTCACTCTGGTCTTTGCCTTCCTGCAGATCCCGTTGCTCAAGCGTCACTGGGACGGCGACGACAATCCCTTCGTACGGGGCAGCTGACCCCTTCCCGCGTCGGTTCGAGTCAGACGCCTTCCGGCTTGCGCGGCGGCCACATGCGGGCCAGATCGCCGGTCGGATTCGAATAGGTCGCGAAGTCGGCCTTGTCGCGCGACTCGTGGAAATGCGCCAGCGCCCAGACGACGGTGGGGAAGGCGAGCTGATCCCAGGGAATATCGGCCCAGTCGACCAGGGCCACGTCTTCGCTCTCCGGACCGGCCGCCACGTCGGCGCTCAGCAATCGAGCACGGTACATGATCTGCACCTGGCCGATGCGCGCCACGCTGTACATGGCCAATAGCCGATCGATCTCGATGGTGGCGCAGGCTTCTTCCCGCGCCTCGCGCTGGGCGGCCTGTTCGGTCGTCTCGCCGAGTTCCATATAGCCGGCCGGCAGGGTCCAGAACCCCTTGCGCGGCTCGATGGCCCGCTTGGCGAGGAGGATCTTTTCCTTGCCGCCGTCGTCCCCAGGGTCTCGCCACGTGCATACCGCGCCCGCGACGATCTTGGGATTCTGGTAATGGATGAATTCGCAGCGGCCGCAGACCAGTCGCTCGCGATTGTCGCCTTCGGGGATCCGCTTCTCGAAATGCTCCGGCGGATCCCACGGCAGGCGGGGCCGTTCGGGAAGGGTGGGCGCACTCATGGCGCCCAGTCCTACGCCGCCCGTATCAGGGCCGCAACGCCGGGCAGGGTCTTGCCTTCCATCCATTCGAGGAAGGCGCCGCCTGCGGTCGAGACGTAGGAGAACTTCTCCTCGACACCAGCGGCGGCCAACGCGGCCACCGTGTCACCGCCGCCCGCCACCGAGAGCAGCTTGCTGGCGCCGGTGAGCCGGGCCGCTTCCTGGGCGAGTGCCACCGTGCCGGCATCGAAGGGCTTCAGCTCGAAGGCGCCGAGCGGGCCGTTCCATACCAGGGTGGCGCACTGGCCGAGCTCCTCCTTGTAGATCGCGACCGACTTCGGCCCGACATCGAGGATCATCTGATCGTCGGGGCAGGCCGTGGCGTCGACCGTCGTGCTGGCTGCACCGGCCTTGAACTCGCCCGAGACCACAGCGTCGACCGGTAGCAGCACCTTGCACTTGGCCGCCTGGGCCTTCTTCAGGATCTCGAGGGCCGTGGGCGCGAGATCCTTCTCGGCCAACGACTTGCCGATCTGGATCCCTTGCGCATGCAGGAAGGTGTTGGCCATGCCGCCGCCGATGATCAGCTTGTCGACCTTGCCGACGAGGTTGCCCAGCAGATCGAGCTTGGTCGACACCTTGGCGCCGCCGACGATGGCGGCGACCGGCCGCTTGGGGTTGCCCAGCGCCTTGTCGAGCGCTTCGAGCTCACCCTGCATCAGCCGCCCGGCGACGGCGGGTAGGCGATGGGCGAGACCCTCGGTCGAGGCATGTGCGCGATGTGCCGCCGAGAAGGCGTCGTTCACGTAGATGTCGCCCACCAGCGAGAGCTTGTCGACGAAGGCCGGGTCGTTCTTCTCCTCTTCCTTGTGGAAGCGGAGATTCTCCAGCAGCAGCACGTCGCCCGCCTTCATGTTGCGCACGGCGTCTTCGGCCAGCGGGCCGATGCAATCCTCGGCGAAGCCGACCGGTTTGCCGAGCGCCTTGGCCAGCGGCTCGACCAGCGGGCGCAGGCTCATCTCCGGCACCCGCTTGCCATCGGGCCGGCCGAAGTGGCTGAGCACGATCACCTTCGCGCCCTTGGCCGCCAGCTCCGACAGTGTCGGCGCAGCGCGCTCGATGCGTGTGGCGTCGGTCACCTGGCCGTTCTTCATCGGCACGTTGAGGTCCACGCGCACCAGTACGCGCTTGCCGGCCATGTCGATGGAGTCGATCGTCTTGAACGTCGCCTTGGGCATTGAGTCTCTCTGCGATGTCGGAAGTACCCTGCTCCCCTAGCGTTTCCGGATGACGAAGACCAGTACCTCGCCTTCGCGGGCCGTTGAGACCAGTTCGTGGCCGGTCTGGCGGCAATAGGCCGGGAAATCGGCTTCGGCGGCCGGATCGGTCGCGCGCACCGTGAGCAATCCGCCAGGCGGCAGCTCGCGCAGCTTGCGGTTGGCGCGCAGCACGGGCAGCGGGCAGAGCAGGCCGGTCGCGTCGTACTCGAGCGTTACCGGCGTATCGTTGGCGGGCGTGTCGGTCATCGTGGGCGATAATACTGCATCGCTTCGGGAAGCCAGCGCTTGATATCGGCGATACGCGTCGTGTCGGCGGGATGCGTGCTCAGCCATTCCGCTTGCCGCCGACCGGAATTGGCAGCGCGCATGCGCTCCCACAGGCCGACGGCTTCGCGTGGGTCGTAGCCGGCCAGGGCCATCAGCACCAGGCCGATGCGGTCGGCTTCGGACTCCTGTGCCCGTGACATCGGCAGGACGAAACCCACCGTTGCGCCGGCGCCGACCGCCGCCATCATGACCGGCAGGTAGGTGCGGCTGCGACCCGAAACGGTGGCCGACAAGGCGACGGCTGCGGCCGTGGTGCCGACCGAGGCCACCATCTGGTCGCTCATGCGCTCCGCGCCGTGGCGGGCGAGCGCGTGCGCCACCTCGTGGGCGACGACGACGGCGAGGCCCGCTTCGGTCTGGGTGATCGGCAGCAGGCCGGTGTAGACGGCGATCTTGCCGCCGGGCAGGCAGAAGGCGTTGGGTTCGTTCTTGTCGATGGTCTTGAACTCCCAGCGATAGTGCGGCGCCCGCCACATGTCCTCAGGTGGCCGCTCGGCGGCCGCGGCGATGCGTCGGCCGACTTTCTCGACCAGGGCGTTTGCCTGCGAATTGCTCGAGAGCTGCTCCTTGCTCAGCACCTCGCGATAGGCTCTGAGGCCCATCTCGCGTTCCTCGTTCTCGCTCACCAGCATGATCTGCGAGCGGCCGGACACGGGCGCCGTTTCGCAGGCTGCGAGAGCAAGCGTCAGTCCGCAGATCGTCAGCAGCAGGCGCAGCGCGACGGACATTCAGCCTCTCCTTTCATCACTCTTAGTTGTTCTTCGGGAGGTCGCGGGCGTGGTATCGCGACAGCGCCATCGCCGCTTCGAAGTCTTGAGCGTAGCCAAATAACGAGTTCGTGAACACGTGCCCAAAAAGCGAATTTGCAGTCGCTATCCCGAGAAATCAGCCATGCAACGCTGCATGGCTCTCGGGGATGCAGATCGAAATGATTCCGCACAGAATATGAAACCTATGATCACCGCAGTGTATTCGGTTCGCGGCGTATCGTCCCTAGTGGAACGGTTGTCCGCATGAGCGCCGTGGCCGAGATCGTTCCTCTCTTTGCGACACCACTTGTCCTCTACGACGTCCCGGATTCAGGATCGCTCAACGCCGATCTGCGTCGCGTGATCGAAGAACGCGAAAAGACCAATGCTTCGACCCAGCACTCCAACGAAGGTGGCTGGCAGTCGAGCTGGGACATGGACCGCTGGGGCGGTGCGCCGGCGCTGAAGCTGCTGGCGATCGGTCGTAACACCGCCAACAAGATGACGACGGATCGCAAGGGAACGGCCGGTACCGGACCTCATCCGGGTTACTTCGCGGTGACTTGGCGTGCCAACATGTGGGCGAACATCAACCGCAGTGGCGATGCCAACCTCATGCACTCGCACCCGGGTTCGTTCTGGTCCGCTGTCTACTACGTCGACGACGGCGGCGTTTTCGAGAATCCGACGCTGGGCGGCGCCCTCGAATTCATGGATCCACGCGGTGCCGGGCCGGTGATGTACGCGCCGCATCTCGGCTTTGCCATGCAGGGCGGCCTGTCGGGCGGCGCCAACGAGGTGGTGATGCCCAAGGCCGGCCGGCTGGTGATGTTCCCCTCGTGGCTTGCCCATCAGGTCCGCGCCTATCGCGGCAACGCCACGCGAATCTCGATCGCGTTCAACCTCAGCCTGTGAGCGCTTCGCCGTGAGTCTCAGCGGCGACGAGCTGTTTGCCGCCGGCCGCTTCGACGAGGCGATGGCAGCCTACCGTCAGATCCTCGCCAAGGATCCGGCCGACGCCGCGGCACGCATGGGGCTCGATGCGATCCTGGAGCGGGCGCGCACTGAGCAGCCCAACGCTCTGCTGCGTGAGCTGCTGTTGCAAGCCTTTGCCGACGATGGCGCCAACTGGGAGGCGGTCGGTTGGGGCGCCGCCAACCAGCTCCTGGTCGGTTGGCCGCAGGACAACGATCTCGCCGTCCTTGCCGCCGATCCGCTGCTGCGCGAATTCCTGAGGAAGTCGCTCAATCGCGATGCCGCCCTGGAGCGCAGGTTGATCGCGCTGCGCCGCGCCGTGGCCGACGCGCTGCTGGCCGCCGAAGCGCCGGGCGAGGCGATCGTGGCGCTGGCCGATGCGCTCGCCGAGCAGGCCTGGCACAACGAATATATCTGGCCCGACGACGCCACGGTGCCGGACGGCCCGGCCGCCGCGATGTTCCGCCCGTCGGCGACGCCGCGTGCCGACGTCATCGAGGAGCGTCGGCTGGCGGCAGAGATTCCCGAGATCGCACCCATCGTCGATGCCGTGTCGCAGTCGGTGGCGGCGATGTACGAAGCCAATCCCTATCCGCGCTGGACGCATCTTGCGCGCCGGCCGACGGTCGATGTGCGCGCAGCTCTTCTGCACGACTTTCCGCACGCCGCTCCGGTCGATTTCGGCGATGGCCCGCTGCAGGTGCTGATGCCGGGCGCCGGCACCGGCCAGCATCCGCTCACCGTGGCGTCGTCCTATGCCGGGGCGCAGGTCACCGGCGTCGATCTCTCCCGGGCGAGCCTCGCCTACGGCAAGCGCATGGCGAGCCGGCACGGCATCGCAAACATCGAGTTCCTGCGCGGTGACATTCTCGATCTGGCCAAGCTCGGCCGCACCTTCGACCATGCCGAATGCGTCGGCGTGCTGCACCACATGGCCGATCCGCGCGCCGGCCTGATGGCTATTTCGTCGGTGCTGCGGCCTGGCGCCTTCCTGCGGCTCGGCCTCTATGGCGAGGGCGCGCGCACCCTGGTGGTGCGGGCGCGGCGCGATATCGAGGCCGCCAAGTTGCCGGCGACGCTCGATGGCCTGCGCGACTTCCGCCGCAGGGTCATGACCGGCCAGTGGCGACGGCTGCGCGGGCTCACCGAATGGGAGGACTTCTGGAGTGCCAGCCTGCTGCGCGACCTCTGCTTCCATGTGCAGGAGCATCGTTACACGGTCTCGCGCGTGCGCAGCTTCCTCGAGGGCAGCGGCCTCAACTTCCTCGGCTTCGAGTTCAATGTCGGTGCCTCGCAGCGTGCCGACGCCGGCGCCGGCCCGCTCGCGCTCTACGCCGCGCGGTTTCCGAGCGAGCGCACCCTGTCCGATCTCGCGAATTGGGAACAGCTCGAACGCGAGAAATCCGGCCTGTTCCCTGGCTACGCCTTCGTCTGCCAGAAAATGTAGGCCGCGCTCGCGATGTCAGGTCGTGAAGAAGTCCGGCCCGCCTTTGCGCTTCAGTTCCTCGCCAGCGTCACGTCCCAGGGCTTCGGCGTCGGCAAGGGGGCCACGGCGTTCGGTGAAGATCACTTCCGATCCGTCGGGCCGGGCGATGAGGCCGCGCAGATGCAGGCCGTCGCCGGTCAGCACCGCATGGCCGGCGATCGGCGTGCGGCAGGAACCGTCGAGCACCGCGAGCATCGCATGCTCGGCGCTGACGCAAATCGACGTCGGCTGATGGTCGATCGCCGCCAGCCAGCCGCGCGTGCGCTGATCGTCGATGCGGGTCTCGATGCAGACCGCCCCCTGACCGACGGCGGGCAGCATCTCGTCTTCCGGGATCGGCGTGCCGACCCTTTCCATACCGAGCCGCTTCAGGCCGGCGAGCGCCAGGATCGTCGCCTGCACCGTACCCGTCCGGCATTTGGCCAGCCGGGTCTCGACATTGCCGCGCAAGGTCACGATCTCGAGGTCGGGCCGGCGATGCAGCAGCAGGGCGCGGCGGCGGAGCGCCGACGTGCCGACGATCGCGCCCTGGCGCAGGTCGGCGATACGGGCGGCATCATTGGCGATCAACACGTCACGTGTATCTTCGCGCGGCAGGAACGCGGAAATGACGAGACCCGGCGGTTGCGCCGTCGGCATGTCCTTCATGCTGTGGACGGCCGCGTCGATGCGGCCGGAGAACATGGCCTCCTCGATTTCCTTCACGAACAGGCCCTTGCCGCCCGCCTCGGAGAGCGGACGGTCCTGGATCGCATCGCCCGTGGTCTTGATGGCGACGATCTCGACCGCGTCGGGCGCAGCCAGCGCCGGGACGGCCCGCGCCAGAGCGTCGCGGACCAGACCGGTCTGGGTGAGCGCGAGCCGGCTGCCGCGCGTGCCGAGCCGAAGAAGAGGTGCCGTCATGGCGCTGCTCTAGCGTAAGCAGTCGCATCATGCCAGAAGACCCGCATGCTGGTGCTGGGCATCGAAACGAGCTGCGACGAAACGGCCGTTGCCGTGGTCGAGGGGCCGCCCGGAACTGGGCCGGCGGCGATGCCGCCGGTCGGCCGGATTTTGTCGAACACGATCTACAGCCAGCTCACCGAGCATCGCCGCTTTGGCGGCGTGGTCCCGGAAATCGCCGCCCGTGCCCACTTGGAGCGGATCGACGGGCTGATCGAGCAGGCTATGGCCGAGGCCGGCGTGGGGCTCGCCGATCTCGACGGCATCGCCGCGACCGGCGGGCCGGGGCTGATCGGCGGGGTCATGGTGGGAGTCATGACCGGCAAGGCGCTGGCTTTCGCCCACGAGAAGCCGTTCCTGGCGATCAACCACCTCGAGGGCCACGCGCTTTCCGTGCGCCTGACCGAGCCGGTCGCGTTTCCCTATCTGCTGCTGCTGGTGTCGGGTGGCCACTGCCAGCTTCTCACCGTGCGCGGCCCGGGTGACTTCACGCGGCTCGGCACGACCATCGACGATGCGGCCGGCGAGTGCTTCGACAAGACGGCCAAGCTCCTGGGGCTGGGTTTCCCGGGCGGGCCGGCGGTCGAGAAGGCCGCGGTCGGCGGCGATCCCCGGCGTTTTGCCCTGCCGCGGCCGATGTGGCGCAAGCCCGGCTGTGACTTCTCCTTCTCGGGCTTGAAGACAGCGGTACGCCAGACGGCGGAAAAGCTCGATCCCAACGACGCGACCGCGGTGGCCGATCTCTGCGCCTCCTTCCAGCGCACGGTGGGCGATGTGTTCGTCGATCGCTGCACCAATGCGCTCGCCCTTGCGCCGATGCCCACGCTCGTCGTGGCCGGCGGCGTGGCGGCCAATGCCTATCTGCGCGGCCGGCTGGAGGAGGTGGCTGCGGCCCACGGCGCCCAGCTGGTGGCGCCGCCGGTCCGGCTCTGCACCGACAATGGCGCGATGATCGCCTGGGCCGGCGTCGAACGGCTGCGCCTCGGCCGGATCGACGGTCTCGACTTTCGCCCGCGCCCCCGTTGGCCGCTCGATCCGTCGACGGCTCATCGCCTGTAGGATGTGCCCATGAGCAGCGGTACCCTCGCCTTCGAAACGGTCGCGGCCTTCGCGACACCGATCATCGTGGTCGATCTGCCGGATGGGGCGCAGCTCAATGCGGCGCTGGTGCCGGTGCTGCTGAAGCGTGAGGCCGAAAAGAAAAGCGAGTCGCGCAGCACGCTCGGCGGCTGGCAGTCGAGTCTCGATCTCGACAAATGGGCGGGCGCGCCGGCGATCAAGCTGCTGGCGATCGCGCGCAACATCGCCAACCGCATCACCACCGACCGTACCGGCAAGCCCGTCAGCATCCTGTGGCAGGCCAACATGTGGGCGAACATCAACCGCAGCGGCCACGGCAACGAGTTCCATTCCCATCCCGGCAGCTATTGGTCGGGCGTCTACTATGTCGACGATGGCGGTGTCTCGGCCGATCCGTCGCTGGGCGGCGAACTCGAATTCATGGATCCGCGCGGGCCGGCGCCGGCCATGTATGCGCCGCATCTCGCCTTCGCGCTGCCAGGCGGCCTGTCGGTCGGCACCAACCAGACGATCGTGCCCAAAGCCGGCCGGCTGGTGATGTTCCCGGCCTGGCTGCTGCATCAGGTCCGGCCCTATCGCGGCACGGCGCAGCGCATCTCCATCGCCTTCAATCTCAGCCTGTGAGCGCGCTCGACCATATCGGCGTCGTGGGCGGCGGCGCCTGGGGCACCGCGCTTGCCTGCCTGGCTCGCCGCGCCGGCCGCCGGGTCACCTTGTGGTCGCGCGATCCCGCCGTCTCGCGCGCCATCGCGGCGGAGCGGCGCAACGAGATCTACCTGCCGGGCCAGTCGCTCGACGCCGGCATCGAGGCCGTCGCCGATCTCAGCGCACTCGCCGCCTGCGATGCGATCCTGCTGGTCTGCCCGGCACAGGCGCTGCGCGGCGTCGCCCGCGACCTGCCGGGTACGTCGCCGGTGGTGATCTGCGCCAAGGGCATCGAGGCCTCGACCGGCCTGCTGATGCCGGAAGTGCTGGCGGAGGCCCTGCCGGGGCGGGCGATCGCCATGCTCTCGGGGCCGAGCTTCGCTGAGGAGGCGGTGCAGGGACTGCCGACGGCGGTCAGCATCGCCACGCACGATGCCGATCTCGGCCGCGATCTCGCCGGGGCGCTCGCCGCCGGCATGTTCCGGCCCTACTGGATCGACGACGTCACGGGCGTCTCATTGGGCGGCGCGGTGAAGAACGTCCTGGCGATTGCCGCCGGCATTGTCGAAGGCCGCGGGCTCGGCCACAACGCGGCCGCCGCGCTGATCACGCGTGGCTTCGCCGAGATGGCGCGGCTCGGCCTCGCCATGGGCGCCAACCTCGAGACGCTGACCGGGCTGAGCGGTCTCGGCGATCTGGTGCTGACCTGCCATGGCCCATTGTCGCGCAACCGTTCGCTGGGCGCAGCGCTCGGCCGGGGGGCGAGCCTCGCCGACTACCTGCAGGGCCGACGGCAGGTCGTCGAAGGCGCGGCGACGGCGCCGGCGGTGCTGGCGCGAGCAGCCAAGCTCGGCATCGAGATGCCGATTTGCACCGCCGTCGATGCTATCCTGCATCGCGGCGCGGACCTCGACGAGGCGATCCGCGGCCTGCTGGCGCGACCGTTGCGCCGCGAAGGCACGTAAGACGAGACGAGTAGGGGGAAGACATGGCGCATTGGCTCATCAAGTCCGAGCCGTCGGTTTATGGCTGGGCGCAGTTCGTGAAGGAGAAGAAGACCTCCTGGACCGGCGTGCGCAATGCCCAGGCGTCGATCAATCTCAAGGCCATGAAGGTGGGCGACCGCTGCTTCTTCTACCACTCGAATGAAGGCAAGGAGATCGTGGGCATCGCCGAGGTGGTGAAGGCGGCCTATCTCGATCCTACCGACAAGGCCGGCAAAGCCGTCACCGTCGATGTGAAGGCCCTCGAACCGGTGAAGACGCCGGTGACGCTCGCCGCCATCAAGGCCGATCCGAAGCTCAAGGATTTCGGCCTGGTCCGCCAGTCGCGCCTCTCCGTCGTGCCGGTGAGCGACGAGCAGTGGAAGATGATCATGAAGATGGCGGGCGGCTGATCGGAGCCGACGGCGTTTTGGGGAGACGGATTGGCCGGCTGCGGTGCCGGTCGAGTCCGTCGACAGGGGCGGGAGAGGTAAGCGTCGATGGTCGACAATACGCGCGGCATCCTCGCGATGGCGGCGTCGGTCGTCGTCTTCATCTTCAACGATGCGCTGATCAAGCTCGCGGCCGAGACCATTCCCTCGGTCCAGGCGATTGGTGTGCGCGGCCTGTTCGCCACGCTCTGGTGCAGCCTCGCCCTGCTGGTGAGCGGCGCCTGGCGGCAGCTCCCGATGGCGGTGCATCCGCTGGTGATGCTGCGCGGTGGCCTGGAGTCGGGCGCGGCGATCTTCTACCTGATCGCGCTGTTCCAGATTCCCTTCGCCATCGCCACGGCCATCAACCTCTCGACACCGCTGGTGCTGACGGTGCTCGCCGTCCTGATCCTGAAGGAGAACGTGCGCTGGCGGCGCTGGAGCGCGGTGATCGTGGGCTTCCTGGGCGTGTTGCTGGTGATCCAGCCGCGACCTGGCGATATCAATGCCTGGACCTGGCTGGTGCTGCTGGCGACCCTGATCGGTGCCTTCCGCGACATCATCGCCCGCTATCTGCCGCCGGCCGTGCCGACCCTGGTCGTGTCCTTCACGACCGCGCTCGGCGTCGCGCTGGTCGGCTGCGTCTGGGCGCTGATCGACGGCTGGCAGCCGATGGACTGGCGCGGCATCGGCTTCATCGTCGCCTCGTCGCTGCTGCTCGCCGCCGGCTATCAGTTCCTGGTCGTTGCGCTGCGCTCGGGCGGCGAGATCTCGGTCATGGCCTCGTTCCGCTACTCCTCGATCCTGTGGGCCCTGGGCATCGGCTATGTCGTATGGGGCGAGGTGCCCAATGCCCTGGCCATCGCCGGCATCGCGGTGATCGTGGGTTCCGGCCTGTACATTCTGCATCGCGAGCGCGTGCGGCGTTGAGTGTGGCCTGGCTCGCCTGATATCGACACCTATCAACGCAGAGGTTCTCATGACAGGCGCCGTCAGCTACTCCGTGACCGAAGGCATCGCCGATATCGTTCTTACCCGGCCGCCGGTCAATGCGCTCAATCTCGAGACGGTGCGGGAGATCATCACGGCGCTGAAGCGCGCGAGCGCCGACCAGGACGTGGGGGCTGTCGTGATCTCGAGCGGCACGCCGCGCCGCTTTTGCGCCGGACTCGATCTCGATCAGGTGCAGGGCAAGTCGATCGCCGAGATGCACACGTTGCTCTCTGCCCTCTATGTCGAGCTGCACGACGTCCAGCTCGCGCTCGGCAAGCCGTCGATTGCCGCCGTCGCCGGCGCGGCGCGCGGCGCGGGCATGACGCTCTCGATCTCCTGCGATGTGATCATTGCGGGCGACAAGGCGACATTCGGCTATCCCGAGATCGATGTCGGGCTGATCCCCGGCATCCATTTCGTCCACCTGCCGCGCATCATCGGCAAGCACCGGGCCTTCGAGCTTCTCTTCAGTGGTCGGAGCTTCGATGCCGCCGAAGCGGCCTCGCTGGGGCTGGTGAGCAAGGTGGTGCCGGATGCCGAGGTCCTGGCCGAGGCACACAGGCTCGCCCGTACTTTCGCGGCCAAGTCGCCGGCGGTGATGCGCCTGGCCCGTGCCGCCTTCGGGCGGGCCTGCGACATGGGCTACCGCCACAACGTCGCAGAGATCGTCGAGGCCTTCTGCACCATCGCCTCGACGCCGGACAGCCAGGAAGGCGTCAACGCCTTTGCGGCCAAGCGGCCCCCGGTCTGGGAGCCGCGCTAGGAGCCGTGCTGAGCTGGCGGATCCGGCCCTATCGAGCGACCCCGATCTATCGAGCGACCCACGATTCGTAGTCGCGCGCCACTTCTTCCACGGCGGTATCGTAGAAGCGCTTGCCGTGCTCGGGCGTCGCCTGGTTGGGGTCGGAACCGATCCGTCCGTCGGGGAAGGTGCGGCGATAATCTTCGGCGTCGGCGAAGGAACCGTTGGGCGCGATGCGCGGCTCCATCTGCTTCTGCTGCATGGTCTCGGGGTACTTGTACCAGGTGAGCGCCACTTCCGAGGCAGTGGCGTGGCTGCCCTCGCCGACCGGATAGAGTTCCTGGCTCAGCCGCTTGATGCCGGGCCCGTCCCACCAGTTGCGCAGGGCGCACTTGATCGAGGGTTGGTTGGACAGCCGCTCCATCGAGCGTTCGGCGTAGATCTCGGAGAAGGCGGCCGTCACCGTGGCGATGTTGCCGCCGTGGCCGTTCACGAAGAAGAAACGCGTGAAGCCGTGCCGCGCCAGCGACACCACGGTGTCGCGCACCACGGCGATGAGGGTGGTGGGCCGCAGCGTCACCGAGCCCGCGAAAGCCAGGTGATGTTGTGCCATGCCGACCGAGATGGTGGGCGCCACCAGGGCGCCGACCTTGTCACCGGCGCCGCGGGCGATCATCTCGGCGGTCAGCGCGTCGGTGCCGATCAGGCCGGTCGGCCCGTGCTGCTCGGTCGAGCCGATCGGGATGATGATGCCGGTCTTGGTCTTGAGGTAGTCGTCGACGAACTGCCACGTCTTGAGCTGAAGCTGCACGAAACGGAACTCCTATGGGATTTGCCCACAGGATGCGTCGCGGTCAGCGATCAGGCAAGGCGTTCATCCGGTCGGCAGGGCGGGCGCGGCAGGATCGACCGTGGCGGCAAGACGGCGGCGGTCGAGGTCGGCCAGAGCCTTGTCGCGGGCTTCGGTGAGCTTCTTGATTTCGATGGTGCAAAGTTCGCGGTTGCCCGAATTGCAGCGTGTCTCGATCGTCTTGATCTCGGCGTTCGCGCCATCTTCGATCCGTGTCCTAATCCCGGCGAAGTGAGCGTCGCGCGCCTCATCGCTCGGGAAACTCGCGGGTGTAAGCACCACCATGACCCGCTCGGGGTACTTGTTGTTGGCCCCAGACGCGGCATCGACCGCTACGCCGACAAGACCGCCCAGCAGCAAATTGCCCAGGGTGGCGCCGGTGAAGCTCGATGCCAGGAGCTCGTCCGACCGCGCGTAGCCTTCCCGCGTGCAGCTGACGACCACATTGTCTTTGGAGCGGGCGACATTGACCCGACCCGGCGTCGGGTTGACGACACCGATGTTGGCGCCTGCCCGATCGATCTTGCATTCGGCCCCCGGCGGCTGGGATTCGATCAAGACGTCCTGTGTCGTTCCCCCGACCACCGTTGCGCAAGCTGAAGCGACAAAACCCAGCGCAATCACCACCACAAGGCGGCCAATGGCCGCCAAACGCCCGACATTCACTCGTTTTCTCCCCCAGCCGGTAAACCGGCCGGCGAGGATGCTATCGACAAGAGATACCGTTCGGCAAGTACAACTGTCGGTTAGGCCGGTGCAGGTGCCCGAAGGAGCCGCTCAGATCGGTGCGATCGAGCGGAATTTCGGCGGATGGTCGTGCGGGCGGCGCGGCTGGGCGGCGTCGAGGATCTCGGTGAGGCGCTGGCGCGTGTCGCGCGGGTCGATGATGTCGTCGATGCCGAAGCCTTCGGCGGCGCGCAGCGCGCCGATGCGGGTGCGGGTCTCGTCGATCATCTGGCGGCGGCGCGCGGCGGGATCGGGGGCGGCCTCGTACTCCTTGCGGAAGGCAACGTCGATGGCGCCCTCGATCGACATGGCGCAGATCTCGGCCGACGGCCAGGCGAGGCAGGCGTCGGCCGCGAAGGAGCGGCCGCCGCACATGGCGAAGTAGCCGAGCCCGTAGCCCTTGCGCAGCACGACCGATATGCGCGGCACTGAGGCATGGCCCCACTCGAACACCAGCTTGGCGCTGCGCCGGCCGAGGCTGGTGCGCTCGGCGCTCGAGCCGATCGAGAAGCCCGGCACGTCGACGAAGGAGACGATGGGCAGGCCGAAAGCGTCGCAGAGCGCGATGAAATGGGCCCCCTTGTCGCAGGCGTCGCTGTTGATCATGCCGCCGAGCCGCAGCGGCTGGTTGGCCATGAAGCCGACCGGCCGTCCGCCCAGCCGCGCCAGTGCCGTCACCATGTTGCCGGCAAACGTCGGCTTCAGCTCGAACAGCGTGCCGGGATCGGCCAGCTCGCGCAGGACCTTGCGCACGTCGTAGGCCTTGCGGGTCGAGACCGGCACGAGGTCGAGCAGCGCGTCGGGCGAACGGGCGAGCGGCCGCGCGTCGGCGGTCGTCTGCTGCGGTGCCCGCGCATTGGTCGGCAAATAGGAGAGAAAGCGTCGCGTCGCGGCGAAAGCATCATCCTCGCTTTCGACGCCGAGATCGGCGAGACCCTGGCGGTCGACCTGCACGTCGGCGCCCCCCAGCTCCTGCGCGTCGATCTCCTCGCCGGTCGCCGCCTTGACCAGGGCCGGGCCCGCGATGCCCATGGTCGAGAGGCCGCGCACCATCACGACGAAGTCGGCCATGCCGGCATAGTTGGTCGGGCCGGCGAAGCCCGCGCCCAGCATCAGCGCCACCATCGGCACCCAGCCCGAGGCGCGGGCGAAGTGGTGGAAGGTGGTGTTGGCGTTGGCGAAGTGCCGCGCATCCTGGCCGTCCTGGATGCGATGGCCGCCACCGTCCAGGATCATGATCAGCGGCAGGCCGCGGGTGATGGCGATCTGCAGGGAACGCTGGACCTTGGCGCTGCCCAGCCGGCCGATGCTGCCGCCATGCACGGCGAAATCCTGCGAAAAAACCACCACCGGTCGGCCGTCGATCGTGGCGGTGCCGGCCACGACGCCGTCGGCCGGCGACGCGGTGCGTACCGGAAAGGCGTCAGCTCCGATGCCATCGTCCTCCGCCGTCACCAGTCCGCCGAATTCGGTGAAGCTTTCGTCATCGACCAGCCGGTCGATGCGGACACGGGCGCTCAGTCGGCCGCGGCGTGCCAGTTTCTCGACGGCGGCGGCGCGGGCCTTGTCGCTCAAGCTGTCGCGCACGGCCTCGATGCGGCCGATCAGGTCGCGCATCGTCACATCACTGCTCATGATGATCTCCTCGATAAGTCAGGACAGGCGCTCGCGTCGGATGCGGATGCCCGCAGCCTCGCGGTCCCAGGTATCGGCGGTGACGCCGTCGGCGCGCAGCAAATGCTTCTCCACCTTCTGCGTCGGCGTCTTGGGCAAAGCCGGCAGCACACGCACGAAGCGCGGCACCATGAAGTGGGCCATGCGCGGCTGCAGGAAGCGCAGCAACTCGGCCGGGTCGATGGTGGCGCCTTCGACGGGCGCGACCACCGCCAGCACCTCGTCCTCGCCATGCTCCGACGGCACGGCCACCGCGGCGGCCTCGCGCACGGCGGGATGTGCCATCAGCTCGGCCTCGACCTCGAAGGAGGAAATGTTCTCGCCGCGACGGCGGATCGCGTCCTTCATGCGGTCGACGAAGAAGAAGTTGCCGGCCTCGTCGCGACGGAAGGCGTCGCCGGTATGGAACCAGCCGTTGCGCCAGGCGCGGGCGGTGGCTTCCGGATTGTTGTGATAGCCGTGATTCATCGCCCACGGCACGTCGGTGCGGACGATCAGTTCGCCGATCTCGCCCGGCGCGACCTCGCAGTCGTGCTCGTCGACAATGCGGGCCTCGACGCCCTCGCGCGGCCGGCCGCAGGTGCCGCGTACGGTCGGGTTGCGCTCCGAGATCAGCGGGCAGGAGGTCTCGGTCATGTTGAAGGTGGTGTAGATGTCGACGCCGAAACGGTCGGCGAAGAGCTGGGCATCGTCGCTGAGCGGCACCACCACGGCCTTCTTCAGCGTGTGGTCGCGGTCGCGCGGCCCGGGCGGCGCCTTCAGCAGGAAGGGCACCATCGCGCCCAGCAGGGTGAGGCAGGTCGTGCCGGTGGCACGCACCGTGTCCCAGAAGGAACTGGTGTCGAAGGCCTCGACCAGTGCGATCGAGCCGCCACAGACCAGCATGCGATAGACCGCACCGGTGCCGCCGGCATGGAACAACGGCAGATTGACCATGTTCCGGTCGTCGGCGGTGTAGGCATAGAGGGCATGCGCCACCGACGTCGTCTGTAGATACGAGCAGAGCACGCCCTTCGAGGGGCCGGTCGTGCCCGAGGTGTAGATCACGCACTGTGTGTCCCACGGCATGATCTCGCGCGCCGGCGGCGCGGGACGCTCGCCGGGCAGGCGCAGCGCCGCCGGGCCGTCGACTGCGATGCGGCGCAGCAAGGCGCCCCCGAGATCGATGCCGTCGAGCCGCGGCAGCAGATCGGGATGGCCGGCAATCAGGCGTGCCCCGGAGAGGCGCACCGCATGTTCCAGCAGCGTGCCGCGATAGGCGAGATTGAGCGGCACGTAGACCGCACCCAGATAATTGACGGCGAGCCAGAGGCGGAGCGCCTCCGGTCCATTGGGCAGCCAGGTGAGCACCGCATCGTCCTGCCGTACGCCTTCTCTTTGCAGGGCCGCGGCGGTTTCGACGACGATGCGATGCAGTTCGGCATAGGTCCAGGCGAGGCCGGTCGCGGCGAACTGCACGAAGATCTTGTCGGGTGTTTCGCGGGCGCGGCGGTCGAGCAGGGGGCGCAGCACGCTCGCGTCCGGCCGCGGGATGCGCGGATCGCGCCAGGATGTCTGTGCCGCCGTCATCGTGTCACCGTTCGTGGCCGCGGCAGCCGCGCCAGCAGCAGGGCCTTGGACTTGGCGAGGCCGCTCGCCGAGCGGTCCATCAGGTATTGCACCATCAGGCCGCGCATGGCGGCCAGCAGGAAGGAGGCTTCGGCCGCACAGTCGGCCGAGCGGGCGATCTCGCCGCGCCGTCGCGCCTCGCGCAGATCGGCGGCGAGACCGTCGCGCCAGCGGCCGGCGACCTGGGCCACCAGCGGCTGCAGTTCGGGCAGGCCGAACATCGATTCGGTGTAGATCGAGTAGAGCGCCGCCGTCGCCGCCGCGTTGCGGTCGGCGCTGCCGAGATGGGCGTCGATCCGCAGCTTTACGGCGGCAAGGCCTGCCACGCCATCGAGGTGTCTCGCGAGATAGGCCTGGAACCAGCCATCCATCGATTCGAGCAGCGCCCGCACCAACCCGACCTTGCTGCCGAAGCGTTCCACCGGCAGGCCACGGCTGTAGCCCGCGGCCACGCCGACGTCGGCGAGGCTGGTGCCGGCAACGCCGCGCTCGGCAATCAGGCGCTCGGCGGCGCGTAGCATGCGGTTGTCCGATTCGCGGCGCCGGGTCGCCTGCGTGCGCCGCGGCGCGGCCGTCGTTTCGTCGGTCGATAGGATCAAGGGCCCTTCCTCAGAAACTCACTTGCTAACTAGCAAGTATCTTCCTGTAATCGAACCGGCAAGACAAGAACGAGGGAGGAGAGGATGAGCGGAATCCCGTTTCCGGGGCGACGCGGTTTCCTGGCGGGAGGCGCGGCGGCCATGGCCCTCGCGACGGTGCCTGTGCGGGCGAGCGAATGGCCGGCCAAGCCGGTGCGATTCGTCTGCGGCTATGCTGCCGGTGGTCTCACCGACCTGTTCGCCCGGCTCGCCGCCGAATATCTGACGACGAAGTACAAGCAGCCCTTCGTGGTCGAGAACAAGACCGGCGCCGGCTCCATCATCGCCGCCGACATGGTCGCCAAGTCACCGGCCGACGGTTACACGATCCTGTTCACGAACTCGACGGCGATGTTCCAGAACCAGGTCATCTTCAAGAGCGTGCCCTACGATACGGCGAAGGATTTCGTGCCGGTGTCCATGTTGTCGGCCGGCAAGGTGCCGCTCTGCGTGCACAAGTCGGTGCCGGGCGGTGGTCTTGCCGGTTTGGTCGCCCACGCGAAGGCCAACAAGACCAGCTTCGGCACGACGGGCATCGGCTCGCTGGCCCATGTCTTCTGCATGAAGCTGAACGAAACCTTCGGCATCGAGATGGAGCCGGTGCACTATCGGGGCGAGGCGCCGATGTGGGCCGATCTCTCGGCCGGCGTGACGCAGGCCGCCTGTTCGACCCTGCAGGGCGCCTCGGCCGCGATCCAGGCCGGGAATGCCCGGCCGGTCGCGGTTCCGTCGAAGACACGCTCGCGCCGCCTGCCCGAGGTCGCGACCTTCCATGAGCAGGGGGCGACGCATCCCTACTTCCTGCTGGAGAGCATGGTGTGCTGTGTGGCGCCGACCGGTACGCCGCAGCCGATCGTTGAGGCATTGTCGGCCGGCTTGGTCGCCCTGAACGACGAGCCGCGTATGAAGGACTTCGTCGACAAGTTCGGCCTCGATCAGGGCGCGCAGAGCCGGCAGGACTTTGCCGGCTTCATCCGCGACATGGGCCCGTTGCTCACCCGGGCCGTGCAGGAGCTGAACATTACCCCGCAATAGCGGCCCGGCTTTTGGCCGTCGGGAGTCGTCAACCCGGGGCGATAGCATGCTATGGTCCGCCAAACGGAGAGCAGACCATGAAAGTGAACGTCGAAGTGACCTGCACCCCCGAAGAAGCCCGTGCCTTCTTTGGCCTGCCGGATATCAAGCCGATGCAGGATCGCATCATGGGCGAGATCGAAGATCGTCTGCGCTCCAGCCTGAACTCGATGAACCCAGAGACGGTGTTCAAGACCTGGCTGCCGGCCTCCATGCAGGGCATGGAACAGATGCAGCAGATGCAGCAGGTTTTCTGGAATCAGCTCGCCAACATCGCGAGCGGTAGCGGCGGCAAGAAGGAATAGGGCAGTCATGAGCCAGCGTAACCAGCCAGCCGATCCCAAGCCCTACTACGAAGCCCACGTCTTCTGCTGCACCAACCGCCGCCCGGCCGGCCATCCTCGCGGCTGCTGCGCCGAGAGGGGAGGCGAGGCGCTGCGCGATCACATGAAGAGCCGCGCCAAGGCGCTCGGCCTCAAGAACGTGCGGATCAACAATGCCGGCTGTCTCGACCGCTGCGAGCTGGGGCCGACCCTGGTGATCTATCCGGAAGGCATCTGGTACTCGGCACCGACCAAGGAAGACATCGACGAGATCCTGGAAACCCACCTGGTGAAGGGTGGGCGAGTCGAGCGGTTGATGCTGCAGCCCAATGAAAAGCTGCCGTCGGACCGCAAGGGGGCGACGGAAGCGGCGTAGCTTTCAGCCGCGCAGTCGCTGTTTCGTGCCGGTCGGCAGGTAGGCGAGGTCCTCGACGATATCGCCGCGCAGCAGGTGCTCTTCGACGATGCGGTCGATGCCGGCTTCGTCGACGCCGCCATAATAGGTGCCCTCCGGCCAGACCTGCAGAACCGGCGCCAGCGAACAGGGGCCGAGGCAGCTCGTCTTGGCGCTCATCGTGCCCTCGCCGGAGGTGCGCAGGGAAAGACGCTTCTGCTCGTTGCGCAGATGACCCCAGATCGTCTCGGCGCCGGCGCGAATGCAGGGACCACCCTGGCAGACCAGCACACGGCGACGCTGCGCCGGCACGACCGAGCCTTCGAGCGGCGGCGGTGCCTCCACTTTCTCGACCGCGGTCGTTTCCGCCTCGGCGGTATCGATGACGATGGCCAGCAGCTCGCGCATGGGGGCCTGCCGGCTGAAGGGCGGAGCGATGCGGATCTCGGGCCAGGGCCGGGAATCGCCTCCCTGCCAGCGTTGCAACGAACGCTTCACGCCGAGGAGGAAGCTCGGCTCGACGGGCACGAGGATCGGCACGATCAGAACGGGCTCCGGCGTTGCGATCAGCGTCTCGATCGCCGATCGCAGGGAGGGCGAGCCTTCCTCGGCAAAAGCGTAAAGCGCGTCGGCGACGTCCGGCAACGAGGTGGCCTGATCGCGCAAAGCTTCCATTTCGCGCAAAGCCGCGCCGGTCGCAGCCGAGCGCGCGAGCAGCAGGATACGCTTCATGCGAGGGCCTATGGCGGAATAGCCTACTCGACCAGTTCGGCCAGCCGCTTGATGATGCGGGTGGGCTGGGCGGTGGCGTTGGCGGGAATGCCGGCGCCGAACGGGTCGTACCAGATGCCGCACATGCCGAGCGCCTGCGGCGCCACGACTTCCCATTCGTAGTTGTCGCCGACCATCCAGGCCTCACCGGGATCGACGGCCAGCCGCTCCAGCGCATGGCGGTAGACGGCGAGCTCGGGCTTGCCTTGGCCGAACTCGCCCTCGATCTGGATGTGATGGAAGCGATGCGCGAGCTCGAAGCGCTCGATCTTGGCGCGCTGCGTTTCCGAGGCGCCGTTGGTCACCAACGCCAGCCGCACACCCGCGTCGCGCAGCGCATCGACTGTGGCATGCGCGTCGGGATACAGGCGGTATTCCTGGCGGCGCAGCTCGGTGAAGGCGTCGGCGATGCGGTCGGCCAAAGCGTCGTCGGAGCGGCCGAGCTTGGCGAGGCCACGACGCACCGAGTGCCGGCGAGCGCCGGGGATGTCGAGCCGCCACTTGGCGGCGGCGAGGGGGTCGCTCCAGAAGGCGCGCGCTTCCTCCATGACCGCCGCACGCACGCGCTCGATGGCGGCGGGTTCGTGGGCGTCGAGATGGGCGGCAAAAACCTTGAGCAGGCGCGTCCAGGCCTCCTCGGGCTGGGCATAGGCGCGAATCAACGTGTCGTCGAGATCGAACAGGATGGCGCGCGGCAGCTTGGTCATCGTCGGCTGAAAGGAACGAGTCGTGGAGACGTCAGAAGGTCGGCCGTTCGGCGAAACCCGTCGGGGCAGGGCTCACCACCACGGTGCGGTCGCCGCCCTGAATCTCGATCACCGCCAGCGCGCGTTCCGAGCGGCCGTCGGGGAAGAAGCGGAAGGCGCCGTCGATGCCGGACCAGCCGTTGGGATTGGTGATCGCCTCGGCCGAGAAGTCGCCGCCCGCCTTCTGGCGCGCGAGATGGCCGGCCAGCGCGACCGCGTCGTAGGCAAGCGTCGCCAGACGATGCGGTGGCTTGCCGTAGGTCGACAGGAAGCGGCGCTCGAAATCGGCGCGGCGCGCCGGATCGGGCGCGGCATACCAGGCACCACGCAGCATGGTCTCGCTGCCGACCCCGGGCGTGTCCCACACGCCGGTGCCGATGAACTGCACGGCCTTGCCGTCGATGCCGGCGGTGGCCAGGGCGGCCAGCACTGCCGACACGCGCGGCGGCGCGACCGGCACGAGGACGGCGACCTTGCTGTCGCCCTTGACCTCGTCGGCGAGGCGGCGTGCCGGCGTGGCGAGGTCGGTGGCGTTGGCGTCGAAGAACTCCACGCCGACCACCGAGCCGCCGCGGACGGCGACGTGGCTTTCGAGCGTGCGCACCATCTGTTCGCCATAGGAGGTCTGCGGCGCGAAGGCCGCAAAGCGGCGGATGCCCGATTCGACGGCCTTGTCGACGACACGGCGCACCTGCGGCGGGGCCGCGATTCCCATGATCCAGACGCCGCGCTGTGCGACCTGCTCGTCGTTGGAGAAGGAAATGACGTTGGCGCCGCCCTGGTTCACCAGCGGCACGAGGGCCGTGGCCGACGTGCCGTAGAGCGGCCCGAGCACCAGCGCTGCACCGTCGGTGCGTGCTTTGCGGTAGGACTGGACGGCGGCGTCGGCACTGTCGCCGCTGTCGTAGGCGGCGAGCGCCAGCTCCTTGGCACCGGTGTCGAACAGCGCCATTTCGGCGGCTTGCTGCATTTGCTGGCCGATCGGCGCGGCGCGGCCGCTCAACGGCAGCAGGAGGGCGATGCGGGTCTTTCCGGAGGCGGTCGTCGGCGATCCCACAGTTGGCGCAGTCGTGGTGAGCGGAGCAGGCGTGCTAGTCTTCGGTGACCCGCCGCAGGCGCCCAGCAGGAAGGCAGAGACGGCGAGTGCGAAAAGAGACCTACGCATCATCGGGCGCATCATCGGTGCGAAACTCCGGCAAACGGCGCGAGAGAAAGGGAACGGACGGTGTGAACGGACAGGGGCAAGCTCAGGACCAAGCTACCGGGGGGCAGGCGCCGCGTAAACCGCCGCTGGAGGCCGGGCTGCATATTGTGGCCACGCCGATCGGTAACATGGGCGACATCACGCTGCGCGCGCTCGACGTCCTGCGTGCCGCCGACCTGATTGCCTGCGAAGATACGCGTGTGTTCGCCAAGCTTGCCAGCCATTACGGCATTTCCGTTCCGACCGTAGCCTACAGCGATGCCACCCAGGAAGCGGCCGAGCCGCGGCTCGTGCGGGCGCTGGCCAGCGGCAAGCGGGTGGCGCTGGTTTCCGACGCCGGCATGCCGCTGATCTCCGACCCCGGCTACCGCCTGGTCCGCGCCGCGCTGGCCGGCGGACACCGCGTGAGTGCGGCGCCCGGCGCCTCGGCCGTGCCGATGGCGCTGGCGCTGGCCGGCCTGCCGACCGACCGCTTCTTCTTCGCCGGCTTCCTGCCCGCCAAGCCGACGGAGCGCCGCCGGGCGATCGGTGAAGCTGCGGCGGTGCCCTCGACCCTGGTGTTCTTCGAGGCACCGCATCGGCTGGCGGAGGCGCTGCAGGATCTCGCTGAGCTGCTCGGCGATCGGCCGGCCGCGGTGGCGCGCGAGCTCACCAAGCTGTTCGAGGAGGTCCGCCGCGCTCCGCTCGGCGACCTCGCCCGGCACTATGCGGCCCATCCCGACGTGAAAGGCGAGATCGTGGTCGTGGTCGGCCCGCCCTCGGCAGAGACGGCGCAGAGCGCCGCGGCGATCGACGAGGCGCTGCGCGCGGCGATGGCGGCAGCTTCCGTCAAGGATGCCGCTGCCGAGGTGGCCGCGCGCTACGGCCTGAAGCGCCGCGACGTCTATGCCCGGGCGCTGGAGCTGAAGCGGGGCGCGGCGTGAGCGTCGAGGCCCGCCAGCGCGCCCATCGGCTGGGCCATACCGCGGAATGGCGGGCGGTGTGGCGGCTGCGCCTGGCCGGCTACACGATCCTGGCGCGTCGCTACAAGACACGCTTGGGCGAGATCGACATCGTGGCGCGGCGCGGCAACGTGCTCGCCTTCGTCGAGGTCAAGGCCCGGCGGCAGATGACGACGGCCGCCGAAGCGCTGCGCCAGCGCCAGTTCGGCCGTGTGTCGCGCGCCGCCAGCCTGTTCCTCGCCCAGCATCCGCGCTATGCCGTGTGTGCGGTGCGTTTCGACGCGGTGCTGGTGGGCGGCTTCTGGCCACATCATCTGCCCGACGTCTGGCGGCCGCCGGAGTAGCGCGTGTCGAGCAGCGAGCACGATTCGGGACAAGATCGGCATCGGCAAGGCCTGTCGCGGTTGCGCGACCTCTGTGCCGGTGACGGCGAGCGGCTGGATTTGCTCGAAGCGGGCTTGGCGCTCAGCACCCTTCATGCCGAAGAGCGCCTCGATCTCGTCCCTTTCCGTCAGCATGTCGCGGCAATGGCCGACGAGGTTGCCGACCTGGTGCGCCGCCGGGGTGCCCAGCCGGAAGCACTGGCCGACGTCATTGCGCGCGCCTACGCCTACCGCGGCGACAGTGAAACCTACGACGACCTGCAGAATGCCGATCTCGTCCGGGTCATCGAGCGACGCAAGGGCCTGCCGGTGGCCTTGTCGATCCTTTACCTGCATGTCGCGCGTGCCCAGGCCTGGCAGGCCGAAGGCCTGGCCTTTCCCGGACACTTCCTGATCCGCATCGGCATCGACGGCGCCCGCCATGTCGTCGATCCGTTCCACGACGGCAGCGTGCGCGACGCGGCGGAGTTGCGCGGCCTCCTGCAGCAGGTGCTGGGTCCCGGCGCCGAGCTCAAGCCCGTGCATTTCGATCCGGTGCCGGATCGCGATGTGCTGCTGCGGCTGGAGAACAACGTGCGGCTGCGTCTGGTCAAGCGCGAGAACTGGACGGAGACCGCACGCTCGCTGGAACGCATGCTGGCGATCGCACCGGACCGGCCCGACCTGCTGTTCGAGGCGGGGCAGGTCAATGCCCGACTGGACAAGCGCCGCGCCGCCATCGCCGCCTACGAACGCCTGTTGGCGCTGGACGATGCGCTGGCGGATCCCGAGCTGCGCCATCGGACCGAGACCCTGTTGCAGGAACTGCGGCGTGGCCTTAACTGAGGGCTGCAGCGTCCCCAGATTCGCTTTCGGTCACGCAAGGAAATCTCATGAAGCTCAGAGTCGCCATCCAGATGGACCACGTGTCGACCATCGACATCGACGGCGATTCGACTTTCGTGCTGGGGTTGGAAGCGGAGCGCCGCGGTTACGAGGTCTGGCACTACACGCCGCCCGATCTGGTGTTTCGCGATCGCAAGGTGCTGGCACGCGCCCAGCCGATGAAACTGCGCCGTGAGAAGGGCAACCATTTCAGCCTCGGCGCGCCGGAGATGCTCGACCTCTCCAAGTTCGATGTCGTGCTGCTGCGTCAGGACCCGCCCTTCGACATGTCCTACATCACCACGACGCATCTTCTCGAGCATGTCCATCCCAAGACGCTGGTGGTGAACGATCCGGCGCATGTCCGCAACGCGCCGGAGAAACTGTTCGTCACGCATTTCGACGGCGTCATGCCGCCGACGCTCATCAGCTCCGACGCACGCGCCATTCGCGAGTTCCGCGAAGAGCACAAGGACATCATTCTGAAGCCGCTGTTCGGCAACGGGGGTGCCGGTGTCTTCCGCCTGAAGCCCGACGACGAGAACTTCGCCTCGTTGCTCGAGATGTTCTCGCAGCGGAGCCGCGAGCCAGTGATCGCCCAACGCTACCTGCCGGAAGTCCGCAAGGGCGACAAGCGCATCATCCTGATCGACGGCAAGGCCGTCGGCGCGATCGACCGCGTGCCGGCCGAAGGCGAAGCGCGGTCCAACATGCATGTCGGCGGCAAGGCGGTGAAGGCCTCGCTGACCAAGCGTGACATCGAGATCTGCGAGACGATCGGACCGGAACTCGCTCGCCGCGGCCTGATCTTCGTCGGCATCGACGTGATCGGCGACTACCTCACCGAGATCAACGTCACCTCGCCGACCGGCCTGCAGCAGATCAATCGGTTCGACGGCGTCTCGCTCGAGGCGCAGATCTGGGATCGTATCGAGGTCCGTTACCAAGAGACGCGTTCGTAGAGTAGTTCAAGGAGGTCGAGGATGATCCGCCGTTCGGTGCTCGCATCGCTGCTCGTGCTGCCGTTTGCCGGTTCGGCACATGCGCAGACGGACATCTTTGCCCAGAAGCCGATCGTGACCGCTGTGCTTCAGGGTGACGAGGAGAAGGTGCGCCAGGCGCTGCTGCGCAACGAGAGCCCCAATCAGACGGCCAACAACGGCCAGCCGCTGCTGATCGTCGCGGTTACAGCGGGCCACATTCCGGTGGTCGAGACCCTCCTCAAGGGCGGAGCGATCGTCGATACCGTCGATCGCGAAAGCTATACGGCGCTGATGCGGGCTGCCGAAAAGAACGATGTCGACATCGTCGAGATCCTGCTGCGGCGCAATGCCAATACCCGGGGGCAGAACTGCCAGGGCCAGACGGCGCTGATGATCGCGGCGGGCCGCGGCTATGCCGAGATCGTGAAGCTGCTGCTCGGCAAGAAGGCCGATCCCAATGCGCGCGACTTCACCGGACGCTCGGCGCTGAATTATGCGAAGCAGAACAACCGCGTGGCGGTCGAGGCCATGTTGCGCGGTGCCGGCGCCAAGGAATGACCATCGCCGCCGGCACCGCGCCGCTCAGGATCGGTCCCGGTCTCAGCATCGATCCGGCTGAGATCCAGGAGACTTTCGTGCGCGCGGCGGGGCCGGGCGGCCAGCACGTCAACACAACCTCGACGGCGGTGCAGCTGCGCTTCGATGTGCGCCACTCGCCGTCGCTGCCCGAGGAGGTGCGTCAGCGCCTGGAGCGACTGGCCGGCCGGCGGCTGACGCAGGACGGCGTGCTGATCCTCGTGGCGCAGGGGCATCGCAGCCAGTTGCGCAATCGGGAGGAGGCGCTGGCGAGGCTGATCGACCTGATCCGCGACGCCGCCCGCCCGCCGGTCCCGCGCAAGAAAACCCGTCCCACGCTGGCCAGCAAGCGCCGTCGCCTCGACGACAAGAAACGCCACGGTGCGGTCAAATCGCTGCGGCGCACGCGGACCGACGACTAGAACCCTGGCGTCGATTTCTCGAAGGCTGATCTGTCCCACACGCATTTCTGGCCGCCACCGGCGCGCCTATGCTGATCGTGGCGATGCAGGACAGGCCGCCACCGGCAGGAAGCTCTTCTACGATCTCGGTACCGGGAAAGGCCGCAGAAGTCGTGTCGTCGCCGACAGACCGAAATCGAGGAGGAAACAATGGCTGTCGCTGCGAAAGCAAAGGCTGGTGTCGCAACGGAGAAGGCGGGCGTCGGCTCGGAGAAGGTCTTCGAGAACGACAAGGTGATCGTGTGGAACTTCGAGCTGGCGCCAGGTGAGGAGACGCCCGTCCATACGCACGAGCACAATTACATGTGGTATGCCATCGCCGGAGCGCCGCTGCAGATCTACGACGAGAATGGCAAGGATCTCGGCGTCTTCGATGTGCCGACGGGTGGGATCTTTTCCCTGAAGCTCGACAATGGCTTCCTCGAAGTGCTGTCCGACATCGGCAAGGGAGCCCGCGTCCCTGCCCGGCACAAGGCCAGGAATATCGGTCCGACGCCCTATCGCGAGATCCTGGTCGAGTACAAGTAGCCCTCGACGTCGGGGCAACCGTGGCACCGCGCCGGATCGGCCATCGTAGCCGATGGGCGCGGTGTCCTTCGGCCGGTTGTCGCATGACCCGGTCGGGATGCCGGATAATCCAAGGTCCGGCTTGACAGGCCGGGGGGCGGTGCCGATTTACTCCCGGCGCTGGCGAACAACCTCGTCCTCCAGGAGGGCCCAGGGGCGCCTTGCGACGCGGCTTTGCATGACTTGCCGGCGTACGAGCCGCGTACAGTCCTGGATCTCAGGGTCCGGATCGCTGGGTCCGGGTGTTTTGCGTCCGGGCTGAACAAATCTTGGAGAGGCGTCGTGTCGACCCGGAGTTCGTCGATCGGCCGCATCGTGGCGGCCTGCAGCCGGCATCCCGTCATGGTGGTGGTGCTTGCCCTCGTGCTCACGGCGGCGGCGCTGGTCTTCACGGCCCGCAACTTCGCGATGACCGCCGACGTCTCGAAGCTGATCTCGCCGCAACTGGAGTGGCGAAAGCGGGAGCTGGCTTTCGAAGCGGCGTTCCCCCAGTTCAACAACCTGACCTTGATCGTCGTCGACGCCGCTACGCCTGAACTGGCCGAAAGCGCGTCTCGGCAGTTGGCCGCTGCCCTGGAAAAGAAACCCGGGCTTTTCCACTCGGTGCGGCGTCCCGACGCCGGTCCCTTCTTCGAGCGTGAAGGCCTGCTGCTTCTGCCGCTCGATCAGGTCAGGACGGCAATGGCGGGCCTGGGGCAGATGGCCCCTTTCCTGGCGCTGTTGAATGCGGACCCGAGCCTGCGAGGCGTCGTAGCGGCGATGGCCACCGCGGCGCAGGGCGTCCAGTCCGAGCAGGGTTCGCTCGACAGTATCGGGCCGATGGTAGGTGCCCTCGCCGATGCCATCGAGAAGACGGTGGCAGGCCAGCCGGCGTACTTTTCCTGGCAGGCCTTCGTCGCCGGAGCGCCGACCGAAGCGCGCGTATCGCGGCGCGTCATACTGGTCCAACCGGTGTTGGACTATGCGGAGCTGCAGCCTGGCGCAGCCTCGAGCGCGGCGATTCGGGAGACCGCCCGTGCGCTTGGCCTCGATCCGGCTCACGGCGTTACTGTCCGGCTGACCGGTCCCGTGCCTCTCGGCGACGAAGAATTCGTGTCGCTGGCTCAGGACGCCGATATCGTCCTCGCGGCAATGGTCGTGTCGCTGCTGGGTATTCTCTGGCTGGCCGTCCGGTCCATCCGGGTCGTCCTTGCCATCGTGATCACGACCCTTGTCGGCCTTGCCATGACGACGGCCCTCGGGCTGTGGGCGACCGGGCGGTTCAACCTCATCTCCGTTGCCTTCATTCCACTCTTCGTCGGTCTCGGCGTCGATTTCAGTATCCAGTTCAGCGTGCGCAGCCTCGCCGAGCGCCTGGTCCAGCCGACGCGCGAAGCGGCGTTGATTGCGGCGGGCGCCGGTATCGGACGGGCCCTGGTCCTGTCGGCGGTTGCGATCGGCGTCGGCTTCTTCGCTTTCCTGCCGACCAGCTATCTTGGCGTGGCCGAACTCGGCACTGTCGCCGGTCTCGGCATGATCGTGGCGCTCGTGCTCAGCGTTGCGTTGCTGCCGGCGCTTCTGGTCCTGCTGCGGTTTCCGGCGACCCAGCACGCGGAAGTCGGCTTCACGCTCTTGGCGCCGGTCGATCGCTTCGTGACCCGGCATCGTGTCGGCGTGCTTGGAACGGCCCTTCTGGCGGCTGTCGTTTCGGCGGCAATGCTGCCGTTCGTGCGGTTCGACTTCGACCCGTTCCATCTCAAGAGCCACGAGGTGGAATCGATGACGACCCTGAAGGATCTCGTGGCCGATCCCGACTGGACGCCCTACACCATCAACATCCTGAGGCCATCGCTCGCCGAGGCCGATGCGCTGGCGCGCCGTCTCGCGGAGCTGCCCGAAGTGCGGCACACGATCACCTTGCAGAGCTTCATTCCGGCCGACCAGGAAAAGAAGCTCGAAGCGATCGGCGAGACGGCGGAACTTCTCGGGCCTGCCCTCGATGAAGATCCTCGATATCCTCCGCCCACCGACGAAGAGTTGCGGCAAAGCCTCAAGAACACGGCCGGCGCGTTGCGGAAGGTGGTCGCCGATGCCAAGCCGGGGCCGGCAACGGCGTCGGTGCGGCGCTTGGCCGAGGCGCTCGACCGGCTCGAGGCCGCCCCCGCCGATGCCCGTGAGAGGGCCGCTGCAATCGTGAAGGTTCCCCTGACCATCGTTCTCGACCAGGTGCGCCAGCAGTTGAAGGCTGGCGAGGTGACGAGGGAGACCCTGCCGGCCGATCTGGTTGTGGATTGGGTGACCAAGGATGGCCGCGCCCGTATTCAGGTAACGCCGGCCGACGGCCGGTACGACAACGACTTCCTGCGGCGTTTTGCGACCGCCGTGCAGCGGATCGCACCCGATGCGACGGGTGCACCGATCTATACCCAGGCTTCGGGCGACAGTGTTGTCGATGCTTTTCTGCAGGCCGGGCTCTTTTCCTTTGTCGCCATCGTCCTGCTCCTGGTGCTGGTGTTGCGCCGGGTCCGCGACGTGGTGCTCACCATCCTGCCGGTCCTGTTGAGCGGCCTGTTGACCTTCGCGACCTGCGCCGTCCTCGATCTGCCGCTCAATTTCGCCAACATCATCGCCCTGCCGCTGCTGTTCGGCGTAGGCGTGGCCTTCAACATCTATTTCGTGATGGCGTGGCGGCGGGGCGAGACGGCGATGCTGAGGTCGAGCCTGATGCGCGCCGTGGTCTTCAGTGCGCTGACCACCGCCAGCGCCTTCGGCGCCCTCTGGCTCTCGACCCATCCGGGGACGGCCACGATGGGGCGGCTGCTGATGATCTCGCTCGGCTGGGAGATTTTCGTCACTCTGGTGTTCCGGCCCGCCCTGCTGGCGCATTCGCCGAACAGCAAGCTCTGGTTCTAGGAAATGGCGAACGATAGTGCAGGTGGGGCCGGCGGGCTCGGCAGCCGGTTGGCGCGGGCGGGGCTCTGGGTGGTGCGGCTGCTGGGCCAGATCCTCGTGATCCTGGTGATAACGCTGGCCCTGGACTACATCCTGTTGGCCACGGTGCTGTCGGACTGGAAGCAGCGTTGGAAAGATGCCGCCACGGCCTACACCCAGGCTTATGTGTCCTCGCCCTACGATCACGACCTGGCGCCCAATGCGGACTCGACACGCGCCTGGGGCAATATCGTCTATCCGTGGCGGACCGACCATTACGGCTTCAGGACCGGCGAGTGCGCCCCCGGCGAGGCCGAGAAGAGCTGGCCGGCCATTTTTGCCATCGGTGATTCGTTCACCGAAGGCATCGGCACGAGCTACGAGAAGAGCTTTGTCGGCCTGATGGCCTGCGATGCCGCGCGGCAGGGCAAGGCGGTGTGGAATCTCGGTGTCGCCTCCTACAGCCCGATCATCTACTTCCGCAAGATTCGCGAAGCGGTGCACCGGCTCGGCATCAAGCCGGCCGAGATCTATGTCTTCCTGGATCTGTCGGATATCGACGACGACGCCAATGTCTATCATCTGCAGCCGGACGGCACGGTGAAAGCATCGGTCTTTCACGGCTACCATATCGGCCAGTTCCTGCTCGGCAACTTCGCGACCTTCCGGCTGCTCTACAATGCCTTCATCAGCTCGTCGCTGGCGACGGTGGGATCGGTGGGCAAGGACCGCGCGCTCTGGACCGTCGATCCCGATCTCATGGCCAGCTGGGGCCGACGCGGTCTGGAAACGGCGGGCAAGAATCTCGACGAGATCGTCGCGCTCTGCCGGGAGTGGAATTGCCGCATGACCCTGGTCGTCTATCCCTGGCCGGACAGCCTCGTGTCGCGGGATCGCGACAGCATCCAGGTGACGCATTGGCGTGCTTGGGCGGCCTCTCGCGACGTGCGCTTCATCAACGGCTTCGCGCCCTTCTTCGACGAGCCGGCCCCGGAAGCGGTGCGCAAGTATTACATCGGCGGCGACATCCATTTCAGCGAGGCAGGGAACCGCCTGCTATATGAAACGGTGAAAAGGGCCGTCGGCGGCGATTACTGAGCCCGGGACGGAGATTCGGCACGAGGCCATCCTCGGGTCGTTTCGCCTTCGATCGCGCAACGATCCCCGCCCTGGCGCCATGGGCTGGCCCGACATCCGGCCTTGCGTTAAGGGATGAGGCGCATCGGGGTCGGGGAGCATCGCATGGGGGCTTTTTCGGTCTGGCACTGGGCCATTGCCCTGGTGGTGGTCGGCATCCCGGTCTGGATCCTGATCCGAGCGCTGCGCGAGAGGCGTTCGTCGCTGTCGGGCTCGGCGCTGGTGGGGATCGGCGGCTGGCTCGCCTTCCTGGCGTTCGGTCTGTGTGTCGGCCTTCTTCGCAACATCGTGGACTTCATCGGGGGATTCTCCGACTACCTGTCGGGGTTTCAGAATCCCGACGCCCATGTGCAGCTCGTCCTCGTTGGGCTGGTGACAGTGGTCCATATGGTCGTGAATCTGCTGGCCATCGTCGCCCTGTTCCAGAAACGGCGAGTCCTGCGACCGCTCTACCTGATCCTCTGGGCGCTTTCGGTGCTGGTGCCGGCGAGTGCCCTGCTGATGCTCACGGTTCCGGGCGTGACGCCGGAGATGCTGTTCACCGGACCGGAGGTTGCACGCGGTATCGCCGGCGTCGTCGCGATGGGGCTCTGGTACTGGTACCTGTCCGTGTCCGTCCGCGTGAAGAACACGTTGACGAATTAGGGGAATGCGCGGCGCAAGCCCGCGCAGGACATTTTTCGACCGACCGGCCGGGAGCGAACGGGATATGCTCCGGCCCTGCCGTTCCCGTCACATCAAGAGGTGCAGCGTGGCCGAAGTTCGCAAGGAAACCGACAGTCTGGGTGAGGTGAGCGTCCCGGCGGACAAGCTGTGGGGCGCGCAGACGCAGCGTTCGCTGGAGCATTTCAGCATCGGCCGGGATCTGATGCCGCGCGAGATGATCACGGCCTATGCCGTGCTGAAGAAGGCCTGCGCCATCGTCAATCATGCCAGCGGCCGTCTGGACGCCACGGCGCACAAGCTGATCGTCCAGGTCTGCGACGAGATCCTGGCCGGCCAGCATCACGACATGTTTCCCCTGCATGTCTGGATGACCGGCAGCGGCACGCAGTTCAACATGAACGTGAACGAGGTGATCTCCAACCGCTGCTGCCAGATCGCAGGGACGTCGCTCGGCTCCAAGAAGCCGGTGCACCCCAACGATCACGTGAACATGTCGCAGTCGTCGAACGACAGCTTCCCGGCGGCCATGTATATCGCGGCTGCCGTGCATACCAAGCAGCAACTGCTGCCGGCCGTGCAGGCCCTGCACGACGCGGTCGACGCAAAGGCCAAGGCATGGGACGGCATCGTCAAGATCGGCCGCACCCACATGCAGGATGCAACGCCCATCACGCTCGGCCAGGAATGGTCGGGCTATGCCGGCATGCTGGCCGACGGCATCGGCCGCATCGAGGATTCGCTGAAGGACGTCTATCACCTGGCGCTGGGCGGTACGGCGGTAGGCACCGGCATCAATGCAGCGCCCGGCTTCGCCGAGGCAAGTGCCGCCGAGATCGCGCAGCTGACCGGCCTGCCGTTCATCACGGCGCCCAACAAGTTCACGGTGCAGGGCGCGCACGATGCGCTGGTGCAGCTCTCGGGTTCGTTCCGCACGCTCGCAGTCTCGCTCTACAAGATCGCCAACGACATCCGCCTGCTTTCCTGCGGACCGCGCGCCGGCTTTGCCGAGCTGCACATTCCGGAGAACGAGCCCGGTTCGTCGATCATGCCGGGCAAGGTCAACCCGACCCAGGCCGAGGCGCTCACCATGGTGGCGGCCCAGGTGATGGCCAACGACGTCGCCGTCGGCTTCGGCGGCGCCGGCGGCTATCTCGAGATGAACGTCTATAAGCCGCTGATGATCTACAACGTCACCCACTCGATCGTGCTGATGGCCGACGGCTGCACCAACTTCCGCAAGTACCTGGTCGAAGGCACCGAGCCCAACCACAAGAAGATCCAGGAATATGTCGAGCGCTCGCTGATGCTGGTGACCGCGCTGGCGCCGGTGATCGGCTACGACAAGGCCTCGCAGATCGCCCACTACGCGTCCGACCACGACCTGACCTTGAAGCAGGCGGCCCTGAAGCTTGGCTTCGTCAGCGAAGCCGAATTCGACAGGGTCGTCGATCCCGCCAAGATGGTGCATCCCTACGTGGCGAAGTAGTCCTCTCCCAGCGAGCGGAGACCCTACCTCTCCACCATCCAATGCCGCTCGGTCGCAAACCGGGCGGCGGCGAGGCCCAGCGCCATGGCGCCGACGACGAAGGCACAAACGGCGCCGGCTTCGACAGCCGCGAGCACCTCGCCCTGGTTCAGGAGCACGATGGTGCGGAAGGCATAGATGCCGGGCGTCATGATGATGATGCCCGGCACGGTCAGGGCGATCCTTGGATCGTGCAGCCGTGCCCGCGCCACCGACGCCAGCAGCCCCACCGTCAGCGCCCCGAGGAAGGTGGCAGGCGGCAGGCCCATGCCGAGATCGTGCAGCGCCAGCCTGAGCTCGTTGCCGGCGAGCGACAGCAGGCCGACCGCAAGCACGGTGCCCGGCCGGCTGTTGTAGAGCAGGGCAAAGCCGCAGCCGCCGGCGAAGCTCGCCAGTGCCCGCCAGACGAGGCTCATGGCTTCGATGCCGTGGCCGGGCGAGGGTGCCGGCACTGCCGGCAGGTTCGCGATTCCCGCCGCCACCGACAGGCCGAAGGCGGCAGCCAGCAGGATCATCAGCGCATAGAAGAAACGCGCGATGCCGGCGGTGATCTGATGCTGCACCAGATCGAGAAGCGCAGCGACCAGCGGAAAGCCCGGCACCAGGAAGAGGGCGGAGGAAATGAAGCCCACCGCATGTGCTGTCGAGAAGCCGCGGCCGGCGATCGCGAATACGATCAAGCAGTAAAGGCCCGAGGCCAGGAGGGCGGCGAAGGCGCTGACCGCATACTGGTTGAGCCGTCGGCGAAAGAGCAGCGCGCGCGTCGTCTGGCCGGCGGCGCCGGCCACCATCGCCGCGAGCGTGCCCAGCAGGTCGCCGCCGTTGAGGTAGGAGAAAGCCGCCGATGCGAGCCCGATTGCGACGGCGACCGTCGCGACGGAATGTAACGGCTTCGCCGCCGCCAGACGGTCGAGGTCGACTGCGAGGTCGCCCGGCGTCAGCGGATCGCGACCGTCGCCCGCGATGGCTTCGAGAGCGGCGATGCGGGCGGCATCGATCCCGGGTGGCGCGATCTCGGTCGTCAGCGTCGTGGCGTGACCCTGCCGCCACGCCGTCGCCGTGATGCTGCCCAGGCTGATGTGCAGGGCCAGCCGCTCGATTCCGAGGCGCGGCGCCAGCTGGTCCATCGCCTGACGCACGCGGAAGGCCGTGTCGCCGGCCCGCAGCATCATCGCGCCGAAGCGCAGCACCACGGCGAGCGCGTCGTCTGCCGTTTCCGAGTCGATGGAGGGCATCGGACGCCGGATATCAGACGGTGCGCAGGCCCAGCACCTCGGCGGTGTCCTTGCGAATGCGCTCGACCAGGGCGGCGTCGGTCTTGAGGTCGTGGCCGTAGGACGGGATCATTTCAGTGAGCTTGGGCACCCAGTGGCCGACCAGCTGCTTGTGGAAGCAGTTCTCCAGCATGTGAACCATGATCCAGACCGCAGTCGAGGCGCCGGGCGAGGCACCGAGCAGGGCCACGATGCTCGAATCGGCGGAATGCACGATCTCCGTGCCGAACTCGAGCTTGCCGGTATGCAGATGGTCCTTGCGGATGATCTGCACGCGCTGGCCGGCGACGTCGAATTCCCAGTCCTTCTCGTTCAGCTCGGGATAGAACTCGCGCAGCGCCTTGAAGCGATGGCTGTCGCTCTGCAGCACCTGGCCGACCAGGTATTCCTCGAGCGGGAAATTGTCGCGCGCCACGGCCAGAAGCTGCAGCAGGTTGTCGGGCCGCACCGACTTCGGCAGGTCGAGCAGCGAGCCCTGCTTCAGGAACTTGGTCGAGAAGCCGGCATAGGGTCCGAACAGCAGCCAGCGCTTGCCGTCGATGATCCGGGTGTCGAGATGCGGCACCGACATCGGCGGCGTGCCGGTAGCGGCCATGCCGTAGACCTTGGCATTGTGTCGGTCGGCGATCTCGGGCTTGCCGCAGCGCAGCCAGATGCCGCTCACCGGGAAGCCGGCGAAGCCGTGCGCCTCGGGGATTTCCGACTTCTGCAGCAGCGAGATCGCGGCACCTCCGGCGCCGAGGAAGACGTACTTGGCGCCGATGCGGCGCTTGTCGCCGGTCTTCTCGTCGGTGATGTCGACCTGCCAGCCGCCGTCCGAGCGGCGGTGCAGGTCGGTCACTTCGTGATTGAAGTGGATGGCGAAGCCGTCCTGGCCGCGGAGATAGCCGAGCAGGGCCGAGGTCAGCGCGCCGTAATTCACGTCGGCGCCGGTGACCATGCGGGTGGCGGCGACCGGCTGGGAGGAGTCGCGGCCCTCCATGATCAGCGGCGCCCATTCGGCGATCTGGCGGGGATCCTCGGAAAACTCCATGCCGCGATAGCAGTGATGCGCGCTCATGGCGGCGTGGCGTGCCTTCAGGAAGGCGACGCGGTCGGCGCCGGTGATGAAGCTCATATGCGGCACGGGGTGGATGAAGGCGTCGGCCGATTTGATCGCCCCCTTGCGGATCAGGTACGACCAGAACTGGCGCGACATGTCGAATTCGACATTCACTTCCAGCGCACGCGAGATGTCGACGCTGCCGTCGGGCCGCTGCGGCGTGTAGTTCAGCTCGCAGTTGGCGGCGTGGCCGGTGCCGGCATTGTTCCAGGCGGCCGAGCTTTCCTGCGCCTCGCCAGGCAGGCGTTCGACGATCTCCAAGCGCAGATGCGGCTGCAGCTCCTTCAAGAAGGTCGCGAGCGTCATGCTCATGATGCCGGCGCCGACCAGCACGACATCCGCATCGTCGGGTTGAGTGTCGTCTGCCATCGATGTCTCCAGCGACTTGATTGGGTTTTTCTACTGCGCCCGCTTGAAGGGCACGACCGCGTCCTTGGCCAGCACGACATAAAGCCGGCGCCAGGGTTGGTCGTCGACCAGCTTCCAGGTATGGCCGCCGCCGGCCGTGTCTTCGGCCAGCAGGATGTCGCCCGGCGTCAGCACGAAATGCTGGCCCGACCGAGTCATGAACTCCAGGGTGCCGCTCAAGGTGATCACCAGCTGGCGGACCGGGGCGGTGTGCCAGGCAAGTGTGCCGCCGGCCTTGGTTTCCTGGAAGGAGGCCGTCGAGGTGCCGACCTTGCCGCTCGCCTGATCGCCGTGCGCCCCGGGAGCCAGTTCGATCCAGCCTTCCTCGAAGTGCGAGTTCTGATCCTCACCTGTCCAGATACGCACACATCGGATCATCTGGCTGCCCTGGGTTGTCGCTCGGTCGGCGCGGAAGATAGCACGGGCGCTGCCGATATGCTGTCGTTACCTCGATCGCCTCTTGCGCCGAGACGTCACGACATAGCGCTGGCGTCCGTCACCGAACGAGATGTGCCGCACGATCCGCGGGCGGCGGCTGCCGGGCTCGGGCGGCAGCAGGATCTGCCGGTAGGATTCGGCGCCGGGATAGGTTTTGCGCATCTCCGGACTGGCGATCGCCTTGGGGGCGGTGGCGAGCGCCTTCAGCGGATCGAGCGTGGCGCGGGCGTCGCGCTGCTGGCGCCGCAGGCCGAGCGTCAGCCGGGCGGTCGCAAGCACCAGCCAAGCCAGGAGTGCCGGCAGGCCGAAGCGGAAGAAGGGATGCGTGCCTGGCTCCTGCCATGCCCAGGCGCTCGCCGCGACCAACGCCAGCGCGGTGAGCGTAGCGGCGACATAGACGGCACGGGTGAACAGCTTGAAACGGCGGGACGACACGCGGACTCCTGTAACGGGTTCGCAGACCGAACCTCTGGCGACAGTCGCACGTGATCCCCCGTTGCATAGTAGCGTGCTCAGCCGGCAGGTCGACCCCACCTATCCCCACGCGTTCCGATACGCATACCGACCGGCGCTTCGCGCGCCGTGTTACCTCGCGCGATTTCCAGGCACTGTCGACCGGGCCGTCACGCCGACCCGAAGTCCCCGCGCAGATACTGCTCCTTGGCCTTGGTGCGGCTGAGCTTGCCGGAAGACGTGAGCGGCAGGCCGATCTGGCGAGAGATCAGCACGATACGACAGTCGATCCCGGCGGCTTCCTTCACGGTCTGGCGGATGTCGCCGATCAATGTGATGCGTTTGCCGTCATCGGCCGGAACGCCTTGTACGAGCACGACCACCTCCTCGGTGCCGCCGTCGGCGGCGTCGAGGGAGAAAGCGCAGGCATCGCCGCGGCGCAGGCACGGCAGGGCCTCGACCGCCCATTCGATATCCTGTGGCCAGATATTGCGGCCGTTGACGATGATCAGGTCCTTGGCGCGGCCGGTGACGATCAGCTCGCCGTCGGCGATGTAGCCGAGATCGCCTGTGTCGAGCCAGCCATCGGCGAGTACCGCTGCTGTCTCCTCGGTCTTGAGATAGTAGCCCGGCATCACGCTGGGGCCATGCACGAAGAAGCGGCCGACGCGGCGTTCGGCCAGCGGCATGCCGCTCGGTCCGCGTACCTGCACGAGGTGCCCGTCCATTGGCCGACCGCAGGAGACGAACTCCCGGCCATTGAGAATGTCGGTACGCACCCCGGCGAAGCGCTGCGGGAAGCTCAGGCCGACACAGACTTCGGCCATGCCGTAGCTCGGCAGGAAGGCGCGCGGGTCGAACCCCTGCGCGGCGAAGGCCTCTGCGAACCGGCTCAGCACACCGGGCTGGATCATGTCGGCCCCGATGCCGGCGAGCTTCAGGCAGGAAAGGTCGAGGGCGGTCTCCTCTCGCGCCTGTCGGCGCGGGGCCTGCGCCCGCCGCGCCACCAGCTCGTAGCCGAAGCCGGGACTGTAGGTGATGGTGGCGCGTCGCCGCGAGATCAGCGACAGCCACTGCATCGGCCGGCGCGCGAAGTCACGCGGCGCCATCAAGTCGACGCTGCGTTGTGCGCAGAGCGGCGCCAGCACGAAGCCGATCAGGCCCATGTCGTGATAAAGCGGCAGCCAGCTCACGCCGGAATCGTCGTCATCGAGTTCCTGGCGAGCGATCGAGCCGTCGATATTGGCCATCAGGCGATCCTGCCGAATGTCGACACCGAGCGGGGCGCGTGTGCTGCCCGACGAGAACTGGATGTAGCAGCGTTCGTCCGGGCTGAGCGGTTGCAGCGGTTCGCGCGACTCCGGCAGGTCTTCGAAGACCGACAAGGGCCCGACGATGCGCGCCCAGGTGCCGGCGGCCGCGGCGACGGCGAACTCAGAAAGCTCGGCGGGCGCGACGACACCGATCGCGCCGGCCGCGAGGATCTGCCGGTGCAGTTGGGCGATGTAGCTTTCCCGGGCGCCGAGGCCCACGGGCACGGCGACTGGAACTGGCAGCACACCGGCATATTGCGCGCCGAAGAAGGCGACGCAGAAGCCCGGCCAGGTGTCGGCCACGATCACCAGCCGCTCGCCGCGGCCGATCCCGCCTCCCATCAGCCGCCGTGCGAAGCGCTCCGCCTGCACGCGCAGGTCGGCCCAAGGCAGGCGCGCGGTGAGGGCCCCGCGCGCGTCGAAGAAGTTGAGCCCGGTTTCGCCCTGGGCCGCGTAGTCCAGCGCTTCGACGAGGCTCGCAAAGCCGCCGCGGCGAAAGGGCAGCGCGGTATTGCGCGTCGGCGTCGGTGGTCCCGGCGGCACAGGCTGCGTCGGGGTCGCGGTCAGGGTGCCGGCATAGCGCTGCAGGCGGGCGGCCCCGGTGCCGGAAGCGAAGGCTTCCAGCAGGCGTGCAGGATAAGGCTCACGGATCGACGTCATCTGACGATCTCCCAAACGGTTCACGCACCAGCGCGTCACCGCTCGGTTGACCGTCCCAATGGATCATCCCGTCCATCGGAAGAGCGACGCTATCGCCGGCAGGTCTTCTGGCTCACGGGTCACCGCTCCTGCCCGTCTTCCCGGATCACCTGATCCAGTGACATGGTGGGCAGTCGCTCGCCGCTTACAGCTGCGGGTACAGCTGCCGATTGGCTCCTGGAGGGAGCGGCACGGCATTCCCTGTTCGCCTCCGGTTAAGGAGGACCGTCGATGGATTGTGGTTAAGGTGGCGAGCGATCGTGGTCAAGACGATCAGTGCTTTCTCCTCCTGTTCGCAAGATTCGCGAAGGGGAGGATGGCGGCGGCAACAGCGCTGGTCGCCATAGCCTTGACGCGACCGGCCGGTCTGCGTATCGATTGCCCATCGTCGGTCTTCCTTAACCGGAAGCTAAGAGGGAACGCCGTGCCACCCCGAGAGACGATCGAGGGGCCAATCGGCGGCTATTCCCGTAGCTGTAAGCGGAGAGCGACTGCCCAAGCGTCACTGGATCGCAAGATCCGGGAAGACGGGCAGAAGCAACGACCCGCAAGCCAGAAGACCTGCCGGCGATAGCGTCGCTCTTTCGATGGACGGGATGATCCATTGGGACGGTCAACCGAGCGGTGACGCGCCTTGTGCGTGTGTGCTGTTGGGGAGATCGTCAGATGACGCCGATCCGTCGTTTTTCGTGTGTTTTCTTATTGGCGTCGCTGGTGGCGATGCCGTTCGGTGCTGCAAAGGCGCAGACTGAACCCGATGTGCTGCTGCCGTCGCTCGTCGTGACGCCTGATCGCGTGCCGACCGACGCCGACAAGGTGACCGGCACGGTGACGGTGATCACCAACAAGGAAATGCAGGAGCGTCAGCTGCGCACGGCGACTGACGTGCTGCGCACCGTTCCCGGCATCTCGGTGCAGCAGTCGGGCGGGCAGGGCACGCTGACCTCGGTGTTCGTACGTGGCTCCAATTCCAACCACGTGCTGGTGCTGATCGACGGCGTCAACGTCTCCGATCCTTCGTCGCCCAACGGCGCGGTCGATTTCGCGCATTTCCTCACCGAGAATCTCGACCGTATTGAGGTGGTGCGCGGCCCCATGAGCACGCTCTACGGCAGCCAGGCGATTGGCGGCGTCATCAACATGGTGACCAAGGCCGGCAAGGGACCGATGAACGGCGCTGCCTTCACCGAACTCGGCACGCGCCTGCAGACCAATAGCGGCGGCTACGTGCGCGGCAGCATCGGCCGCTTCGACTACAACCTCACGGGTGCCTTCACCTACTCGCCCAACGATACGATCGTGCCGGCGCGCTTCTGGCCGCCCAACGGCTTCGTCGATACCGATCCCTACCGCAACTTCACCGTGGCGGGGCGGCTGGGCTTCCAGATCGACGACAATACGCGCGTCAACTACTTCGGCCGCTTCATCGACACGCAGGTGAAGTACGACCAGGTCGGTCTGGAAGATCCGAATGCCGGCGGCTTCACGCAGCAATTCTTCAATCGCCTGGAGTTCGAGGGCAACTATTTCGACGGCCGCTGGAAGCCGACGATCGGCATCAACTACTCGACCACGTATCGCCACGACCAGGATTTCCCGAGTTTCCAGAACCCGTTCCCGTTCACGCAGGACGCGTACTACAACGGCCGGCGGCTGGCGGCCGACTTCAAGAACCAGATCAACGTCACCGACACCCTGATGGTGCTGCTCGGCGTCGACTACGAGCGCACCTGGGCCTACAGCAATGCCGATGGTGCGTTGGCCTGGGGCACCATGGCGCAGACCGGGCTCTACGCCCAGGTGAAGGCGACGGTGCTGGAGAATCTCACCCTGTCGCTGGGCGGTCGCATCGACCTCAACGACACTTTCGGCACGGTCTCGACCTGGCGTGCCGGCGCGACTTACCTGATCCGTGAGACCGAGACGCGCCTCAAGGCGTCCTACGGCACGGCCTTCAAGGCACCGTCGCTGTTCGAGCTCTACGGCGCCGGCTTCTTCTGTGGCGGTAACCGCAACATCCAGCCGGAATACAGTCGCGGCTGGGAAGCCGGCGTTGAGCAGAGCCTGTTCAACAAGAAGGTGACGGTCAGCGCCACCTACTTCTTCAACACCTTCAACAACCTCATCCAGTGCCCGCCGCCGTTCGTGTCGCTGCAGAACGTCGCCAACGCCCAGAGCCAGGGCTTCGAGTTCGTGCTCGATGCGGCGATCACCAGCTGGCTCGACTTCCACTTCGACTACACCTACACCCTGGCGCGCAATGTCGACACCGACCAGCCGCTGGTGCGCCGTCCGGTCAGCGTCTTCAACGTCCGTGCCGTCGCGCGGCCCTGGAGCAACGTGCGACTGGGCGCGGGCCTGCTGCAGGTCAACGAACGCAACGACTTCAACGCCACCACCGGCGCCTTGATGCAGCCTGCTCCTTATTCCCTGGTGCGGCTGACCGCTTCCTACGATGTCACGCCGGGCGTCGAGCTGTTCGCGCGCGCCGAGAACCTGCTGAACCGCGTCTACGAGGAGCCGGAAGGCTTCCAGGCGCCGTACTTCCAGGCCTTCTTCGGCGTGAAGGCGAAGTTTTGAGCTCGGTGAAGTTTTGAACCGGGCCGGCGTGAGGTAGCTTCAGGGCGATGTTCCGGTCGACGATCGCCCTGCTGCATCTCGCGCCCGAACCAGGCGAGATCGAGCGCAACCTGCATGCACTCGACATCACCGTGCGTGCTGCGGCGCGCCAGGGCGCGGCGCTGGCCGTCAGCCCGGAACTGGCCCTGAGCGGCTACGGCTTTCGCGACCGCATCGGCACGGCCTGGATCGAACGCGACCAGGCAGTCCTGCTGCGCCGCGTTTCCGGCTTGGCCCGCGAGGCCGGGATCTTCCTGGCGCTCGGTCTACCGCTCGCCGAGGGCGGGGCGCTGTATAACGGCCTGATCGTCTTCGCGCCCGACGGCAGCGAGATCGGGCGCCATCGCAAGATCAACGTGCTGCGGGTCGGCTGCGAATCCTGGTCGATGCCGGGCGACCTGCCGACGGTCTTGCCGGTCGAAGGCGTCGGCCGGGTCGGTCTTTTCATCTGCGCCGACATGTATTCTGAGCGGCTGGTGGCGGAGACGGCCGGCCTCGGCTGCGATCTGCTGTTGTCGTCGGCGGCCTGGGCGCCGGGCGAGCACGGGCCGAACGGCGAATGGGAGCGGGCCTCGCAGGCGACGGGACGGCCCGTCCTCGTCTGCAATCGCACCGGGTGCGATACCTTGGATTTCACCGGCGCCTGCTCGATCGCGGCGGTCGATGGCGTGCTTGCCAACACACACGCCTCGCCCGAGGCGGCGACCGTGCTGGTCGACTGGCAACCAGCGACGCGCCGGCTCGACAATTGGCGCCTTGCGGCAGGCAGGGTTTAGTCGATGCGCCGTCTTCTGCTCCTGCTTGCTGTCCTGCTGGGCGCGCTTCCTGCGGCCGCACAGACGCCACCGCCAAAGCGTGTCGTCACGGTCAATCTCTGCCTCGACCTGATGGCGCTGCGTCTCGCCGCTCCCGGTCAGCTCGTGGGTGTGAGCTACCTGTCGCACGATCCCAGGCTCTCGACCCTGGCCGATCGGGCCCGCGCCATCGCTCCCGTGCGAGCCAAGGTCGAGGCGATCCTGGCGCTCCGGCCTGACCTCGTGATCATGGACGAGGCCAGCCATGCCAACATCAAGCGACTGTTGCGCGAGGCCGGCGTGCCGATCCTCGAGCTGCATTGGGCGTCCACGCTGGCGGAGTCCGAGACGCTGATCGCCCGCATGGCCAAGGCGTTGGGCAACGAGGCCGAAGGCCGCAAGCTGGTCGAGAAGATGCAGGCCGATCGTCAGGTGCTCGCCTGGACCCAGCCGCCGGTCGGGACGGCGGCGGTGCTGCAGGCCAATCGCGGCACCAATGGCCAGGGCAGCCTGATGAATGAGCTGCTGGGCCTGTCAGGTTTCCGCAATCTCGCGGCCGAACTCGGCGTCCCCGCCTTCGGCCGCATGTCGTTGGAGACGGTGCTGGCCGGCCAGCCCGATCTGCTGGTGCTCGATGCCGAGACCAACGCCAACCCTGCGCGCGGCACGGAATTCGTCGATCATCACCTGATGAAGGTTCTCGAAGAACGGGCAAAGGTCGCGCAGGTGCCGATGAAGTACGCGGTCTGCGCCGGGCCGGAGAGCGTCGAGGTGCTGCGCCGCCTGGCCGAGGCGCGCACGGCCGTGAAGCCCGGGACCGTGCCGCGATGAACCGTCCGTTGATCGGTGGCCTGCTGGTCCTGGTGGCAGCCCTCTATGCGCTATCGCTTGCCGTCGGTCCCGTCTGGTGGCCGTGGCGCCTCGGCGACGCGATCGGTTGGACCATCGTCTGGGAGCTCAGGGTGCCGCGCGCCAGCTTGGGGCTGCTGATCGGCGGTGCGCTGGGGCTGAGCGGCGCCGTGCTGCAGGGCTGGCTGCGCAATCCCCTGGCCGAGCCCGGCGTCATCGGCGTTTCCTCCTGCGCGGGCTTCGCCGCCGTGTGTGCCTTCTATTCCGGCCTTGCAGCGGCCTTCACCCTTGCGTTGCCGCTTGCGGGCATCCTGGGGGCGGCCATTGCCGTGGCACTGCTCATGAATGCGGTGCGGGCCGGGACCGGCACGGTCTCGCTGCTGCTGATGGGCGTGGCGATCAATGCCATCGCCGCGGCCGCCATCGCGCTGGTGCTGGCACTGTCGCCCAACCCGTTTGCCTTCCAGGAGATCTCGCTCTGGCTTGCCGGCTCGATCGTCGATCGCGATCTGCGCTACCTCGCCATCGCCGCGCCCTTCCTGCTGCTGGGCGGCGCGATCGTGCTGGGCGCGGGGCGCTGGCTCGATGCACTGGCGCTGGGCGAGGACACGGCGAAGAGCCTCGGCGCCGATACAAGGTCGCTCGGCCTGCGGCTGACACTCGGTGTCGGGCTGATGGTGGGGGCCGCCACTTCGATCGCCGGCGTGATCGGCTTCGTGGGCCTGGTGGCGCCGCATCTCGTGCGGGCAAAGGTCGGCTACCGGCCGGGCGCCACCCTGGTGCCGTCCATGCTGATGGGCGCTGTGCTGGTGCTGGCGGCCGATATCGTGGTGCGCCTGCTGCCGACCGCCTACGAGCTGCAGCTCGGCGTCTTCACGTCCCTGGTCGGGGCGCCTTTCCTGGTGCGTGCCGTGCGCAAGGCGCGCGCCGCCTGGTTGGCGGCATGAACCGCCTGGCCGTCCGCGCGCTCGTCTGCCGCCGCACCGGCAGGACGATCCTCGAAGGGATCGAGCTCGCGTTCGAGCCGGGGGCGCTCACCGTGCTGGTGGGTCCCAACGGCGCCGGCAAGACGACCCTGCTGCGCCATCTCGCGGGGCTCGAAAAGCCCGAGGCCGGCACGGTCGAGCTCGATGGCCAGCCTCTCCTGGGATTGCCGGCGGCGCTGCGCGCCCGGCATATCGCCTACCTGCCGCAGGCCGCCTCGGCCTACTGGCCGCTCACCGGGCACGATCTCGTGGCGCTGGGCCGCCTGCCGCACGGCGCCGACCTCAGCCGGCCCCTGAAGCCGACCGACGAGGAGGCGATCCGGCACGCCGTCGCGCGGGTCGATGGCGCCGCACTGGCAGACCGCGCCATCGACACGATGAGCCAGGGCGAACGCGCCCGGCTGATGCTGGCGCGTACCCTCGCGACGGAAGCTCCCGTCCTGCTGGCCGACGAACCGGTGGCGAGCCTCGATCCCGCTTACGGGCTGCAGGCGATGGAGGTGCTGCGCAACGAGGCGCATCGTGGCGCGACAGTGATCGTGGTGCTGCACGACCTCGGCCTGGCGGCACGCTTCGCCGACCGCATCATCGTGCTGGCCGACGCGAAGGTTGCGGCCGACGGTCCACCCGAGGCGGCGCTGCGGGCCGAAGTGGTCGATGCCGCCTACGGTGTCGGTTTCCGTCACGTCACGATCGACGGTGTGGTACAGCCGGTGGCGTGGCAGCGGCGCTAAGGCCGACCTGGCGCTTCCCGCTGCTCCATGAACTGGAGGTGACACATGATTGGCTACGCGACACTCGGCAGCAACGATCTCGAACGTGCGAAGGGTTTCTACGACAAGGTGCTGGCGCCGCTCGGCGTCAAGCGCGGCCTCGATATCGGCCGCATCCAGTTCTACGGCCAGCCGGGGACGGGCGCCCTCGCCTTGTGCAAGCCCTATGACGGAGGAGCCGCCACGTCCGGCAACGGCATGATGGTCGCACTGGCGGCACCTTCGCGCGAGGCGGTCGACGCGGCCTATGCCGAGGCGATGAGCGCCGGCGGCACCTGCGAGGGCAAGCCCGGCGAGCGGATGCCAACCTTCTACGGCGCCTACTTCCGCGACCTCGACGGCAACAAGCTGTGCATTTTCAAGCTTGGATAGCGGCTACAACGGCTTGCGCCGCCGCAAACCGTCCTGGAGTTTGTGAAGGATAGCCTTCCAGACCGCTTCCGGATGTTCGGGGTCGAGCAGCTCGCCGGCCCCGAGCAGGCGTGCCTCTCCCGCCGCGAGCCCGTCCAGCGGCACCAGCGTGCGGCCCTGCTCGCGGCGGAACTGCTCGATCGCACCGATCAGCGACCCCATGGCCGCCGTTGCGCCGGCGACGGTTTCGGGCGCGACGCCGAGATGCTCGGCCAACAAGGTGTGACGCAACGATTCGATGGCCGCTCTGGTCGTGCCGGAGCCTTCATCGTTGTCCGTCGCCTCGACGGCGACGTCGCATTCGGCGTCGAGGCCCATGGAGCGGTTGTTGAGGTTCGATGAGCCGATCCGTAGCAGGCGATCATCGACGATCAGGACCTTGGCATGGACGTAGATTGGCTGTCCCTTGTCGGTGACAGGCCGGTAGATGCGAAAGCGACCGTGGCGGTCGGCGGCGGCGATATGGGCGAGGGTGCGCCGTCGCGCCTCGCCCATGGCAAATTCCTCCAGCCAGCCCATAGCGCGCAGCGGGTTGATCACCACGATCTCCGGCCCGTCGGGTTCGGCCAGGCGTTCCGCGACTGCGAGCGCGATGCAGCGCGAGGTGAAGTACTGGCTTTCGATGTAGATGGTGCGCCGCGCGGCGGCGATAGCGGTCAGGTAGAGTTCCTCGACCTCGCGCACGGCGGGGCGGCTGCGAAAGGCAGGGTCGGTCCGGGCGACCCCGACCTCGACATCGCGCAGCAGGGGCGCCAGGCCCTGCGGCCAGGGATCGCCGATGGCCGGCGGCGGCGGTACCAGCCGCTCGCCGGTCGCCCGCGCCCAGCGTTCGCGCGCGATATCGCCCAGGGCGGCCGCGGCGGCACCGTCGATTGCGACGGTCACGTCGTGGAACGGCCCGTAGCGGCGGCCCGACGGTTCGAGGCGGCGCACGTCGTCGTCGTCATGCCGGCGGTTGTCCCAGCGTTTGGCCGTCACATCGATGCCGCCGCAGAAGGCGAGCGCATCGTCGATCACCACGATCTTCTGGTGCTGGCTGCCGCCCAACGGATGGGCGCTGTCGAGCCGGAAGTCGAACCGCCGGGCCGCGATCAGGTTGAGAAGATGAAGCGGCGTGGTGCCGTGGGCGATCGTGCCCAGCACGCCGAGGTTCCACTGCAGCACGCGTATCTTCAGGCCGGGCTTGCGCGCCATGAGCCAGGAAAGAAACCGGCCCAACCGCTGCGGCATGCCGACCAGCGGGTGGTCGGGATCGAGCTTCAGCCGCGCGTCGAACTCCCAGCCGACGAACATCACGGAATGATCGGCGCGCAGCAGGGCGTCGCGCAGATGGGCGAAATAGTCGGCGGCATCCACGATCGGTGCAAAGCGGGGGGCCTTTTCGAGCCGCGAGCAGGTCACGCTCGGCTGCAATAGCCTATCCATCGACCGCGACGCGTCCGGCCGCGCCGTGCTCACGCTCGCCGTATGTACCGGATGTGGGATCACCGAACCCGCCAGCTCCTGCCTTCGAGGTCGGCAGAAGGCCGCGCTCCCCTCGATCGAACATCTTTCACCGCATGATGTCCAAGGAAGAAAGAATCCAGTGCCTGCGTCGTCCTTACTTGCGCGGGGCTTCGTGGCCCGGAGGCGCCACCTGATCGCTGACAACGGTCTCGGCGAACTGTGTCAGGGCATCGGGCAGCGCACCGCTGCCGGGTTCCTCGTCGCGTTCGGGCAGGCTCGCGAGCTGCTGGGCGGCGCCGTTCACGTGGGCCGTGAGCCAGCGCAACGCCGCGTCATGACCGTCGGCGACTCGCCCGATCTCGAGATCCCCGCAGTCGGCGATATAGGGGCGCGTCCGCAGCGGGCCTCTGCCGTTCAGGAAGGTGGCGCAGAAGGCTTTGAGATTCTCGACATGGTGCGGCTTGTCGGCCAGCGGCACGCTGCCCAGCAGGCGATCCTCGGCGCGGTCGAACTCGGTGGCGGCTTCGGCCTCGATCCAGATCAAGGGATAGGGTTCCCCGCCTTCGATGCCCTTGAGCTCGACGCGGCCGGCGTAGCCCAGCCGCGGCACGCGGAGATAGTCGCAGCTCTCGTGCTCCTCCGGCCGGCAGCCGAGATGCGCCTGGCAGAGCAGCCACGCCAGGTCGGCCGAGACGATCAGCTGGCGGGCGGTCGAGTGGGCGCAGAGCCTGAAGCCGAGATCGATCGAGGGGCCGACATAGTCGGCATTGAAGTCGGCTTTGCAGGCGGGGTCGCGTTCCAGCAGGTCGAGCAGGCGGTAGTTCTCGGCCACCAGATCGTCGAGTGCGCCTTGCGCCGGCGTCGCCGATTCGCGCGGCAGGATGACCTCGGCATTGTTGATCGGGAAGCCCGCGAGCCAGGCGGTGCCCTTGATGGTGAGATTGCGGCCCTGCGACTGGTCGAGGCGGTGCTCCTGCATCACCGCCAGCATGGCGTGGATGGCGGCGGCGGCATCGAGCGGCGAGTGCACGATCTTGGTGAACAGAACCTCGTCGCCGGCGCCCTTCCAGAAGGCAGGGCAGCTCCCGAAACGGAAGCGGCCGCTGGTGTTGGTCGGATCGACCGCGCACATGTCGGCGACGACGCGATCCCAGTGGACGGCGATCTGGTTGACCGAGGTCTGGTAGAAGGAGAGGAACGGCGAGACCCACGAATTGGGATCGGCCGCCGGGGCGTTCCGCGCATGCTTGAAGTCGGTCGAGCCGACGATGTCGATGCTGAAGAACAGGCGCAGGCGCGATCGAATAGGGATCGCGGCCGGCCGGCCATCGTGGCGCGCGCTGGCGATCTCGGTCACGACGATGCTCTTGTCAGATCAGGCCGAGGGCCTTGGCTCTGGCTTCCGCTGCCGCCACCGAAACATTGAACTGCGCGGCAACCAGCGTGAGGCGGCCCTGCGCCTCGTCATGGGCGGCGCGGAAGGCGTCGGCCGGCATCAGGAATCCCGCGGCGAACCAGTTGGCTTCCCATTCGACCCGGTTGGAGCCGAAGCGCGCGGCGACCATGGGCTTGTTCTGCAGCGGATAGTGCAGCAGGTAGTGCCCGATCTCGTGCGCGATCGAGAACCGGTCACGCTCGGCGGTGGTGAAGTCGGGCAGATAGATTTCGAAGCGACCTTTGCCAAAGACGCGGATGGAGGCCTCGGCGGTCTCCCCCAGCTCGTTGGGGCTCTGATAGATGATCTTGCCGCCCAGCCGCTGGACGATATCCTCGAGCGACCCGCCAGCTGCATAGCCGACATCCTTCGCGAACTTCGATGCGAAGGTTTCGATCGCCTCCTTGCGTGCGTGGCACGCGGTGGCGGAGCAGAAGGTCGGCTCGGTCATTCTTCACATATAGGTATCCGAGAGCTGCATCTTGGGTGTCCAAGTCGGCAGCCTCAAGGCAGAAACGACAGGATTTCTCACAATATATTGGGGTGTGTGCCTGGGTGCTGCAAGTATCTGGTGGACATAAAGGCGGCCATCGGGCTCGCGCCAGGGCGACTTCATCGTTTGCCGCCGGCAAGAAACGAATTGACCGGAGGCTCAGCGCGACACCGGCGGCCCGGGCAGCGGCATCGTTCTCCGGAAGCTCGGCCGCGCGGCATGCCGCGCATAGTAGGCCGCGAGATGCGTCGCGCCGGCCAGCGCCTCGGCTCCTTCCGGTGTCTGGCCGAGACGGTGCAGGAGCGGCAGCAGATTCAGGTCGGCGAAGGTGAGCTCGGTGCCGACAAGATGGCCGGTCGCGGCCACCGCCTTGTCGAGCACGGCGACCTGCTGGCGCAGCTCGGGCAGCACCGCCGCGATCGTGGCACGGTCGGGCGAGCCGTCGGCCGTCTTCGGCGCGATATAGGCATAGAGGTAGGTGCGGATAACCGTGCGATCGACCGCCGTGTTGACGAACGACACCCACTGCTCGAGCAGCGCGGCAGGGCGGGGCTCCGTGGGGATGAGGCGCGGGCCCGGAAAGGCGCCGTCGAGATAGGTGGCGATCGCCTTGGATTCGAACAAGGTCAGATCGCCATGGCGCAGGACCGGCATCTTGCCGAAGGGATGGATGGCAAACAGCTCCGCCGCCCGTAGCGGCGTCTCGCTGAGCGTGTAGTCGATGCCCTTCTCTTCACAGACCAGGCACACCACGCGTGTGTAGGTCGAGCGCAGGGAGCCGATGATTTCCGGCTTCGCCACGATGTCGCCTCCGCCGGTAGACGACAGGTAGTCTACACCAGCCAGCCGTGCCCGCTGGCGCTGGTGAAGTCGAGCTGCACGACGAGGTCGTTGAAGTCGAAGTCGCCGCCGCCGCGCGTGTCTTCCCAGCCCCAGGTGTTGGCGCCGTAGCTGTAGAGATGGGCGGCGTTGTCGGCGTTGGCGCCGCCGAAGCCCCAGAAGACGTTGCCGCTCGTCGCGTTGGTCAGCTGCATGGCGATCAGGTCGCCGGCGTTCACGTGGGCGAGCTGGCCCTGGGTGTAGAGGCCGTAGCCCGGCCCGTCGATTGCCGTGCCGCCGGCCTGGCCAGCCTGCAGCGTCGTGTAGAGCCGCGCCGCCGCGGCGGCGGCATAGCCGGCGTCGCCAGGATTGAGCGTGCCGATCTTTCCGGTGAGATCGTCGACCCGGTAGAACGAGATCGAAAGACTGTCCTCGCCGTTCTGGCGGATGCGCACCACGGCGTTCTGGTCGTTGGCGGCGCCCACGGTCTCGGCCACCGCGACGGCGCGTGCCAGATGCACGCTGCCGCCGGTGAGAAAGGCCGTGGCGCCCGTCTGCTGGTCCGTTGTGCTGTAAGGCTGTGTCGAGAAATCGACGACCCCGTACGGGCTGGTGAGCGCGGCCTGCGTCGCCGAGGCCTGACCCTGTCCAATGACGGCCGAGATCGACTGGCCGTTCGCCACGTCCTGCCAGCCGACCCAGCTCTGTGCGTTCTTGTCGAACAGCCGCACCAGGTCGGCATCGAAATCCGACTGCAGCGACTGCTGCGCGAATCGCGCCGTCCAGCCATAGGGAACGGCAATGGGGTTGCCGAGCGCGATGTTCTGCGTCCCGACGGTCAGCTGCACATCGATGCCCGCCGCGACCACGTTTGCCTGAATCAGCAAGGTCTGGTCGATGCCGCTCTTCCAGCCGCCCGACCCGTCGGCGACGACGACGTCTGGCGAGTCGGCATAGTAGGTTTGGTGATGGGCGATCTCGGTCAGCGCGCGGGCCAACAGGGTGCCGTTGGGTGTGCCGAGCCCCGACACGAGATCGTAGCCGGGCGTGGCCGTGTAGCCGTAGCCGGTCACCGAGATCGCCTGGCCGTCGCTCGTGTAGGGGCCGCCCATCGTGAAGGACGAGGTGTTGTTGCCGATCGTCACGTCGTTGAACGAAGCCGCCTTGATCGCCGAGGCGGTGTAGAGCAGGTCGTTCATGAAGCCGAGCTGCGGCAGGCCCTGATCGTGAAAGATGGCGTCGAACTGCGCGACCAGCGCCGCCCAGAACGGCGCCGAGGCGCTGGTGCCGCCACTGCCCGACAAGCCCTGCATGTCGCTGCCCGGCACGATCCAGAAACTGTTGCCGCCGGCATTGGCCGAGACGTCGGGAACGCCGCGGCCCGGCAGATGGCTGGGGTCGCTGGTCGTCGGCAGCAGGCCATAGGCCGCCTGGTACCACGGTACCGGCCGGCTGGTGTCGACGCCGCCCGTGCCGGCGTTGTTCGAGAGATAGCCCGAGCCGCCGGTATTGGCGATGTTGGTGCCCGAGACGTAATACTGGTTCCAAACCGTCTCGACGAAGGTCTTGACGTCGGTGAGGCCACCGACCGGCGATTGGATGAGACCGCCTGAGACGAGCTGCCAGATCGTCGCCAGGTCGCCGGCCGTGGCCTTGTCGACGAAGGGTTGCAGGGTCGGATCGCTCGACGCCTTGTCGCCCAAGGTGACCGAGGTGCCGCCGACCATCAGGCTGTAGGGGCTGGAACGGCTGGTCGAGGTGTTGGTGAGGCCGTTGCCGAACTTGTAGGACGAGCCGCCGTCGCCGGTGGAGTTGATCGCCGTAATGTTGCGCAGCGCCGCGTCGGTGAAGAGCTGGTCGGCGGCGTTGCGGAACGGCGAGTTCGGCGCCATGAACTCGGCGAAGCTGAAGGACGAGGTTACGACCTGGGGCGCGTTGACGGTATCCCACAGCGCCGACTGCCAGGCGGTGTAGGGATTGCTGCCGGCGCCGGCGGCCGTGCCCGATCCAGCATAGATCGCGAGCTTGCTGTTCGGCGTCACGGTCGCGGCAATGCCGACATCGAGCGCGCGTTCGCCACCGGCGCCGGAAATGAAAGCCTGGCCGCCGCCGGCCACGGCCGTGACGGCGGCACCGGTCGGCACGCCGGCCGTCGTGCGGTACTGGTCGAGCGCGGCCTGGAAGCCCACGCCGGCATCGTCGCCCGCCAGCGCCGTGCCGATGCCCGGCTCGATCAGGCCGATCGTGCCGGTCGGCACGCTGGACCCGAGCGGCATCTTGTAGGTGGTCTGGCCGATCTGCTGCGGATAGCCCTGGCTTGGCGTCGGCGCGCCATTGCCTGGACTCTGCCAGCCTTCATTCAGTCCGATGCCGGTGGTGGTGGCCGGATTGGCCACCATGCTGCCGAACCGATTGGTGTCGAACCACAGGCCGGAGACGCCGTTGCTGGCCAGCGATGTCGGCAACGAGAGATTGCCCGTCCAGGACCAGCCGCCACTGCCATCGGCTGTCGCGGCCACCAGTTGGGCCTGCGGGCCGAACAGGGAGGAGAAGCTCTCCTGGGTCACCTGCACCCAGATGGTGCGCGATTCGGCCGAGGAGACGTAGCCGTTCGTTGCGTCGACCTGATCGACTGTCTTGATGCCGAGCTCCGCCAGTGCGGCCAGCGCGTTGTTGTACTGCGTCTGATCGGCACCGTAGGTCGACCACAAGGTGCCATTGTCGGTGAGCGTCTTCAGTTCCTTCTGGCGCTCGCCCCAGCTCTTCTCCAGCAGCGCCGTCGGGTCGTTGGCGCGGTCGAGCACCAGCGCGACGTTGAGCGTGACCGGACCGGTGATGACGGCGCCGCCTGGCGGGTCGCTGGTGTTGCTGCGCCAGCTCGCATAGTCGAGGTAGCTCGAGCTGGCGAGCTCCTGGTAGGTCGGATGGAACGAGTAGTCGCCGGCCTCGAACGTCGCGCCGTTGGCGACGGTGATGGTCTCGCTGATCGACTGGTCGGCCGACGTAACCTTCCAGTGCGTGTCGTCGACCTTGGTGAAGGTTGCCCCCTGGGCGGCCGTGCCGTAGCCGAAGAACTGAAGTGTGTCGCCCTGGTCGCGTACGAAGTCGACTATTATGTCATCGTTCGCCTGACCGATGGTGAACTGGAAGATGTCGGCGCCCGCGCCGCCAGTCAGCACGTCGAGCCCGGCGCCACCGTCCAGCACGTCGTTGCCGTCACCGCCGAACAGGATGTCGTTGCCGGCGCCTCCTTGCAGCGTGTCGTTGCCGGCGAGGCCATAGAGCTGATCGTCACCGGCATTGCCCTGCAGCCGGTCATTGCCGGTGCCGCCGAGCAGGCTGTCGTTGGCACTGCCGCCGATCAGCAGGTCGTTGCCGGCGCCGCCATCCAGGGTCGAGGCGACGTTGGAGGCCTTGATGGTGTCGTTGCCGGCGCCGCCCGTGGCGCTCTCGACCACAGTTTCGAAGGCGATGCCGATATTGTTCACCTTGCCGCCGGCCGAGGAGAAGGTGCCGGGCGTGAGATCGATCCTGGCGTCGTGGCTGAAGCCCGAGAGGTCGAGCTTGTTGTTGGTGCCGTGGCTCCAGACGGTGATGACGGCGGCCGGATTGTTGCCCGTGCCGAAGTCGTAGATGCTCTTGAGGTATCCAGTGAAGCTCGAGTTGAACCCGAAGGTCTGGTTGCCGGCGAAGGTGTCGTTGGTCGAGACACCGTAGAGCCGCTGGATGGCGAGGATGTCGAGCATCTGCGGCGACAGCGGCTGATACTGGTCGTAGGTCGGCGTCAGGCCCCAGCTTGCGCGTACCGTGTAGTCACCATAGTAGCGCGTCGCCGGATCGTCGGCGGCGATATACGACATGATCGACCACAGCTTGGTATCGTAGGCGTTGAACTGCTGCTGGTAGCCGTTGACGGCGCCGTTGTAGGGGCCGGAATGGCCGAGGCCGATAATGTGGCCGAGCTCGTGGATCACCGTCGAATAAGGATAGCCGCCCTTGGTGTTCGAGTTGGCGTCGAGCGGACCGTAGCCGCTGAGGGTCGTGTCGATGGTGACGATCGCGCCGCTGGCCGGCGCCTGGACAACTTGGTCGCTGCCGACCGGCAGGTAGGTGCTGCTGTTGAAACTGGCATAGGCCAGTTTGACCGGCAGCCGCTGCAGCGTGATGTTGGCCGAGGCCGCATCGTCGGCCAGCGAGAAGGTGATGTTGGCCAGCCCCGCCCATTGCGAGAAAGCGCCGGCCCAGATGTCCTTCTCGGTGTTGGACCACTGGGCGGCGGGATCGAACCAGTATTTGACGTTGCCGCCGGCCGTTCCCGGCGTGGGATCCCCCCATTTGATGGCTTGGGCGACGGTCTGATAGCCAACCGGAACCTTGCCGTCGTACGTGTAGTACGAGGTGGCGGCGATCTTGTTGGCGTCGTCGACGCCCGAAAGAAACGTGACGATGGAGTCGTAGGAGCCGAAATTCGCCATTACCGCGACGCCTCTGCAAATTCCTGGGCTGGGTCGCGACGCTATTCACAGCGAGTGCGATGGTCAATCACCAGCCGACCATGAAGTGCCCAAAATGGGCGTTTTCCCGACGTGTTTCGTGTCGTCCCGAACGGAGCGAGGGACGACGCGCTGTTGTGGCGGCGCAGTCCCTCTACACCAGCCAGCCGTGGCCCGAGGCACTCGTGAAGTCGAGCTGGACGATGAGATCGTTGAAGTCGCGATCGCCGCCGCCGGCCGTGTCTTCCCAGCCCCAGGTGTTGGCGCCGTAGTTCCAGAGATGACCAAGTCCCTCGGTGCTACCTGGGCCGCCCTGCTGCGCATTGGCTTGGCTGAAGGCCCAGAAGACATTGCCGCTCGAGTTGTTGGTGAGCTGCATGGCGATGAAGTCGCCTGAATTCACGTGGGTGATCTGGGCCTGGCTGTAGAGGCCATAGCCCGGTCCATCGATCGCCGTGCCGCCGGCCTGCCCATCTTGCAGCGTGGCGTACATGCGGGCAGCGGCCGCTGCTGCGTAGCCGGCATCGCCGGGATTGAGCGTGCCGATCTTCCCGGAATAATCGTCGACCTTGTAGAAGGAGACCGAGAGATTGTCCTCGCCGTTCTGGCGGATGCGCACGACGGCGTTCTGGTCGTTGGCTTTCCCTGCTGTTTCGGCCACCGCGACGGCGCGGGCGAGGTGCACAGTGCCGTCGCCGCCCGCGAAATCCGCGAAGCCGTAGTCGCTGGTGTAGCCGGCTTGCGCGGCCTTGCCGGCGTCGTTGCCGATGGTGATCGAGACCGACGATCCCGCCGCGACATCGGTCTGCACCAGCAGACCGTGGCTCGCCTTGTCGAACATGCGCACCAGGTCGGCGTCGAAATCCGACTGCAGCGACTGCTGCGCCATGCGCGCTGTCCAGGCGAACTGGTCGGTGAGGTCGCTGACATAGTTGTCGCTTTGGTCGCCCAGGGTGAACTTGATGGCGGTGCCGGCTTTGGCCGTCGTCGCCTGGATCAGCACGCTCTGTGCCGCGCTGCCGGTGGTCCAGCCGCCGCCGCTCACCGCATCGAGCAGGCTCGGTGCATCGGCATAGGATGTCTGGTGGTGCGCAATCTCGGTCAGTGCGCGGGCGAGCAGGGTGCCGTTGGGCGAGCCGAGGCCGCTGGTGAGATCGTAGCCGGGACCGGACGAATAGCCGAAGCCGGTCGGCGTGATCGGCTGGCTGTCGCTGGTGTAGTCGCCGCCCAGGGTGAACGAGGAGGTGTTGTTGCCGAAGGTGATATCGTTGAACGACGCGATCTTGATGGCCGAGGCGTTGTAGAGCAGGTCGTTCATGAAGCCGAGCTGCGGCAGGCCCTGGTCCTTGAAGATGGCGTTGAACTGCGCGGTGAGGGCTGCCCAGAACGGGGTCGCCGCACTGGTGCCGATGTCGCCCTGGAGGTCCGTGAAGTCGCTGTTCGGCACGTACCAGGTCATGTTGCCGCCGGCATTGGCCGAGACGTCGGGAATGCCGCGGCCCGGCAGATGGCTGGGGTCGCTGGTCGTCGGCACGAGGCCGTAGTTGGTCTGGTACCACGGTGTCGGCTGGCTGGGATCGACGCCGCCCGCGCCGGTGTTGTTCGAGAGATAACCCGAACCGGCAGGATTGTTGAACGTCGTGTCATCGAGGTAGTAGCGGTTCCAGATCGCCTCGACGAAGGTCGAGTGGGCATCGAGCCCGCCGACCGGCGACTTGGTGAGGCCGCCGGCGATCAGTTGCCAGATCGTCGCTTCGTCGCCGGCCGTGGCTTTGGCGACCACGGATTGCAGGGTCGCGTCGTGCTGCGCGGCGTTGCCGGTGCCGACGGAGGTGCCTCCCACCATCACGGCATAGGGGCTGGAGCGGCTGCTCGTCGTATTGGGCAGGCCGTTGGCGTACTGGTTGCCCGAACCGCCGTCGGCGGCGGCGTTGAACACCGAGATGTTGCGCAGCGCCGCGTCGGTGAAGAGCTGGCTCGCCGCGTTGTAGAAGGGCGAGTTCGGGGCGACCGCCGAAGTGAGACCGAACGAGGAGGTCACGATCTCGGGATTGTTGGTCGTGTCCCAGAAGGCTGATTGCCAGGCGGTGTAGGCATTGCTGCGTGCGCCGGCCGCCGACCCCGAGCCGGCATAGAGCACCGTCGGGCTGTTCGGTGCCACGGTCGAGACGATGGCGACGTCGAGCGTGCGCTCGCCGGCGGAGGCTCCGTAGACCTGGCCGCCGCCCGCGACGCTGGTCACCGTAGCACCGGTCGGCACGCCGGCGGTCGCGCGATACTGATCGAGCGCGGCCTGGAAACCCGCGCCGGCGTCGTCGCCAGACAGGGCGGTACCGACGCCTGGCTCGACCAGGCCGACCGTACCGGTCGCCACGTCGCTGCCGAGCGGCATGTTGTAGATGTCCTTGCCGAGATTCTGCGGGAAGAGGCGGCCCGCTTCGGTCGTGGAGCTGCCTGGGCTCTGCCAGCCCTGCGGCAGGTTGGTGGCGGCCGCCCCCTGGCCAGGGTTTGCGACGATGGCAGGGAACTTCTCGGCGTCGAACCACAGGCCGGAGACGCCATTGCCGGCCAGCGTCTGCGGCAAGGAGAGGCCGCCGGTCCAGTACCAGCTCTCGCTGCTGCCGTTGCCCTTGACCATCCATTGCGCCTGCGGGCCGAACAGGGTCGAGAAGTTCTCGGCCGTCACCTCGACCCAGATGGTGCGGGACTCGACCGAGGAGACGTAGCCGTTGGTGGCGTCGACCTGATCGACCGTCTTGATGCCGAGCTTGGCGAGCTCGGCCAGCACGTTGTTGTACTGCGCCTGATCGGCGCCGTAGGTCGACCACAGCGTGCCGTTGTCGTTGAGCGTCTTCAGCTCCTGCTGGCGCTCGCCCCAGCTCTTCTGCAGGAGCGCCGTCGGATCGTTGGCGCGGTCGAGCACCAGCGCGACGTTCATCGTCACGCCGGCGGCCAGCGTGCCGCCGCTCGGTCCTTCGCTGGCGTTGCTGCGCCAGCTCGTGAAATCCATGTAGGTCGAGTTGGCGAGCGACGTGTAGATCGGGTGGAAGGAGACGTCACCGGCTTCGAACGTCGTGCCGTTGGCGACGGTGATCGTCTCCTCGATCGACTGGTCGGCCGATATGACCTTCCAGTGCGTGTCGTCGACCTTGGTGAAAGTGGCGCCGTCGGCGGTCGAGCCGTAGCCGAAGAACTGGATCGTGTCGCCCTGGCCGTGCACGAAGTCGACCATGATGTCGCCGTCCGCCTGGCCGGCGGTGAACTGGAAGATGTCGGCGCCACTGCCACCGACCAGCGTGTCGATCCCAGGGCCGCCGTCCAGCACGTCGTCGCCGTCGCCGCCCATCAGGATGTCGTTGCCGGCGCCGCCTTGCAGCGTGTCGTTGCCGGCAAGCCCATAGAGCTGGTCGTCGCCGGCATTGCCCTGCAGGGTATCGTTGCCGGTGCCGCCGTTCAGCGTGTCGTTGCCGTTGCCGCCGATCAAGGTGTCGTTGCCCTCGCCGCCGTTCAGGGTCGAGGCGACATTGGAGGCCTTGATCGTGTCGTTGCCGGCACCGCCGGTGGCCGTCTCGACCACCGTATCGAAGGCGATGCCGATATTGTTCACCTTGCCGCCGGCTGAGGAGAAGGTGCCGGGGGTGAGGTCGACATTGGCGTTCTGGTTGAAGCCCGAGAGATCGAGGGCATTGTTGGCGCCGTGGCTCCAGATGGTGACGATGGCATTGGGATTGTTGCCGGCGCCGAAGTCGTAGACGCTCTTGAAGAAGCCGGTGAAGCTCGAGTTGAAGCCGAAAGTCTGGTTGCCGGCGAAGGTGCTGTCGGTCGAGGCGCCGTAGAGCCGCTGCGCCGACAGGATGTCGAGCATCTGCGGCGACAGCGGATAGAGCAGGCCGTCGTCGTCCGTCCTGCCCCAGTTCGTGTGCACCGTATACTGACCATAATAGGTCGTATCGACCTTGCCGGGGTCGATATAGGACATCGCCGACCACAGCCGCGTATCGTAGATGCCGAACTGCTGCTGCTGCTCGTTGACCTTGCCGTTGTACGGGCCGCCATGGCCCAGCCCGACGATGTGCCCGACCTCGTGGATCAGAGTGTGCCAGGTGAAGCCGCCGCCATCGTTGGAATTGGCGGTGATCGCGCCGTATTCGTCGGGGCGCGTGTCGATCGTGATGGTGGCGCCGGCGTCCGGGCGGCCCTGCAGGATCTTGTCGCTGCCGACGGCCACCGTTCCGCTGACATTGAAGTTCGCTTCGGCCGTGCCGGCCGTGTTGCGCTTCAGGGTGACGTTGGCGGCGGCGGCATCGTCGGCCAGCGAGAAGGTGATGTTGGCCAGCCCCGACCAGAAGGCGAAGGCACCGTCCCACACCGTCTTCTCGGTGTTGGACCAGCCGGCCGCGGGATCGAACCAGTATTTGACGGTCTCGCCTGCCGTGCCGGGCGTTGCGTCACCCCATTTTATGGCCTCGGAGGTCGTATTGTAGGTCGGCGGCCGGTCCTCGGCGTAGGTGTAGTAGGTGGTGGGAGCGACCTTGCCTGCGTCGTCGACGCCGGTGATGAAAGTGACCTCGGACTCGTACTGACCGAAATTCGCCATGGACGCGACGCTCCCACCCAAAACCACCAGACATATCCACCGGGCGCGACCGTATGCAGTCGAAGTGCGAGCGTCAATTCGCGTTGGCGACGCAAAGGGATGCCGCTCAACTGTTTGATATCGTACAGATGAGCCGCGACGCCGATTGGACGCCACGGTATAGAAGGGGCCCGATCCAACAGACCGGCGCTGGCTTCGATGACCGATCCTGTAGATGTTCTGATCGTCGGGGCGGGGCCTGTCGGGCTGCTGCTCGCGTGCGAGCTGGCCCGCGACGGCGCTGCTGTACGCATCGTCGAGCGATCCGAAAAGCGGACGTATTTCTGCAAGGCGCTCGGGATCACAGCGCGCACGCTCGAGATCTTCGACAGTCTCGACATTGCCGAGGCGGCGATCGATGCCGGCCTATGGCTTCGGGGCATTCACATCCATCAGGACGGAAAGCTCGCGAGCACCTTCGATCTGCCCATCGATTTGGCGGCGCAGGGATTGCCCTACGGCACCCTCTCGCTTGCCCAGTTCGAGGTCGAAAGAATCCTGGAAGACTGCCTCGTGCGTCACGGCCTCAGCGTCGAGTACGGCCACGAGCTGGTGGGCTTTCGCCAGAATGCGTCGTACGTGGACGCCGTCCTCCACGGACCGGCCGGTGAGCAGGCGCTACGCTGCCGCTGGCTGGTCGGCTGCGACGGCGCCCACAGCGCGGTCCGCCACGAGCTGGGTGTCGCCTTCGAAGGCGACCGCTATCCCGAGACCTTTGTGCTGGGAGATCTCGATCTCAGCTGGTCGCTGCCGCGCGGCCCGATGCATCGCTTCAACCGAAGCGCGGCATCGAATGGTGGCGCCACGTCGTTGGCCGTGGTGCCGATTGCCGGCGCCGCCAATCGCTATCGGCTTTCCATGATCGTGCCGGAAGGGGTGACGCTCAGCAGCGACACGCCGGGCCTCGACGAGTTGAAGGCACTGATGCTGCCGCTGCTGCCGCAGGGAGCCGATCTCTCGTCGCCGCGCTGGTCGTCGACCTATCGCGTCAGTCATCGCCTCGCCGCCAGATACGGCGTCGGACGGGTCTTCCTCGCCGGCGATGCCGTCCATATCCATCCGCCCGTCGGCGGCCAGGGCATGAATACGGGGCTGCAGGACGCCCACAATCTCGCCTGGAAGCTTGCGCTGGCGAGCCGCGGTGCCGCAGGACCGGTGCTGCTCGAGAGCTACGAGGCCGAGCGTCGGCCGGTGGGGCTCGATGTCGTGGCCAACACGACCAAGGCGATGAACAACGTCCTCGCCCAGCATGCCGAGCTTCCGGGCTTCCGCGAAACCCAGCTTCTGATCGGCTATCGTGATAGCACCATCGTTCGCGACGACCGTCCCGACGCCGGGGTGGCCAGGCTCGCGGCCGGCGATCGCGCGCCCGATGCCGACGGGCTAACCCGTCCCTTCGTCAGGCATGCCGAAAGGGTGCATCGCCGCCTGGGCCGTGGGCGGCATGTGCTGATCGGCCATGTCGGCGATCGCGAGCAACTGGATCAGCTTGCCGATCTTCTCGACCATCTCCGCAAGGCGCTCGGCCGACACGCGGAAGGCGTCGCGATCGTGGCGGCAGACAGCGAGATCATCGCAAATGAACGCATCCCGCTGCTGCACGATAGCCGTGGAGAGTTTTCTGCCCGCTATGGCGTGACATCAGGAACCGCCTGGCTGATCCGGCCCGACGGCCATATCGGCTGGTGTAGCGATCGACCTTCTGCATCCGGACTGGAAGCGTATCTGCGCCTGATCAGGTGACGCTCGGCTGACCGCATCGCTCAGCGCGCCCAATCCGGCACGCGCTTCTCGCGCATCGCCGTGACCCCTTCGATGGCTTCGCTTCGCATCTGGCGGGCGAAGGTGTCCGCCGCGGCATCGAGATAGTCCTCCAGGCCGCGTCCGTGCCAGGCGTCCATGCCCGGACCCTGCCGCAGCATCTGCTTGGTCGTCGCGAGCGCGGTGGGGGCGCCGCGCACGATCGAGGCACAGACCGAGTCGATGCGCAGTTGCCATTCCGCGGGATCGTCGACGAGGTAGTCGATCAGTCCGATCCGATACGCTTCGGCGGCGGAGATCCGCTCGCCCGTGAGCATCAGCCGGCGGGCATTCTGAACGCCGATACGGGCCGCCACGAAGGGCAGGATTTGCGCCGGCACAAGGCCGATGCCCGTTTCGGGGAAGCCGAACGTCGCCTGCGACGATGCGATGGCAAGGTCGGCTGCAGCCACCAGACCCGCGCCGCCACCCATCGCAGCGCCGGCTGCGGCGACCACGGTGATCTTGGGCACTGAGACGAAGCGTTCGAGGAAGCGGCCGTAGCGCCGGTTTCCCCCCGCGATCGGGTCCCGGCCGTCCGCGCCCGCCTTCACGGCGAGCCGTTCGCTGATGTTGCCGATGTTGCCGCCGGCGCTGAAGGCCCGCCCTGCGCCGGTGATCAGGATGACGCGCACGGAGGCCTCTGCCGATGCTTCTGCGACGGCGTCCGAAAGTGCATCGACCATCGGCCCGTCGAGCGGATTGCGGCTGTCCGGCCGGTTGAGCTCCAGGCGCCGGACAGGGCTCTGGTGGCTCACGTGAACGGGCGCACTGCCGGTCGATGCGTCGCTCGTCGTCGTTGCCATGCGCTCGTTCTCCCTGTCCTCGTGCATGCCGGGCGCGGACCATAGGAGGACAGGTTTCTGCGAACCAATTAGTTTGTCGTCGGTCAGCCGGTCTGTCTAAAGAGATGCTTATGAATAAGCAGGACCTCGACATCACGCTGCTGCGAACCTTCGCTGCCGTCGCCGAGCGCGAGCATTTTGGCGCCGCTGCACAGGCGGTCTACCGGACCCAGGCGGCCGTCTCGCAGCAGATGCAGCGGCTCGAAGCACTGGTCGGGTGCAGCCTGTTCGTCCGGGTCGGCCGCAGCAAACGGCTGACGGAGGAGGGGACACGCCTGCTTTCCTATGCGCGCCGCATCCTCAGCCTCAACGACGAGGCCTACGGCGTGATGACCAACACCGACACCAAGAGCGTGGTCAAGATCGGCGTCTCGGCCGACTGCGTCGACAGCCTCATGCCCGAATATCTGGCGCGGTGTGCCGAGCATTATCCGCGCCTGCGGATCGACATCCAGGTCGGACGCAGTCGCTGGCTCGGCGCTACCTTGCGTCGAGGTGACCTCGACCTCGTCCTCGACGTGGAGAATCACGACGGCTTCCCGTGCCACACGCTGCGCACCTCTCCGATCATCTGGCTCGCCGGCGCGCGCTTCCACTCACGTCGCAACGCGCCTCTGCCGCTCGTTTTGATGCAATCGACCTGCAGCTTCCGTCAAACGGCCATTTCGTTGCTCGAGCAGGAAAAGCGGACGTGGCGCATCGCTTTCGAAACTACGACGCTTGCAGGCATCAGGGCTGCGCTTCGTGCAGGGCTCGGCGTCACCGCCCGCTCCATCGAAATGCTGACGCCTGACCTGAAGATCGTCGACCAGGATCTCGGCCTGCCGCAGCTCCCTTCGATCAGCTACAAGCTCTTCACGCACGGCAAGCCGGGCAACCGCAACATCAGCGGGATCGTACGTATTTTCACCGGACGACTCTGATGCTGTGACGACCAGACTCTTAAGTATTTCTTATCAGTAGTCTGCACTATTTGTTGGTTGCCCTTCCTTCCAACTGCAAAGGTGGCACTGCGATGTGACGCGGTGATGGGAAGGAAGCAATGGCCATTCTGGGTTCTAATCTGCGCCGGGCGGATGCCGCGCGCGAGCGGAACCGGGCCCATATGCTCTCGCAGATCGAGCGTGTCCGCCAACTCGAACGCCGGGCCGTCGAGAAATCCGGCCAGGCGGCGCCGGCCTTTTCCAGAAAGCACAAGCTGCTGCCGCGCGAGCGCCTTGGTGAGCTGCTCGATCCGGGTCGACCCTTTCTCGAGCTGATGACGATGGCAGGCTACTGCGGCATCGAGGACCCGAACCCGGAAACCAGCATCCCCGGTGCGGCGATCATCGCAGGCATCGGCGAGGTCTGCGGTGTGCGCTGCATGATCGTCGTCAACGATGCCGGCATCAATGCGGGCGCGATGCAGTCCTTCACGGCGCCCAAGGTGATGCGCTGCCAGCAGATCGCGCTCGACCAGAAGCTGCCCTTCATCCAGCTGGTCGAAAGCGCCGGCGGCAACCTGCGCAAGTACCAGGTCGAGCGCTTCGTGAACGGCGGCGGGATGTTCTACAACCTCGCCCGTCTGTCGGCGGCGGGTGTCCCCGTGATCTCCGTCGTGCATGGCTCGTCGGCCGCGGGCGGCGCCTATCTCCCCGGCCTGTCGGATTACGTCATCATGGTGCGCGGGCAGGCTCATGCCTATCTCGCGGGTCCCTCCCTGCTGCGTTCGGCGACCGGCGAGGTTGCAACCGACGAGGAGCTGGGCGGCGCCGACATGCATGCGGCGGTGTCGGGCCTCGCGGACTATGTCGCGGTGGGCGATGCCGACGGCATCGCCAAGGTCCGCGAGATCGTCCGCGCCCTTGCCTGGACGGACGTCTCCTCTCCCGCGGCAGTTGTTCCCCCGTGCCACGACGACGAGGATCTGCTCTCCCTGATGCCTGTCGACGGACGCGAACCCGTGGACATGCGCGAGCTGATCGCCCGTCTGGTCGACGGGTCGGACTTCCACGAATTCAAGGAGCTCTACGGCCCGCACACGGTTTGCGGCTACGGCGCGATCGGCGGGTTTCCGGCCGGCCTGTTGACCAACAACGGCCCGTTGGATCCCGCCGGCGCGGCGAAGGCGGCCGAGTTCATCCAGCTCTGCGCCCAGCTCGGCCGGCCGCTGGTCTTCCTCCAGAACATCACTGGCTTCATCGTCGGGCGGACCTACGAAGAAGCCGGCATCATCAAGCACGGCGCCAAGCTGATCCAGGCGCTGTCGAATGCGCCGGTCGCAAAATTCACCGTCCTGTGTGGCGCCTCTTTCGGGGCGGGCAACTACGGCATGTGCGGCCGGGCGTTCCATCCCGATCTCCTGTTCTCGTGGCCGAACGCCAGGACCGCCGTCATGGGGGGCGCGCAGGCCGCCATGACGATGCGCCAGGTGGCCGAGAATGCCGCGCGACGACGGGGAACGCCGATCCCTGTCGAGGAGCTCGATCGCGAAGGCGAGGCGATCGTCGAGCACTTCGAGCGCCAGTCGGGAGCGATCCATACCAGCAGCCGTCTTCTGGACGACGGCATCATCGACCCGCGCCACACACGCGAGGTCCTGCGTCTCGCGCTGGCCGCCGCGGCGACCACCAGGGCGCGGCCGACGTCGCCGATCCAGTTCGGGGTCGCGCGGTTTTAACGACATTTCGGAGGAAACGATCGATGTTCACGCCTGACCATCTGGCGCTTCAGGATACGGTGAGGCGCCTGATCGCCAAGGAGATCACGCCGCATATCGACGCGTGGGAGGCCGCGGAGGTATTTCCGGCCCACGCGCTCTTCAAGAAATTCGGCGAGGCCGGGCTGCTTGGCGTCAACAAGCCGGTCGAGTTCGGCGGCATGGGCCTCGACTACACGTTCGAAGTGGCCTTCTGCGAGGCGATCGGCGAGATCGGTTCGGGCGGTGTCGGCATGGCGCTCGCCGTGCAGACCGACATGGCGACGCCAGCTCTGACGCGGCACGGCTCCGACGAGCTGCGCGAGCTCTTCCTGAAGCCCTCGATCGCGGGCGACTACGTCGTCTGCCTTGGCGTCTCGGAATCGGGCGCCGGCTCCGACGTCGCCTCGATCAAGACGACGGCGCGCAAGGACGGCGACGACTACGTCATCAACGGCTCGAAGATGTGGATCACCAACGGCACTCAGGCCGACTGGATGTGCCTTCTCGCCAATACCGGCGGCGACGACGTGCATCGCAACAAGTCGTTGATCTGCCTGCCGCTTCGGGAAAACGGTCAACTGCGCAAGGGCATCACGGTGCAGAAGATCCAGAAGGTCGGCATGTGGTCGTCCGACACCGCCCAGGTGTTCTTCGACGATGTCCGCGTGCCGCAGCGCTATCGGATCGGCGACGAGGGCAAGGGCTTCACCTACCAGATGGAGCAGTTCCAGGAGGAGCGGCTGAGTGGCGCGACGCGGCGCGTTGCCGCCCTGACGAGCGTGGTCGACCAGACGATCGCCTATACGCGGGAGCGCAAGGCGTTCGGCAAGTCCATCCTCGACAACCAGACGGTCCATTTCCGCCTCGCCGAACTCAAGACGAAGATCGAGCTGCTGCGCTCGCTGATCTACCGCGCCGCGCAGGTCTACATGCACGGCCAGGACATGACCGAGCTTGCTTCGATGGCCAAGCTGACGGCGGGGCGGCTGTGCCGCGAGGTCACCGACTCCTGCCTGCAGTATTGGGGCGGCATGGGCTACACCTTACAGAATCCGGTGTCCCGCGCCTGGCGTGACCTTCGCCTGATCTCGATCGGCGGCGGTGCCGACGAAGTCATGCTGACCATCATCTGCAAGCACATGGGCATCCTGCCCGGCCGCCGGTGAGAGTGTGCGCCCCGCGATGAGCTTCGACACGATCCTGATCGCAAATCGCGGTGAGATCGCGCTGCGCATTGCGCGCACCGCGCGGCGGCTCGGTCTCGGCGTCGTGGCGGTCTATTCGGACGCCGACGCCGAGGCACCGCATGTGCGCGATGCCGACCTCGCCGTGCGACTGGGCGCAGCGGAACCGGCCAGCAGCTACCGCAACATTGCGGCGATTCTGGATGCCTGCCGCCGGACAGGCGCCCAGGCTGTCCATCCCGGCTATGGGTTTCTGTCCGAGAGCGCCGCGTTCGCAGAGGCCGTGAGCGAAGCCGGCTTCACCTTCATCGGTCCGACGGCCGAGGTCATCGACCTGATGGGCAACAAGGCCCGCGCCAAGGCCGCCATGCAGGCGGCCGGCGTTCCGACGGTGCCCGGCCGGCAGGGCTGCCGGACGGACGCCGAGGTGGTCGATGCCGCCCGCCAGCTCGGCTATCCGGTCCTCTTCAAGGCGGCGGCCGGCGGCGGCGGACGCGGCATGCGGGTGGTGCGTGACGAAGGTAGCCTCCTCGATCTTCTCCGGCAGGCGAGATCCGAGGCACTGAGCTCGTTCGGATCGGACGAACTGCTGATCGAGAAGGCGATCGAACGCGGGCGCCACATCGAGATCCAGGTGCTGTGCGATGCGCACGGCACCTGCCTCCATCTCGGCGAGAGGGACTGCTCGCTGCAGCGCCGCTTCCAGAAGCTGGTCGAAGAGGCGCCCTCGCCCGCGGTGCCGTCCGCCCTGCGCGAGCGGATGGGCGAGATCGCGCGCCGCGCCTGTGCTGCCATCGGCTACACCGGCGTCGGCACGCTCGAGTTCCTGCTGACGCCCGACGGCGACTTCTACTTCATGGAGATGAACACCCGGCTCCAGGTCGAGCACGGCGTCACCGAGCTGATCACGGGGATCGATCTCGTCGAGCAGCAGATCCGCGTTGCGCGCGGCGAGCGTCTCTCCTTTGGCCAGGACGATGTGGCCTGGAAGGGGCACGCCATCGAGCTGCGGCTTTGCGCCGAGGATCCGCAGTCGGGATTCATCCCGCAGGTCGGACGGGTCGGGCAGTGGCGGCCGCCCGATGGTGTTCGGGTCGACGCCGCGCTCGAGGACGGTATCGAGGTCACGCCGTTTTACGATTCAATGCTGGGCAAGATCCTGGCGTGGGGAGAAACCCGCGAGCAGTGTATCGCTACCCTCGCCCGGGCCTGCGGTCGCACCGCGCTGCTGGGCGTTCCGACCAACCTTCACTTCCTGTCGCGCTGCATCGCCCATCCCTCCTTCCGGCGCGGCGAGATCACGACCGATTTCCTCGGCTCGCAGGATCTCACCGACGATTCCTGGCGGCCCGAACCCTCTGTCCACGCCCAGATCGCCGCCGTGCTGGCGTTGGCCGGCATCGGATCGGCGAAAGGCAGCGACTTGCGCCTGTTCACGCCGGCTTTCACGACGCGGCTTCGCGTGCCCGGCGGACTGCCTCTTGTCTGGAAGGCGGCGCCGGCGGGAAATGGCTGGCGTCTGACGAGGGACGATGCGGCCGATTCCGCCTCCGACCATCTGGTCGAACGTTTCGAGTGCTTCGACAAGGGTGCGGTCATCGTCATCGACGGCCTGCGGCGAGCCATCGCTCTCCATCGGACCGACAATTCCACCGTCTGGGTGCAGGACGGCGCGGCCGCCTGGGCGTTCGCCCATGCCGCGATCGCGACGGCCGGCGACGACGCGCAGGAACGCCATCTCGTCGCGCCGCTGAACGGCCGGGTCATCGCCGTGCTGGTCGGCCTCGGTGACGCAGTCGCGGCCCAGCAGCCGCTGATCGTGATTGAATCGATGAAGATGGAAATCTCGGTGGCCGCGCGAGCGGACGGGCGTGTCGGCACCGTCCATGTCGACGTGGGGGACCAGGTCAAGGTGGGACAGAGGCTGCTGGAAATGGGGGCGTCATGACGACGGCGAGCACAAGCCGTGAGCGGCGCGTCGGGGCCAGGGCGGTCGATATCGGCTGTGCATCCGGCTTCTGGGGCGATTCCCAGATCGCGATCCCGCAGCTCCTGACCGATCCTGATCTCGGCTACATCGTATTCGACTATCTCGCCGAGACGACGATGTCGATCCTTCAGCGCGCCCGTCTAAAGGATCTGTCCCTCGGCTACGCGACCGACTTCGTCAGCCAGGCGGTCAAACCGAACCTGGCCCAACTGATGGCGCGTGGGATCAAGCTGGTGTCGAACGCCGGCGGGCTCAACCCGCAGGGCTGTCGCGACGCCGTGCTTGCCGTTGCCCGCGCGCAGGGGCTCGAGCCCATCGTCGCGGTCGTGACGGGTGACGATGTTCTCGATCAGATCGGCGCGTTCCGCGCCTTCCCGGACTCGACCAAGCCGGCCGCGGATATCCCCGGCAATCTCCTGTCTGCGAACGCCTACTTCGGTGCCGGCCCGATCGCCGAGGCGCTGCGCGGCGGCGCCGATATCGTGATCACGGGCCGCTGCGTCGACAGCGCGGTCGTGACCGGGATCTGCATGGCCGAGTTCGGTTGGAGCGCGCAGGACTACGACCGTCTGGCGCAGGGCAGCCTGGCGGGCCATCTCGTCGAATGCGGCGCGCAGGCGACTGGCGGCTTGTTCACCGATTGGGAGACCGTGCCCGATTGGGCGAACATCGGATATCCCATCGTGCGCATGGAGCCGGACGGCGCCTTCGAGCTCCGCAAGCCGGCCGGTACCGGCGGCCGGATCGACGCGGCCGTCGCGACCGAGCAATTGCTCTACGAGATCGGCGATCCGGCCGCCTACGAGCTTCCCGATGTCGTCTGCGACTTCACGCGGGTCGAGATGTCGGCAGCAGGCCCCGACCGGCTGCGCATCACCGGCGCTCGTGGCGCGCCTCCGTCCGATTGCTACAAGGTGACCACGACCTATCCGAGGGGCTTCCAGCTCGCCCTGATGATGGCGATTCGCGGTTTGAACGCGCCTGCCAAGGCAAGACGTACGGCAGAGGAATTGCTGGCACGCACACGGCGGCTGATGCGCGAAGCCGGCTTCGAGGATTATGCCGACGTACTGGTCGAGCCGCTGGGCGCCGAGTCGATCTACGGGCCGCAGGCCCGTCCGCTCGAAACCCGCGAGATCGTCCTGCGCCTGGCCGTCCAGCATCGCGACCGCCGTGCCCTCGATTTTCTGCGCAAGGAGGCAAGCTCGGCGGGAACGTCGATGGGACCGGGGACGCGCAGTCACTTCGGCGGGCGTTCGGACGTCCAAGGCGTGATCGGCGTGAAGTCCTACAGCATTCCGAAAGCCCTCGTTCCCGCCTATGTGCAGATCTCGGCCGCCGCGCCCGCCCGGGAGCTCCGGTGGACGCTGGTGCCTTCTGCGAATGGCAGTGGACGGCCGAGCGCGCCCGAGCTTCAGGTCGATGCCAGCCAACGGGGTACAACGACGAGGATCACGCTGTCGTCGATCGCGCACGGCCGCAGCGGCGACAAAGGTGAGGACGCCAATATCGGCATTGTGGCCCGTGCCGACAAATGGTGGCCCGTTCTTCTCCGTGAGCTCACCGAGGCGCGCGTGCGCGGCTACTTCGGGCATCTCATGAACGGGGCGGTCCGGCGCTACGAGCTTCCTGGCCTGCGCGCTCTGAACTTCGTGCTCGAGGACTCGCTCGGCGGCGGCGGGTCGACCAGCCTGCGCTCCGACCCGCTCGGCAAGTGCTATGCCCAGATGCTCCTCGATATCGAGATCGACTGCCCGGCCGACCTGGTGACGGGCCCGATGACGTGAGTGCCGTCGGGCAATCGCGCTTTACGACAGGAAAAACACGACAATCGAAAACGAGGGAGGAAAGAGTGACGATTTCCCGCCGCATGCTGCTTCTCGGAGCAGCAGCAGTCGCGAGCGCGCCGATGTTGGCGCACGCCCAGTCGACTGATCTTCAGGCCAAGCCGATTCGCATTGTCGTCGCCTACGGCGCAGGTGGAGCCTCCGACGCGCTCGCACGCTATGCCGCCGACAGTCTCACCAAGGCGATCGGACAGCGCGTGATCGTCGAGAACCGACCGGGCGCCGATGGCAACATCGCCGCAGAGGCCGTCGCCACCGCTCCCGATCGGGACATCACACTGCTCGTGTCGGGCGTTTCCACTCACGCCACGAACGTGACGATCTACAAGCGCCTGCCGTTCGATCCGGAGAAGGACTTCTTTCCGCTGACGACGATCGCGTCGACGCCCTATCTGCTCGTGGTCAATCCCGAGCGAATTCAGGCCAAGACTTTCAAGGACTTTCTTGCCGAGGCTGGGAAGGCGGGGCGTCCCCTGACTTATGCCAGCGCGAATGTCGGGGGCCGTCTTGCCGGCGAACTGTTCAAGAAGCTCTCGGGCGTTTCCGCCGAGAACGTCGCCTACCGTTCCAGCGCCCAGGCGATGACCGATCTGCTCGGGCAGCAATACGACTATTACTTCTGCGACATGGTGACGGCCATGCCTCAGATTCGGGCCGGCAAGATCAGGGCGCTTGCCGTGAGCAGCAAGGAGCCTGTGCCCATGCTGCCCGACGTGCCGACCCTCGCTGCGCTCGGCTATCCGGGCTTTGATGTCTCTTCCTGGATCGCGATCTGGAGTTCGGCCAAGGCGCCACCCGCCGTGTCGGCCGAATTGGCCAACCTCGTCAACCAGGCCTTTGCCAGTCCCGAGGGCCGCGAGTTCATGATGAAAATCGGACTCCTGCCATTCCCCGGTTCACCGCAGTCGCTCGGGACCTTGCAGAAGCGGGACACGGAAGCTTTCAGGGGGCTGATCATCGAAGCGGGCATGCAGCAGGATTAGGCATGTCGGCGCCCCACCGCCGCAAATGCTGCAGTCGTCGTTGCCGTCGATTTTTTCTTGGCGAAGCCGCGGCCTCGTCCGAGACGCATCTGGGCTGATCGGATGACGTTCAGCCTCTCTGCAGGAGTGTGCGCGCGTCTTTCTTCTTCGTGGCGCGTTCGCGGAAGAGAAAACGACGATGACTCCAATAGCGGCCATCCGAGATCGCAGACCATCTGATCGAAACGATTTCCACGACATCGATTTTGGAAAAGACGCGGAATTCCGGTGCCTTCCACTCGTGGCACATGTCGTTTGTGCACTCGCTGTCGCAGATAGCGCGACGGGGATGTTCGAACGGGTGGAGTCAAAATGTTCCGTACACGACACGATTGCTTGCTCGATGACACCAGCCTGTCGACACCGGTCTCGAACGTTGGGGCTTTGGCGATAAGGGCGCGTCATCCGGCGCCTCGTCTCGCTCTGTCCGTCCTGATGGGCACCGCTGCGCTGTCGATGGCACTGCCGGCTGCAGCCGCCAACTTCAACGTCGCCAACGAATCACAGCTCAACAACGCCATCAGCAATGCCGGCAATGGCGACACCATCACCTTCACTGCCAACATCACCCTGAGTGCAAACCTGCCGGCAGTGACGAAGAACGTCACCGTCAACGGCGGCAACTTCAGCCTGTCGGGCAACAACCAGTATCGCGGCCTCTACGTGCAGTCGGGCTCGGTCGCGATCAACGATCTCAGGATCGAGAGCGCCAAGGCGCAGGGCGGCAAGGGCGGAAACGGCGATACGGGCAGCGGCGGCGGCGGCGGGGCCGGCCTCGGTGGCGCGCTGTTCGTCGGCAGCAGCGCCCATGTCTCGGTGAGCAACGTCAGCCTGCAGTACAACGTGGCGCGGGGCGGCGACGGCGGTGCGTCTTCGGGCTCGGGCACCGCCGGCGGTGGTGGCGGCATGGGGCTCACCGGCGCCGACGGCGGCAATGGTGGCGTCTTTGTCAGTGGTGGCGGCGGGACCGGCGGCGGCGGCGATGGCAGCACGAACGGCGCCGGCAGCGCCGGTGGTTTTGGCGGTGGTGGTGGCGGTGGTGGCGGCGGAAATGGCGGCACCGGTGGCTTTGGCGGCGGCGGCGGCGGTTCTGGTGCCAACGCACCCTACACTGCGCCGGGCGGCTTCCTGGGCGGTGCCGGTGGCCGTCTGTCGGAGGCCAGCAACGCCTTCTACAACGGTGGCGGTGGTGGCGGCGCGGGGATGGGCGGCGCGATCTTCGTCCAGGAGGGCGGAACGCTGAGCCTCGCGGGCACCCTCAATGTGTCCGGCAATGCGGTCGCGGGCGGGGCAGCCGGCACTGGCGTCTATCTCAGCGCCGGCCATGCCGGCGGCAGCGCCGGTGCCGGCATGTTCCTCATGGGGAATGGAACGCTCACCCTGGCTCCGGGTGCCGGGCAGACCCAGACGATCGCCGACGCCATCACCGACCAGGCCGGCGCCGGCGGCACCGGCGCCTGGTCACTGGTGAAGAACGCTCCGGGCACGACGATCCTGCTGGGGGCGAACGCCTATGCCGGCGGCACCACCGTCAACTCGGGCATCCTGCAGGGCAACACCGGCAGCCTGCAGGGCAAGATCGTCAACAACGCCACCGTCGTCTTCCAGCAGACCGGTGCGGGCAGCTATGCCGGCGACATGTCCGGTACCGGCACGGTCACGGTGAACGGCACCGGCGATGTCACGCTGGCTGGAACCAACACCTATAGCGGCGGCACGACCGTCACCGGTGGTGGCCGTCTGCTCTTCACCTCGGATGCCAGCCTGGGCGCGGCCGGCAAGACCATCAGCGTGACCGACGCCGCGATCGGTGTCGGGACAGGCGCCGGCGGACAAACTTTCGCCCGGCCGGTCACGATCGCCGGCAGCGGCGGCTTCTTCGTCGACGAAAGTGTGACGAACCCCGTGACCTGGAGCGGCGCGATCGACGGCACCGGCATGCTGGTCAAGTCCGGGGGCGGACGATTGGTCCTGTCCGGCGCCAAGACTTACTCGGGCGGCACGGAGGTCACAGGCGGCTTTTTGCTGATCTCCGATGATGCCAGCCTGGGCGCGGCGGGCACGGGGATCACGCTGAATGTCGGCGGCATCGGCACGGTCAAGGAAGCGCCGGCCTCTCTCACGATCGGTCGCGCGATCACGCTGGTCGATCGGGGTTCCGTCTATGTCGATAACAATCCGCTCACCGTGAGCGGCCCCATCGGCGGCAGCGGCCAGCTCATCAAGGATGGCGCCGGCGCTCTCATTCTCACCGGCACCAACACCTACTCCGGTGGCACCTTCGTGGCGCGCGGCACCTTGCAGATCGCTTCCGACGACAAGCTGGGGACGGCGGGAACCGGCGTCACGCTCTACAACAATGCCGCTCTGTTCGCGACCGAGAGCTTCGCCACCTCCCGCCACATCACCTTGCTCGGCGCTGGTGGCACGCTTTTGGTCAATGGTGGCAAGACCCTGACGCTCACCGGTACCGTCGACGGCACCAACATCCTGAAGGTGGGCGACGGCACGCTGATCCTTGCCGGCAATAGCGCCTATTCCGGCGTGACGCAGGTCTTCCAGGGTATCCTGCAGGGCAACACGATCACCGTGCGCGGCGACATCGTCTTCGACGAATCGCCGCTTTCCAAGACGATGGTGTTCGATCAGGCGACCGAAGGCACATTTGCCGGCAATATCGCGGGCGTCGGCACCACCAACGGCAGTGGCGCCGTGGTCAAGAACGGCGCGGGCAAGCTCACCCTCACCGGCACGAGCAAGTATACCGGCGGCACGACCGTCAATGCCGGCATCCTGGAGGGCACCTCCAACAGTCTGCAGGGCGTCATCGTCAATAATGCCGCGGTGATCTTCAACCAGGCGTTTGACGGCACCTATGCCGGCGACGTGACGGGCACCGGCACGCTTGCCAAGAACGGCAGCGGCAAGCTCAGGCTCGATGGCACCAGCAGCGTCGGCGGCGGTACGGCGATCGACGGCGGCACTCTCTCGGTCAATGGCCACCTCACCAGCAATGTTACGGTCAACAAAGGTGGTACCTTGAGCGGCGTCGGCAACATCACCGGCGACATCACCAACAATGGCGGCACCATCAGGCCGGGCAACTCGATCGGTCATCTGACCGTCAACGGCAACTTCACTTTCGCGGCCGGAACCTACGACGTCGAACTCAATGCCCAGGGCGACAGCGACCGTGTCAGCGTGATAGGTGCCGGCCACAAGGTGAACATCAGTGCCGGCACCCTGGTGATTCAACCGGACGCCGGGACGTACATGCCCAACACCAAGTATACGATCATCACGACCGAAGCCGGCGGCAACGTTCACTTCGACAATGTGACGGGCGGTGTCGGCTTCCTGACGCCGCAGGTCTCTCTCGACCAGCACAATGTCTATGTCTCGCTGGTGCTGGCACCCAACGCCTTCCGTTCGGCCGGCCAGACCATCAACCAGCAGGCGGTCGGCGGTGCGCTCGATGCGCTGGCGGCGGGCGGCACGATCGGCGGTCTGGTGACGGCGATGGCCAACCTGCCGACGGCGCAGGGTGCCTCGGCCTTCCAGGCGCTGAGCGGCCAGCCCTATGCCGACTTCGGCACGCTCAATATCCGCGCCAGCCAGCTCTTCATGAATGCGGTCGGGCGGCAGATGGCGGTCAATCGCGGCGCCGGCCTGGGCGGTGCCAGCAGTGTCGCACTGGCCGAAGCCTGCGATGTCGCCTGCGACACCGCCCCGCCGAGCCGCTTCTCGGCGTGGCTCTCCGGCATCGGCAGCACCGGCAGCGTGCTGGGCGACGCCAATGCGTCGGGCGTCACCTACACGATGGGCGGCACTGCCTTCGGCATCGACTATCGCCTCGATCCGCGTTTCCTCGTGGGTATCGCCGGCGGCTATGTCGGCGGCACGCAGTGGGTCAACGGCTTCTCGGGCAACGGCTACACCGATGCTTTGAGCTTTGCCGTCTACGGCTCCTTCACCCAGAACGGCTCGGGATCGGGGTTCTACGTCGATGCCCTGGCAGGCTACGCCAATGCCAGCAACCGCCTGCAGCGGGTCGTGTCGATCCCCAACCAGCCCACCGGCATCGCCAGCGGCAGCACCTCGGCCAACCAGTTCCTCGGCCAGATCGAGACCGGCTACAAGGTCGGCCTCGGCATCGGCGCCAATGCGTCGGTCACGCCGTTCGGGCGGCTGCAGATCGGCACGGTCAACCAGGCGGGCTTCACCGAAGGCGGCCAGAGCTTCTTCAACCTCTCGGTCGCTTCGCAGACCACGACCTCGGTGCGCACCACCTTCGGCGCCGACCTGGCCGCGAGCTTCGATCTTGGCGGCGGCACGCCGCTCGATATCGGCGTGCGCTTGGGCTGGATGCACGAGTTCGCCGACACGTCGCGGCCGATAACGGCGGCCTTTGCCGCCGCCCCGGGGCCGCAGTTCACCGTGTGGGGGGCCACGCCGGCGCGCGACAGTGCGGTGATCGGCGTCTCCGCCGCCACTGCCGTCGGCGAGCGCACCTCGCTGTTCGTCGCCTACGACGGCGAGGTAGGCGGTGGCACCGACAACCACCAGCTCCGCGCCGGCTTCCGCTTCACGTGGTGATGGCCGCCCGCCGGGCCTGGCGCATTCGTTCCCGCTGCGCTTCGATACGCGCTGGCAGCTCTTCCTCGGCGACATCCTCCAGGCGCGTCATGATCTGCCAGACGTGCCCCATCGGATCGAAGAACTGGATGATGCGGTCGCCCCAGGGCGTGTCTTCGATCTCGTGCGAGGGATGCATCAAGGTCGCGCCGCGCGCCAGGGCCTTTGCCAGGGTGCTGTCGACATCGTCGACATAGAGGGAGAAGCTCGCGGTCGACGTGCCGGTTACTTCGGGGCAGCGCGGCCAGTCCGTTCGCCGGCCGTCGCTCCACTTGCCGTCGCGAAAGCGCGGGTTCTGCCGCGTCAGGACGAGCACGATTCCGCTCAACCGCAACTCGACGGCGGTCACGGTGCCGTCGGGCACTTCCTTCAATCCTTCCGCGAGGTGGCGTCGGGTTTCCTGGGCGCCCAAGACGTCGATGTAGAACTGGGCCCCAGCTACGGGATCCATCACAATGGCCGTAACTTTGAACTCGCCGGGCTGCTGTCCACCGATCACCGCCATGACGCGCCTCGCTGGTTATGAAGAAGGGGATCCTCGATCCTAGGCGGGGGCGGTGGCGCTCGCCATGTGCAACGCCGTCGACCGTCGCTCACCGCACTGCGCGCGCAACCAGACCGTCACCGTCGGGGCGCCAGCCCGGCGGGCCGAAGACGAAGGCCAGTCGATGGCGCCAGCTCTTCGCCTGCCAGACGTCGCGCGCCATCGCGAGCCATTCATGAAAGGCGATCTCGAATGGATTGTTGGTCAGCAGGGGCTTCACGAGGCCGTAGCGACAAGGCATGTCGTTCTGTTCCACCACCAGGGTGCCGAACAGCCGGTCGAACACGATCAGTACACCGCCGTAGTTTGCATCGAGATAGTGCGGGTTGGAGGCGTGATGCACGCGGTGGTGCGAGGGTGTGTTCAGGACATATTCCAGCCAGCCGAGCTTGGGGATCCAGTCGGTGTGCAGCCAGAACTGGTAGAGGAGGTTGAGCGACAGGGTCGCGAATACCGCGACCGGCGGAAAGCCCAGCCAGATCAGCGGTACGTAGAACAGGGAGGTGCCGCTGAGCGCGCCGGTCAGGCCGAACCGGTAGGCCGCCGCCAGGGTGAACTCGTTGGGCGAATGGTGCACGGCGTGCGTCGCCCAGAACCATCGCACCCGATGACTGGTCCGATGGAACCAGTAGTAACAGAATTCCTGCCCCACGAAGAGCAGGGCGAAGGCCAGTGCGCCATTCAGCGGTACTGTCGTGAGCCGATGCTGCCAGGCCCAGCCGATGGCGGGTACCGCCAGGCTGAAAGCGAGGAACCGGCGCACGCCGAATTCGCGCGTCAGGAAATCGGCCAGCGATGCGGCATAGCTGCGCCAATCATAAGGGCGCCTGGCCACGAAGGTCAGCACCAGCCCTTCGAGGGTGGCAACCGCAATCACGATCGGGATGGAATAGACGAGGGCATCGGTAAGGGCGGCAAAGGCGGGAGGCACGGCCGGGCTCCTGGGGGAGGGCGAAATGTGCCCGCCCTTCTCGCCTTGGACCGGCGGCGCTTCTCGCCGAAAGGTGCCGGCCGGCTGGCCGAAATCCCTCGCGGCTGGCCGTTTTCAGGAATCGGCCAACGGGAGCGGCGCCTCGACGAGGCGTGCGCGACGGAACTCGGTCGGCGTCACGCCGGCATGGGCCTTGAACGCCCGATTGAAGGGGCCGATCGACTGGAAGCCGGTATCGAGGGCAATGGTGAGGACCGGCACGTCGGCTTGGGCGGGATCCGCCAGGGCGGCCTTCGCTTCCTCCAGGCGGTAGCCGTTGACGAAGCTGCTGAAGTTACGATGGCCCAGTCGCTGATTGATCAGTTGCCGCAGCCGGTACTGCGGCACGTCCAGCCGCGCGGCGAGGGAGGCGACGGTGAGCCCTTCCTCACGATGGATCTTTTCTTCCGCCATCAAGCGGCGCAGCCGGTCGAGCAGCCTCAGCGCGTCGGCTTCTTCTTCCGGGCTTGGCGGCGGGGGGACGGCTTGAGCAGCCGGCGGCGCGGCGGCCAGATCGATGGGCGAGGCCGGCGCCACAGGCTGCCGGCCGAAATTGTCCCCGCGCACCGTGAGGTGCACACCCGAGACCAGCGCGGCCATCGCCAGCAGGCCGAGCGCATTAATCAGGCCTGCCGAAGAGGACGGAAGCGGCGGGCGAAATCCTGGCAGATCGGTGACCATCACGACCAGGGCATAGACGGCAGTGAGGGCAAACAATACCAGTCGGAAGCGGCGGCGGCCTTCGACCAGATCGGCGCTGCGGCCCGCCGCAGCTTGCCAGCAGGCGGCAGCGATGAAGGCGAGCGCCAGAATCCAGTTGAGCCACCACAGTGGCGGCCACAGGTTCGTCATACAGACTGCGCCCACCAGAATGCTGGCAAGCCAAGGCAGCGCGTGGTGCCACGACAGGCGGAAGGCATCGTCGAAACAGGCCCTGGCGAACAGCCAGATCAGGGCCGGCACGCCGATGCTCGCCAACCTGAGCGGCGCGAGCCATGGCGCACCGATCAGCGGCAGCATTTCGAGGTAGGGGGCGGAGCTTACGACATAGGCGGCGACGCTGAGTGACAGCAAGCCGCCGAGGCGCGCCTGCGGCCGATGGCGGGCCGTTCCGAACACCAGCAGCAAGCCCAGCAGCACGAAAAGTGTAGCGGCACCGCCGCGGGCGGCGGCCTCGAGGCTCGACATGGGTGGCGCTTCACGTCTCGTGGGGAGTGATCGGCATCGAGACGACTATAGCGCATCGACGATGGCCAGAAGATGGTGGCGATCGTTTGTCCCCTTGCGCCGGCTGTCTTGTTCGTCCGGACTGTGCCGGCAGATCTTCGGACAGGAGAACAAGGATGAAGAGCCTTCTTGCGTCGTGGCAGCTCTGGGCGCTGCTGTCTGCCGTCTTTGCGTCATTGACCGCGATCTTTGCCAAGGTCGGCGTCGAGAACGTGAATTCCGACTTCGCAACCTTCATCCGTACCCTGGTGATCGTGCTGGTGCTGGCCGGCATCCTGGGCGCGACCCAGCAATGGCAGCCGCTATCGTCGATCTCGGGAAAGACATATCTCTTTCTGCTGCTTTCCGGCTTGGCGACCGGCGCCTCGTGGCTCTGCTATTTCCGCGCCCTCAAGCTCGGCGACGCCGCGCGCGTGGCACCGATCGACAAGCTGAGCGTCGTGCTGGTCGCGGTGTTCGGTGTCCTCTTCCTCGGCGAGCGACTGTCAGGCGTGAACTGGCTGGGCGTCGCTCTGATCGCCGCCGGTGCGCTGTTTGTCGCCTGGAAAGGATAGGGCGTTCGGAAAATGCTTCCGATGGCCCGGAATTCTCTGTCAGCCTGAGTTGCCTTTGCCGGCCTGTCCGTCGAGCGGGTGCTTGTCGTCGGGGTAGCGGCTTTTGAGCAGGACGGTGATGCCGCCCTTCGTGTTTCTGGTGTCCGGCGCATGCCACACCGTGAGCTCATAGTCGTAGTTCGGCGCCCAGGAAAAGGTGATCTGTGTCGGCGGCGTCGTGCCGAGTGCCTGATAGATGATGGCGCGCAGGCCTTCCTGCATGCTCGTCGGCAGTGCATTGATGTAGGCGGCGTAGAATTCGAACACCGCCATCTCGCGCGTCACGACAAGACCTGCCGCCAGCGGCTGGCCGGGCGCGAATTTCTCACGACTTTCAGCCATCTTCCTGATGCCCTCGCGGCCGAAGGCGGTGTTGAGCTTCCCGAGAACGGTCTGGAGTCCAGGCATGGATCGTCTCCCCCTGAGCATCGCCTCGTAAGGCGTTCGCCATCATATCGCTCCTACGAGACGGCTCCAAATGGCGTACTTCCTATGGTTGCAGACCGAGTTCAGTCGGTGCGCAGCATCTTTCCTATAGGATCGACGCCGCTCGAACCGTCGATGCCGGCTACCAGGCCGTGCACCAGCGGGGCATACAGGTCCGCTCCCGTTTCCTTCAGCAGAGCTTGAATTCTTGGTAGCTCCAATGCGGCTTTGTCGTGGTTGCCCATCGTAAGGGCGACCTCGGCCAGCACGATTCGGGCCAGGCATTCGGGAATGCGGGCCGAGCGCTTGTGGGCCACCTCCAGCGCCTCGCCGGCCGCTCGCTCTGCGCCCGGCAGATCGCCATTCAGCCGACGGGCATTGGCGAGATCGGCAAGCAGGCGGGCTTCGTTCTCCAGGCCGGCGCGCTTGGTCCGCGCGAGCTTCAGTGCTTTCTCAAGCTCATCGGCGGCCTCGGCGAACCGGCCCGCCGTCATGCAGGCGATGCCTCGACAGGTTCCTGCGCTGACGCCGACGTAGGGGCTGCCACTGCGCGCCGACAGGGACGAGGCGCGTTCGGCATGCCGTTCGGCGAGGACCAGATCTCCCCGCGCCCAGGCCAGGTCGACGAAGGCCACGCTGGCGAGGAGCTGGGTGATGTCGTGTGGATCGGCGTCTATGTCCAGCATCCGATCGAGGCATGCCCGCGCTTCGTCGAAGCGTCCCAGCAGGACGAGAACCTGGCCGCGCATCGCCGGCAACCAGCTCTCGACCGCGAATCCCAGGAGCTGTCTGTCGAATTCGTTGATCTCGCGAACTCTTTCGCTGGCCTCGATGTTCGCTTGCAATGCATCGCGGGCACGCCCGGCAAGCCGGAGTGCCTGCGACAGGGCGGCCTTCAGCATCACTTCGGTGCTGCTGTCCTTGGCTTCCATCGCGATCTCGGCAGCTTCACCTACCCGTGCGATGTAGTCGTCAGCCGACCCTGCCACGGCGAGATTGCGGCCCAGGGCGGCATGGGCCCAGGCCGCTGCCCGCAGATTGCTCGTCGCGAGGGCCAGCGCTTTCGCCTCCTCGAAGCGGCTCTGCGCCTCCTCGATCGGCAAGCCCTCGCGCCACCCGAACCCCATGATCTGCAGGCAGGCATTCAGGCGCAGCCAATTGGTCGACTCGTTCGGCGGTACCGTCGCAAGGAGCTGATGGACCTTCTTCCAGCTTCGCAGCGCCTGGCTGGAATCATGGGTTCCGACCCACATGGCCGATCGGATGGTGGCTTGCGCAGCTTCCATCGTTTCGCCGGCCGCTTCGAGGTGATAGGCGAGCAGGCTGGCGCGCTCTTCCCAGGGTTCCGACGATCGCTGCTTCAATGCCCGTGCCACGTCGGCATGGATGCGGCGACGGCGCTCGCGCAACAGCGACTGGTAACAGACTTCCTGGATCAGCGGATGGCAGAAGGCGTAGATGCCCGGCCGGCTGGCCACCAGTTCGCGCAACAGCTCGGCGCGCTGCAGGCGTTCGAGCGGGTCGGCCAGGGCGGCGGTCGGCAATCCCGATACCGATTCCAGGATGGCGAGCGGAACTTCGCGGCCGATCACGGCGGCGCATTGCAGGAGACGTCGCGTCGCCTCGTCGAGGCGATCGATGCGGGCCGACAACACCGCCTCGATGGTCATCGGCAGGGGGATCGCGGCAACCTCGTGGGCCAGGCGATAAGAGCCCCGCTGCCCCTCGAAATCGCCGCGCTCCTTCAGGGTGTGAACCATTTCCTCGGCGAAGAACGGGCTGCCCTGGGCGCGGTCGGCGATGTCATGCGCCACCGGCATCGTCGCGAGCTCCGGGCCCAGCAGATCGACCAGCAGATCGTCCATGTCGCCGCGGTCGAGCGGCGGCAGCGCGATCTGGCGGTAGGGGCTGCGCTTCATCCAGGGAGCGGCATACTCGTTGCGGAAGTTGAACAGCAGCAAGGTCGCGGTGTCGGTGGCCGCATCGACCATCGCTTCGATGAATTCGGCGCTGGCAGCGTCGATCCAGTGCAAATCTTCGACCAGAATGACGGCAGCCTGCCGCTCGCTTTCGGCGCGCAACAGGCTGCCGACGAGCTCGAGCAGCCGCGCCTTGCGGGCCGCAGGATCGATCCTGGGGATCGGGTGACGCGTGTCGGCAAGGCCGAGGAAGTCGAGCAGCAGCGGCAGCGTTTCCGTTGCAACCGGCAGGGTCGAGATCGCCGTTGCCGCCTGGAGCCGGGCAGCTTCCGGTGCCTGATCCGGCTTGAGCCCGAGATAGTCGCGCAGCAATTCGAGGACCGGCTGGTAGGGCGTGGCATGGGCATGTGCCAGCACGCGAGTCTCGTGCACCCGGATGCCGCGATGGCGGCAGGCTTCGGCGAACTCGAAGCAGAGGCGGCTCTTTCCCACGCCGGCCGCGCCGACGACGCCGACGACGTGCGCTGCACCGTTGCTGGCGTTGGTGAGCTCCGCGCGCAGCAGGTTGAACTCGTTGTCGCGATCGATCAGTCGGCCAATGTTCGGCCGGCTTCGAAAGAACACGCTGGCCGGCGCGTGCCGCACGCGCAGCAGCCGGAACATCTCGATGGGCGTCGAGAGGCCACGTACCTCGCGCTTGCCCAGCGGGAGGACCTCGACCGACTGGCGAGTCGCGGCGACGGTGTCGCCGGTCAGGAAGACTTCGCCGGCATCGGCCATGTGCTCCATGCGGGACGCCAGATGCGCGGCGGGACCCGCCACGTCGTAGGTCAGCGCGTTCAAGCCGGTCTCGATGGCCTGCGTCACGACGATGCCGGTATGCAGGCCGACGCGGATCCGCACTGTGTTGTCGTTCAGGGCGACGACGGCAGCCTGCATCGCCAGCGCCGCCGCACAGGCCCGCAAGGCGTGATCCTCGTGCGGTCGTGGCGCCCCGAACAGAGCCATGACACCGTCGCCCTGTCCCTTGAGGACCGTTCCGCCGTGACTGTCCACGGCGCTCGTCATGGCATCGAGCGCAGGTTGGATGCGATCCATCGCCTCTTCGGGGTCGCGCCGCTCGATGAGACTCATGGAATCGACGATGTCGGCGAACAGAAGGGTCAGCTGCTTGCGTTCGCCGCCGCTCCTGCTCAGCACCTTGAGAAAGGACTTCTCGGGAGGGGCGGCGTCTACCGAGGAGGAGTGGGACTTGCCGCACTTGCTGCAGAAGCGGCTGCCCGGTTCGCTCGGCTGGCCGCAGGCACGGCAGATCGCTCCGAGCGGCTTGCCGCAAGCCGTGCAGAAAGCGCTGGCAGGCCTGTTCTCGCTATTGCAATGCCGGCAAAGCATGGGGGTACCTGGCGAGGGCCTCCGTCACCGCCTGCGGAATACGATCGCGTCAACTCTTCTCTCCAGGCGGATCGCGAGTGAATCGACGTCGCCGTCACTGCCCCGGTGAAAGACGACCGGAACTCGGAAGTCGGTGGCGAAGGCATGCAGGCTCATCAGGAACTGGTCGCCGCTCAGAGGCTGGAGCGCCATCTCGCGGTCGTAGTAGCTGATCCGGAGACCGCCACCCCACAGGCCCACCGCCATGTCGCCGTAGCCTGGATCGGAGTAGAGCCCGGTATAGTCGTTCGGCGAGAAGTCGGCCGGTGTCGTTGCCGCAGGCAGTGAAACCGTTTCAATACCGTCGCGCGGCACGGGCAGCGACGGGATGCGGAGCGTGCCGGTCAAGTGCCCGTTCAGCAGATAGTCATACAGACGCTCCGCCACCTTGCCCGGCCAGATGCCGATCAGATCGTCGGTGCAGTGCTGGTTGGTCAACAGGACGACTCCCAGGCCGTCGTCCGGCATGAACGAGACATAGGCCGTGTTGCCGTCGGCCGTGCCGTCGTGAAACACCAGCCGATGGCCCTGCAGTCGACCGACATACCAGCCGAGTCCGTAGAAGGTCGTCCCGTTCCCGACATCCGTCAGGCCGGTGTACATTCTCTCGAGGTTGGTCGGGTCGATGAGAACGGTGCCGTCGGGCGCGACGCCCTTGGCCAGAAACAGCTGGATCCACGTCGCCATATCGAGCGCCGTCGAGTTGATCTCGCCGGCCGGTCCGATGTTGTCAAAATCCTTGAGCGGCACACCATCGAGCTTCTTGTAGCCTTTGGCATGGTTGGGGTCGCCGACCAGGTCGGCCAGTGTGAACGTGGTTGCCGTCATGGCCAGCGGATCGAGGATGCGCGTCTGGACGATGTCCTCCCACTTCGTGCCCGTGCGGCATTCCAGAAGATGGCCCGCCATCGTGTACATGATGTTGTTGTAGAGAAAGGCGTTCCGGTAGGCGCCGGGCAGCTGCATCAGATAACGCAGTCGGTAGTAGAGCTGCGCGCGCGTGTAGGGGCCGAGATACCAGAGCGCATCGTGGCGCGGCAGGCCGGTGCGTTGGCTCAGAATGTCCTCGAGTGTCATCGAGCCCGACGCCCGTGCCTCCTGCATCGTGAAGTCGGGCAGATAGGTCGTGATCGGACGGCTGAGGCTGAGCGCACGGGTTTGCGCGTACATCGACAGCACCATGCTGGTGAAGGCCTTGGTCGCCGAGCCGATGGCGAAGCGCGTGTAGGGATCGACGGTCCGGCCGGCTTCGCGGTCGCGCAGGCCGAAGCCGGCCGCGAAACACAGCTTTCCGTCCTTGAGGACAGCGACGCCGACACCGGAATCGGCAACAGGTTGGACGGAGGCAATGGCGTCGCGGACGACCTGCTCGAAGGCGCTTCCCAGCAACGAGGTATGGACTTCCATTGGTGCAGCCTCCCCCAATGCGCCGCCTGGTCGGCGTCCGTTTTGGCGATGATAGCGAATCCAGCCAGCAAAGCCTCTGCCAAGTGGCG